>Ga0315312_1000923_pt1 | contig 26890 bp, 33 predicted proteins | sample TDP7_MG_FD_203629 | JGI IMG/M metagenome (GOLD analysis project Ga0315312, IMG submission 203629) | Freshwater sediment microbial communities from Lake Towuti, South Sulawesi, Indonesia - TDP7 | ecosystem: Environmental > Aquatic > Freshwater > Lake > Sediment | place: Indonesia: South Sulawesi... | reverse complement strand
AAGATTTGAAGAATTTCGTTTTTTGTAGTGGAATAGGTTGTTCTTCTTGGATTCCATCACCATACATGAGAGCTGACTCAATTCATGTGACGCACGGAAGAAGCATCCCAGTAGCATTAGGCCTCAAGCTTGTCAGACCAGAGCTGAATGTAGTGGTTTTTGGAGGTGATGGAGACATCGCTGCCATCGGCTTGAACCACTTGCTGCATGCTGCCAGAAGAAACTTGGAAGTTGTGGTCATAATGGTAAACAATATGATATATGGAATGACGGGAGGTCAAGCAGCCCCAACAACACCCCTCGGAGTTGGGACCACGACGACTCCTTATGGAACGTTCGAGTATCCTCTGGATGTATCGAGCCTCATGGTTTCTGCAGGAGCTTCCTATGTAGCTAGATGGACGACTTACCACGTTGTCCAATTGAAGGAAGCCATAAAGAAGGCGTTGAGGAAGAAGGGCTTCTCATTTTTGGAAGCTGTCAGTCAATGTCCTCCAATATATGGAAGAAGAATAGGGATGGAATCAGCGACTCAGATTCTGCGTTGGTTCAGGAGTAGCTCAATCGCTCTGAACAGAGCTAGAAATATGAAAGCAGAAGAATTGACCAAAAAAATCGTCGTCGGAGAACTCGTGGATATAGATAAACCGACACTTTTAGAGAACATCCGTAAGGTTCAGGAGAAGGCAGCAAATTGAAGACAAATTGGAGAGTTGAAGTTATCTTCGCTGGATCAGGTGGCCAAGGCGTGGTATTCTCAGCGGTTGTTCTAGGAGCAGCCGCAACGGTTTATGAAGGAAAATACGCTGTGCAGACTCAAGGTTATAGCGCTCAAGCGAGGGGAGGATCATCTTGGAGCAGTGTCATAATTTCCAATGAAGAAATAGGCTTTCCGGAAGTTGAGAGCTGCGATATCTTGGTCGCTATGAATCAGCAAGGCTTCGACGAGCATTCTAAGAAACTTAGAGAAAGCGGCACATTGCTGTTAGACGAAGACCTTGTAAAGACGGAACACTCCAAATTCAACTGGAAGACCTATAGAATTCCTGCGACTAGACTTTCTGAGCAACTGTTCAAGAATAGGATTTACGCAAATATGATCATGCTCGGTGCGTTAGCTAGACTTACCAAGGTTGTTGGTGAAGAAGCCGTGAAAAAGGCGATTAATGATAATTCACCAAAGCTTGCTAAGGTAACAAATGTCGACGCTCTGCTGAGAGGCTTCTTCTTCGCCGAGAAGATCCGTTCAGATAGTTCTTGAGTCCAAAACATAGAATAGACTACTTGACAATTAAGACAGGACAGGGCGACCATCTCACAACCTCTTCAGCAGTGCTCCCAATGATGACTCGATGAGCTCCGCTCATACCCTTTGAACCCATGATGACTAGGTCTATTTTCTCCTCCTCAATTTCTTTCAGTATGTCTTCAGCTGGCAGTCCCTCGCGAATTCGATTTTGAAACGTGATATTCTCTTCCTCTGCCACCTTGGCTGCTTCATTCAAATATCTCTCGGCTGCATTTCTCAACCTCGTCTTTAGAATCCCTGGGTCCACGCCAGCTAAGCTCGAGGCTTCAATCATTCTGACATCAATCACGTAAAGAAATACGACTTTCGATTCAAGTTTCCTCGCGATGTAGATTCCTTGCTTTGCCGCCTTTAGAGACAGTCGGGAACCGTCAATCGGTATAAGAATTCTCTGGAACAACATTGGTCACTAATAAAAAATCTCATTCGCCTACTCTCTCCTTATCAAGTTTGTCATCCGTATGACCAAGGCCAAATCGACGGAAGTTTGAAGGCAACTTCAAAAGAAGGCAATCTCACGTAAAAGTACACGTAGACAGATAACGTCAAGAAGGCAAGCGCCACACTGGCAGTCAGATAGTCAGATAGCTTCATTCTTAGCGTCACTAAGGATTCTCTCTTCTCTGATGCTCCGAACGCTCTTGATTCGAGGGCTTCTGCCAGCTCGATACTTCGCCTTATTGCAGACACAATCAGGGGGATCAATATTGGAATGTAGTTTCTAATTCTCTTGACGAAATTTCCTTTTTCGAGCTCAAGTCCTCTAGATCTCTGAGCATCTATCACAGTCTGAGCATCAACGGCCATAGTGGGAACAAGTCTAACGGCCGTTGTGAAAGTGAAGACAAGTGTAAATGGCATACCGATGTTCTCAAGAGCTAGACCGAGATCATCAGGCGAGGTTGTCATAAAGAAGACTGAAAAGCAAGATATCAACGCAAGAAATTTCACCGTCATCGCTAATGAGTACATCAGCGTCGTTCCAGTCAAGAAATTCATTACGAAGATAAGGGTTGCTAGCAAGGCGCCTCCTTTCATTGAGACAAACCATCTTCTCAGTGATTTAGCTACGCCGATTATTGGTATTTGAGCGAAGAAGACTAAGAGGAGAACCAGTGGATTTGAGAACATAAGACAAACCGCGAAGATGCTCATAACTAGAATAAATTTCGCTCTGGGGTCCATTTGATGAACTGGGGTAGGCAGCTTCGTGAACTTGAAACCATCGAATATTCTCATCGACATGTTTCAGCCCTCTCGAGCTTGCCGGCGAGCACCGTTCTTGCTGTGAACAGGTCGATTACATTCGGCGGCAATCCAGTATCCGAAAGAGATGACATGAGCTTCGCAATCTGCGGCCGAACAAGTGATGCTTTGTTAACTAGTGACTCATCAGTCAATATGTCGACCGCAGGTCCGTCTCCTACTATTCTCCCTCCGGACAAAACGACAACTCTCGGTTTACATTCCGCGATAAATTCAACGTCATGAGTAACTACGATCACAGTCTTGCCTTGAGTATTCAGCTGCAGAATGAAATTTCTCAGCCGGTCCTTCTGCTGATAATCTTGACCGATAGTAGGTTCGTCGAGAACTATATGTTTTGGATTCCAAACCAACACGGAAGCGAGTGCTACTCTCTTTCTTTCTCCTCCGCTCAGCATGAAGGGCGAGCTATCGACATAGGATGTTAGGTCTAGAGTCTCAAGCATTCCTCGAACTCTCCTCTCTACGATCTCTTCAGGATATCCAAAGTTCTTGAGAGAGAAAGCAACTTCGTCCTTAACGGTCTCGCAGAATAATTGATGGTCAGGATTCTGAAAAACCAGCCCCACGATTCTTGCAAGAGATGCTACGCTCGACTTCTTAGTGTCAATACCGTCAACTAGAACGCGACCGGCCGTCGGCTTTAACAGGCCGTTGAAATGTCTTATTAGCGTCGTCTTTCCTGCCCCATTCTCTCCCATCACAGCCACGAATTCGCCGTCTTGGACCTTCAAGTACACGTTGTAAAGGACATCTTTCCCATTAGGATAAGTGAAGCATAGATTTTCAACGGCTATCAAGACTTCAGCTTCCTCCTCAGTTCTTCCGTTGCGTCTTCGACCGTGATAGGTATAGAGTCTAAAGAGATGCCATCCTTCCGCAGCAAGTGAAATAGCATGGTCACTTTGGGAACGCCTATTCCTATCAGCCAAGCCTCTTCGCCATACACGTTGAATGGTTTTCCATCCAGAACGATTCTGCCCTTGTCCATGACAATCACCCTGTCGGCATGCCGCGATACAGCGTCAAGTCTATGCTCTACGAGAAATATCGTTATCTTCAACTCTCTGTTGAGGCGCGATATAACATCCAATATCTCTTGAGCCGATTTGGGATCAAGGAAAGAAGTCGGCTCATCCAGTACTATAAGCCTCGGCTTCATAGCGAGAACCGCTGCTATAGCAGCTCTCTGTTGTTGCCCACCAGAGAGCTCATAAGGAGCCATATTCCGAAGGTGAAAGATGCCAGTAGCCTTTAGAGACCAATCTACTCTTCTTTTGATTTCATCTCTAGGTAGACCGAGATTTTCAGGGCCGAAAGCCACATCTCGCTCCACAGAAAGGGAAAAGAGCTGGTTCTCCGGATTCTGAAAAACGAAGCCCACATGTCTGGCAAGTTCCATTGTGGAGGTTTTTCTGACATCCAAGTCAGCAACTTTTACGTTTCCATCCATCTCACCCGAGTAAAAATTCGGGATTAGACCGTTGAGACATCTGCATACGGTCGTCTTTCCGCAACCGCTTGGACCTGTCATAACTACGAATTCGCCGGGCTCTACGACGATATTGGTTTCTAAGATGCTTGGTTTGCCAGCGCCGGCGTAGGTGAATGTTAGATTGCGCGTCTCTATTATCGGCAATGACGAGGTACCTCTATTTGCACATCCTTCAGTGTCAGCTTCTCAAATTTGAGTAGCTACTCCTTTTTGAGATGGCCCTCCTGTCCCTAAGAAGCAGAAGATATGTTTAACCGTTTTGTTGATTCAGGAATACTCCTACTTGAATTTCTTAGAGATCAAATCTAGGCAGTTAGTGATCGCTTGAGCGATATCTCCGCTTCCGTTGATTCCCGCTGCGAGGGCGTGACCCCCACCCATTCCATGAAATTGTTCTCCAACAGGAATTGCGATATCCTTTCCCAAGTGTATCTTAGTTTTCCTGTAGAAATCTGATGTGGATCGAAGACTTATGCGCAGCCTTCCCTTTTTCTCTCCTCCGACCACTGCGACATGCGCGCCTAGCATGATCAATGCCCTCGCCACTGAAGCGTGATATGAACCGACCGCAGTCGCAGCGATGATCCATCTTCCTATTCGTCTGATTTGGGCTCTTTGAGCTGCTTTCAATCTAGCGATTCGCTCTGACTCTTGCGCAGGAACCTGAAGAATTGACACGGCTCTTTCCATGTTGAACCCATATGCTGTCAGTTCAGATAGAACTTGAAATGTTTTCGACTTCGCCAGCATCAAACGTCTACTATCGTAGTATATCCCTAGAATCATGGCAATAGCGTCAAGACGAGATGGTTTAACTCTAAAACTTCGGTAAATCTCATAGATAATCTCGCAAGTTGATGTTGCCTTTTCGTCGCATAAAACCATGAAAGCTGTCTTAGAAGTCCTTGGATGAGGAACATGATGATCGATGACTATGAGATTACTTCGAGGTAGAGCGATGAAATCTTTCCATTCGCCAAGTTGCTGGATTGTATTCGTATCGACTGCGAAAATTAAATCGGACTCTTCCAAATGCGGTTTCATGATAAACTTTTCGGGAAAATACTTCAGTACCCTCCGGGAGATCCTACTCAGGCTCGGAGCTGCCATCTCTATTCTCAGCTTCTTTTTGATTCTCTTAAGCAGCGAGTACAGAGCATAAGCAGAGCAAACAGCATCGGGGTCTGCATTCTGATGACATAGAATACTTACCGAGGTCGCCCTTCCGATCAGAGAGCTCAGTCTTTTAAATGGTTTCAAAGTCCCAGGTCCCTAGCTTTAGACTCAGCCGCATCCAGGGCTAGGCGAGTTGCTTCATCTACAACTTCGCTTATTTCCCTGCGTTCATCACCCTGTACGACAGAAACTTCAATGTTCAGAGTTAGAGGCTTGTCGCCAATAGCTTCGACAACTACTTCAACATCTCTCATATGTTTTGTCGGAATCTTCGAAACAAGAAAACTCACTGCAGCTTGTTGGGCAGCCTCACACATCTGTTCGATTTCTCTTGGAGATGGTTTCCTCTTTAACTCAGTCTTCACGCTGCTTCCAACTCTAAAACGTTGATTTCAAGAAGAAGCTCTTCAGCTGGGTCCAGCAGGCCTCAGTCTCTCTTGAAGCTTCTGTTGAAGCTCCTTTATTCTTTCCCGCGTTCTCTCCTCTTGCCTCCCCAGCACCGTCACTCGAGTATTGTAAAGCTCCTTCTTCTCCTTAAGCTCGTTAACTAGGAGCTGCCTGTCATACTTGACCAAGATGCTTCCCACACTCTTGTATACTGGGGTCTGGTCACTCAGTTTCTCCAGTTCTGCGATTGCTCTATCTGCCTCAGTCAACTCAATCTCGAGCTGCTGCTTCTGTGTCACGACAGCCTGCAAGGTTTGCTGCAACTGTTGAAGTCTCACCAATTGCTCTTGAACTTGAGGCGGAAGTTCAACTTTCTCACCCAAATTTTCCACTCCTCAAATTAAGCTAAAGTACACTCAGTATGCTAATAGCCACGATAATAAGGATTTGCGTGTGCAAAGGTACCCTATCGCGTTATCTCTTTGATGAGAAAGAAATGGCTGAGTTCGTCCAGTGATACCGGGTTTCCTTTTTGCATGCAGAACATACAAAGCTAGTGCTCAAGTTCTTCAATAATTTGAACAGCTCTTCGCCAACTCAAGACGGAACGCAAGTATAAATTCATGGAAGCTCTCAGAGCCACCGGATCTCTAGCGCGGAATTTCAGCTTAAGAGCTGTTCCATCCTGCGATATCTTGATTCTTGATCGACGACGCTCAAAAGCTTTCAATTCAGGTTTTAGAGCTTCCAGAATAGCCACAATATGTCGTTCATTGTCGAATTCAATCGTAACATCAGATTCCGCTTCTATGATCTTTAATCCCTCTCAAAGTTTTCCCACATCAAATGCTTAATCATGAGCGAAGGCCCTATTTCTCGGATCGAGGGAGAACATGCAAGAACAACTTTCGCTTTCCATCTTGAATGTTGCAATACATGCAGCGCCACTCGATAGGAGCCTCGACAAGGCAATGTGACAAGAGGCAATTCGAAGAAATTCGATAGACTATTCGCCAGTCGAACTAATTCAGAATTTGCTTCAGATTGAACCGTTATCGCTTCGGCCTGAAATCTCCCTACGGCTCCGTACTCCCTTCTCAACTTTACATCTGCCAAGTATATGAGCGGCGGGATCTCTGTAAGACTGGAATTTCTGAGCTCTAGGAGTTGTATCTTGCCCGGCCCTCCCATCCATCTTTGCAGTATCAGTGCCTTGTCGCATCTTTGCTCGAAACATCTTCCGGCCAGTGCTTCGAGACCCAATTTTCCCCTGTTAATTCTTCTGCATTTCGGAATCGAATGGGAAAGCTCGCTCGCAAAACTTCTGATACGTTCAGTGGGTCGCCTGCATGTTGTAAGTAGGATCACTCGTGCTCTTCCTTCGGCGCTTCCTCTTTTGCTTTCCTACTTCTCCTTTTCGGTTTCTTCCTTTCTTCCTCTTCGGTCCTCCGCTCTGCCTCAGAGGGCAAAGCTTCGACGGGTTTCGCAATTTCCTCTTTTATTCCAAGCTCAGCGGCAACTGCCTTTGGGGTTATCGCCTCCTTCGTAGCTCTCCTAGCTACCTCTCCAAGCTTGGTGAATGGTGTGTAGGCACCTCCGGCGAATTTGACTCCGCATTTTCCACACAGCCATATCCCCACACTCAACCTCCTTACGGTCTTGAAGTGGCATTGAGGACATTCGTGGGGTCTTCTCATTTGACTTACGATTTCCACGTATCTTCGTCTGGCTACGGTGCCATATCTTGCCCCCAGACTACCGGAAAGGCCGACCTTTCTTGTCTTCCCCACTATTTTGCGGCCTCCAAGATCTTCTCTCTAATCTCATTCGCTTTCTTCGATGCAATCTGCACCGCTGCTTTCAGCTCTTCTATCGTCAGTCCCTCCATACCTCCTTTTTGCATCGCGCAGACTCTGCCACTGTCATCTAAGGCTGCAGTCAATCTAGCGCTCATGACCTGTTCCTCTTCAAGGCATGGATCGACTACAAGAGAATTACCTATCTTCGCCAAAGTAACTGTGATCGGGCGATTCTTTATCGGAAGAGGCTTATACCCTGGTTTATAGATGACTTCCCCGTCTTTGATTTCGTAGTTACTCATTCGCGCGTTCAGAAGAGCCGCTAGGGAAGCGATAGCAGATGCGTCAATAAGATTTCCGTCGTGGTCAAGAACGTAGACATCTACAAATACTACGAATACCTTCTTGCCAGGCTCCACGCAGAGCTGTTCAAGATCTATCGCTTTGGATTCTCTTACTCCTCTATCCACAACCCTCGCCAATTCGATCGAGTTTTCATCAGGAGGCCCAGGTTCGAATAAGGGCGATGCCAACGGCACAAGCTCCGCATTCACCGTAAGTATCCCTTCATTAGGTGTATCTGGAAATGGGTCTCCGGTCTCCACTTTAACACCAACCATAACCTTTGTCTTTCCAAGAAATACTTGAGCGGAACCGTTTGCTTTTTCGATAATGCCGACTTCGATTTTCAGATCTCTATAGTCTGTCAACGATCGTTGGTCAATACGCTTCCCACCAGAGATCATATCAACTATAGTTCTCTGCTCTATCCTTGCCATTGGAGATCTTTGTGGTGTCGAAGACATTATTCGCCAGTCTCCTCGTTTCCTTCTTTTTCTTCGACTTCTTCCTTGATCAAGAGATATTTCCCTTTAAGAGCTGTTTTCTGCATTTCGTGAATTTCTTTACAAGAGTCTACAGCCATATCTAGAGCCTTCCCAAATTCTTCCAGCGTAAGAGAGCCGTCCATCTGTACGAGCGTTATTTTGTTGAAGCTCGGCATCAGTGCAACGGGCATATCTGCTTCTCCATACTTGTCTTCCAGATCGGACAGATCTAGAGCAATTTGACCTTCAATCTTTCCGATAGCACAAGCTGAAACCAGACTCTTCATAGGTATTCCAGCATCGGCAAGAGCAAGCGAGGCGCCTGTAATCGCGGCACACCTACTGCCACCATCGGATTGAAGAACTTCAATGAATATGTCAATTGTCGTTCGAGGGTAATTCTCTGATAGAATTGCTGGTTCCAGAGCCTCTCTTATGACTTTCGAAAGCTCCATCTCTCTTCTTGAAGGAGCTGGAGACTTTCTCTCCTCTGTCGAAAATGGCGCCATGTGATACCTACATCTCACAACTGCTCGGTCAGGCAACGCTATGTGTTTTGGATGAGCCTCCCGTGGACCATAAACGGCCGCGAGTATCCGGTTTTTGCCTTGCTCAACGTAAGCAGAACCATCTGCCTTGTCAAGAATTCCAACTTCCAGCTTGATCTGGCGAAGCTGATCGAGCTTTCTCCCATCGATTCTCGAACCGTTTAGGTCTATGAGCCTCTCAGGACGCTTTTCCTGAAACAAATTCTCTACCTCCCAATTCCTTTCGAATCATTTCTTGTATACGGTCTGTCAGCCCCCTCGTGTGAGCTTCACGCTCAATCATGCATATGGCGGAAACGGCAACCCGTTCGTCCTCAGGAGACTTTCCGGACACAAGAACGACCCCATTCTGCCCGACCATTATCTGGCATCGTGTCTGCTTCTTCAACGTGCTGATCATCGAACCTTTTTTTCCAATCAGTCTCGGGATCTTTGTTGGCGATATCTTAACGATCCGTCCTGAGGTAGCTTTACCGAGTTCCGGTCCCTTGACCGTTATCAATGGATCGCGTGTTCTATCGAAAGCTATCACTTTGGCTAGAACCAGGTCGCCAACGTTAAATATCCTTGTAAGATCAGCCTTAGGAAATGGTTGTCGATGACCGAATGTCTCAGAAGCAGGCAGCAGCGCTGGATAGGGCGCGTTTATGTCAACAGACCATCCTGACATACCGATGTCAACTATCCGCCCGATGACAGGGTCGCCGACATAGGGAACGTAGCAGCCTTTTATAGGGACTACATGCACCCCGTTCCCGACGACCTCAACGAGACCTAGTCTCGACGCAAAAATCTTGTCGTTCTCCTTGTAGACGTTTTCTCCGGCAAAGTATCCTCCTCTGGCGACTATCTCGCCTGGAGCCACTAGCTGCCTCTTTTCCGCATGAAGTTCCAAGCATTTTGTCCTCTCAAAGATAGGTGTTGAAAGAGAGAAAGAACGTGACTATCTACTTTAAGATTTTGGTTTGCACCGTTCCTTGAGTTAGTTTCCCGATCCGTTCAATGAACGGCCCATATGAGCCCGCCGGCATCTCGACTACCCCTATCCATGACCCGTCCGCTTGCCATTCCTCTCGAGTTATTGTCCCATAGTTCTTGACGGTGCCGTATGCTTTTGCAGCGTATTCTGCGAATATCTTTACAGCAATCCGCATCTGCTCCATTTTTAGCGGCAGCAGTGGTCTGAGCTCTTCGATAATTGCCCTCGCTTGCTCCTCACCACTCTTGAAGGGGTCGATGGAAACTTTCACCTGTTCCAACGCCTGTTCTACTCTTAGCGGTGGGTGAGGAGAACCGGTCCTGGGATCGATACAGTTTCTAGAAATGAAAGCGATTATCTGCTTCCTCTTGTCCTCAACGAGCTGTCTTCTTTGATCAGTCGTGAGCTGAAGTTCCCCATGCCTCATGATTTCTTCTGAAATCTTCATAATGTCAGTTGTTCCGAAGCATTTCTGAAGTTTCTCAGCGGATGCTCTGGTCCCTTTGCTAGCGTCGGAATAGATCTCCTCAATTGGAAGAATTTGCGATATGCTGACGGGCTTCCCCAACTTGTAGTCAAGAGCAGGCGCAGGCTTCACAAGAATCTCAAACTTCTCTCCACCAGAGGTGATTCGTGCCGTTGTATATTTCTCACTCATTTCGACGCCGCCTTTCTGCCAGCGTCGAGTTTTCTAATGTATTTTTCAACTTCCTCCACAGTCAGCCTTTGGAATCGCTTCGTAGTAGCTGGAATTAAAGCCATACGAATCTTCTGAGGATCGATCTTGCCTTCTAGAACCTTTGACATGCACTTGAGAGCAAGCAGTATCGAGTCCTCCAGGCCGATATCATCCCTGTACTCAGCTTCAAGGATCTCGTTAGCAGCGTCTCCGCCCGCTCCGATCGCCCAAGCTCTGTATGCAAAGAAGCCTCCGCTTGGATCGGTGGAAAACAGACGGCTACCTTTCTTGTCCACTCCACCGAAGAGGATCGAAATACCGAACGGCCTGACTCCAGCGTGTTGAGTATAAAGCTGCTTTATCTCGCCGATTCTCCGGGTCAATACTTCGAGGTCGATCGGTTCATCGTACATCAATCTGTTACTTTGCGCATATATTCGAGCCTGATCAACAAGTATATGTGAATCGCAACTCAGACCGGCAGTTGCGCCCCCGATGTGTTCATCAATCTGATATATCTTCCACATGAATGACGGATCTTGAAGTTTCGAGATGGATCTCTCTTCGGCAGCTAAAACAACTCCCTCAGAGCATGCTATTCCGAGAACAGTTGCACCTCTCTTAACAGTCTCAGAAGCATATTCCACTTGGAACAGCCTACCATCGGGGGAGAAAACTGTTATAGCGCGATCGTATGCACCTGGAACAGCGAACATCGACAAAGCCTCATTACACCTCTTATGATACGTTCTTCATCTCTGTACATTCATCTAAACTAAAAACCTTTTGCAAGCTAAATTCGGAAATGATCTAATACATCTCAAGTTGACATTTGGGTCAGGTCTGTCGCGAGACTATCATGCCTTCTGCATCGAAGGTCTATCTGGGACTGGCTTCCTCATCCCCGTCAGTCTTTTGAGAACTTCCTACCTATATTTCTTTATTGATCGTTGTTTTCGCTCACTCCGACAAACGTCGCTGCACCAAAACACCGCGTTAAACCGGAATCAACTTGGTCTAGGTTAGGGAAGACATTTTTTGATCAATCGCCTTCGCCGCAGGCCTCTTATCGTTCCTGAAGCTCTTAAAACGAATGCTGCCGCTTGGCTATCCTCTATCTCCGTAATCAACGCTAAAGTAGCCCTCAGTTTGTGTACACCCTCTCTAGAACATTTCACCAGTGCTGTTGAGTACTCTTGGTCGTATGATACTACTTGTGGGGATATCTCGGCGAGACCGATGTGGCCGAACATATGCTCTACTGAGGCGGCCAAACTTTCGGAAAACGCTTTCTTCGTTAGAGCTCTATTAGCTACGATTTTGACGAGGAGGTATCTCCAGCCCCTTCTTTTCATCTTTGATCCCTATGATCCTGATGTTCTCTCCAGCGTAGCGCGAACCTAATTTCATCCTGTTCCTGTTTACAAGGGAAATTGGAATGCTTGAAATTGATTTGACAGCCTCATCCTTATCCAGTCCAAGCAGCATCCCAACTGCGGCTACGTCACGTGGTGCTCTCAGATACATTGGGTTATCTGCGCCGCTTGAGATAATTATGCGAAACCGATTTTGCTTCGCCTTCGCTATTTCCTTTTCGATTCTGGCGAGCTGAAGGTGCTCGGGCAGTCGGGGCGTTTGGGTAAGTGTTGACATATTTACTTCTAGATGAGCGCTAGACAAACTGGCTTTGTTCAAGGGCAAACCTCTTCTCGATGAGGCTGTGTCAAGGTAGATTACATCTACACGGCTGTCGCGTTGTGCGACGCTCAACACCTCACTTGACTTGCATTCAATCGCCACTATCTCGAAATCTCTTCTAAGCACTCTAAGCTCCTTGAGCAACTCGTTTCTAGATGTAGCTGAAACATCAACTCTCGATGCTACGTCCAAGCCTGCGTCAACAAATACCTTCCTGACTCTGCTCACTTCCTCATCCCTATCTTTTGGATGGAACGTCACCGCAACAAGCGAGTAGCCTAGACAATAGGCCAACTCTGCCATTTCCTTCTGAGCGACAGGATTCCCAATTGGAGGTTTTAGATGCAAGTCTGCAAACTTCGTCACTTGATCAATCCAAGCCTCCTAAGAGCTTCACTCATTTCCTCAAGTGTTCTTGGTCTAGTTTCAAGTTTCATTCTTATCCTTATCGGATCTTCTTGCTTTAGGCTCAATCTGCCAAGAAGGGCTGCTTGTTTATCAAGTCTCATGTACAGGTTTCCATCAGTATCGACGTGCTTCCTGAACTCAACCGATAGGATTTGCTTGTCGCCATCGCTCAGTCTTGACGCAAGCCTCTGTATAAAAGATTCCATAAGATCCGTTCCTCGAATCTTCATGATGAGAGTCACAATAGGGTTTCCATGATGGCCTTTCAAATGTTGCCTGCTGATCCACGCTTTTTTCGCAATTTCTTCAGAAGCAACGTTTCTTAATGCTGAATATACTCTTTCCGGATCCTCAGTTGCGTGGGAAATCGCGCTCACTTCAATTGCTCTGATTCTTAAGGCCGCAGACAAAAGCGCTTCCTTCACAGTTTGATGATATATCTCACGAATATTAGAGCTTGTTTGGCGCGGTCAAACAATATGTGCGCAAGCCATTTGTGAGAGCTCAAATGTTTATACTTCGGATGAAGAGACAATTCAACATTGTCAGTGGAAGGGAATGTCAGTTGGAGACGTTCAAGTTCAAGCAAGCGATTGTTGTGAGAAGAGATATCGGCATGGGAAAAGGAAAGATCGCTGTCCAAGTGGGCCACGCGGCAGTTTCAGCGGCGGAGGAAGCTAGAAAGAAACGTAGAGCATGGTGGAAGGCTTGGCTGAATGAGGGACAATGTAAGGTCGCTCTTAAAGTCAGTTCTGAAGCTGAGCTAAACAGGCTCGAAAGAGAAGCAGGACGAATGAAGCTACCGGCAGTCGTCATCAGAGATCGAGGACTGACACAGATAGCCCCTGGAACAGTCACCTGCTTAGGGTTGGGACCCGCGCCAAGCAAGCTTGTTGACGCGATTACAGGCAGATTACCCTTGTTATGATACTGCCTACATAGCCATCACGAGAAGTTCAGCCACGTTGACAACGGCTACGTCAAGAAGACAGTTCTAGAACGTCTCGTTATATCTTCATACTGTCTTCATGTAGCAACTTGGTATGTTGATTTAGAATTTTTCGTCATTAAAAGATAATGCGCCAACAGGAGATGATTTGATACATTTCCTGCAACTTCCATAACCCCGTCGGCATGAACCCTTCACAATATAAAAGAACGTGGGAAAACTGTTTCATATTCAGGTCCGCTGATCGTCTCTTTGCTGGGCTCATTGTTGGCGGAGATCACTTCTTTTCAGCCAGGGCTGAGATCAGATCGTACCTCTTGTCGCCTATTGTTTTCTTGGATTCTGACCCTATTACTGACATTAGCAAGAGCTCTGTCAGATCCACATTCTTGACGAAAAACTTTCTCGTTTCGACGGCATCTTCAAAGTTGAAGTAGCAGAATGGGCACGTGTGAATTATTGCTTTAGCCTCCTTTGGCACATCGACCTCTACCCTATAGGCAGCCACGTCTCTTGCTACTTCACGGAAAGCCGATCTGACTCCTCCTCCAGCGCCGCAGCAACGGGCGTTCTCTTTGTATCTGTTGTTGAGCATCTCGTGGAGAGCCACGTTCATCTCCTTCGCTATCTGTCTTGGCTGATCGTAGACACCTAGGTGCCTTCCTAGGTGGCAGGGGTCGTGATACGTGGCTTTGATTTGGACCGGGTTCTTTGCAACTAGCCTCCCATCGCGTATGTATTCAGCAAAAACCTCTGATGAATGCCGTACAGGGATTCCCAGCTCTATGCCAAGCCTCTCCGGATAGTCCTTCCTGAACGTTCTGAAGCATCCTGCACACGAGGTGACGATCATCTTGTATTTATTCTCTCTAACCTTATCCTTCAGGTACAGAGCAAACTCTCTCGCAAGCTCCAAGTCATTTATCCTGAACAGCACGGAACCGCAGTCTCTTTCTGCGGTTCCCAGTATCGTGAAGTCGGCTCCAGCCATGCTAAGTAGCTTCGCAGTCGACCTTGCCACGCACTGCTCTCTCCAGCTGGCCATGCATCCAACAAAGTAGAGGATTTCCGCCTCTCTCTTCCCCGTGGGAATTTGAAGGTCTGATGCCCAGTTTGCCCTTGTATTTGGAAACTCATCGAGCGGATTGGCATGCATCTTCAGGCTATTCAGTACGAATCGGTGTCCTTCTCTGAGCAAGCTCCGCTTGTTATAAGCAAGATATCTGACCTTTCCCACAGCTTTCTCTGGGATATCTATTTCTTTTGCGCAAACCTCCTTGCAATTCCCACATTGAGTACACGCGTTTAGGCCTTCCAGAAAAGCAAGGGACAGGTGATCAAACACATTTCGCTTGTCGCACGACAGCCTTGCCAGATGGCCCATCACAACTGGGCCGCCGTAGGTATCCCATGCTGCCTCTACAACCGGGCACATGGAAACGCAGGCCCAACACTCAACGCACTCTTTGAGCGGCTTGACATCCTCTATTTCGTAAGGGTAGATTACCTGAGGGCGTTTCACAGAAGACGCGGTCTGCACATAGGGGCGGATCTTCAAGACTTTGTTGACGCCCTTTTCAACATCAACGACTAGGTCCCTTATCACTGGAAATATGGAGAGAGGGGCAACTGTGATTTCATGAGCGCCCTGTGGTATGTTGGTCTGGCAGGCGAGGCCCGCTTTGCCATTTATCATCATCGCACACGATCCACATTGGCCAGCCCTACACTCCCATCGATAAGCCATTGAGCTATTGTAGTGGTCATGTATGTAGTGCAGCGCGTCCAGTACGCGCATCCCTTCAACATATGGGACATTGTACGTTTCGTATCTTGGTTTGGAATCTCTCGTAGGATCATACAGTTGCACGTTGACTTCTATGGGCGGTCTTGTCATGGATTCATCTCCCTCCTTAGGAAGGAGGTTTCAGCTTGGTCAGAACAACTGGTTCGAACCTGTGCTTGAGCACTTTATCATCCATGTACCATACGATATGGGTGAGCCAATTTTCATTGTCTGTCTTTGGGGTGTCCAACCTGTGATGCGCGCCCCTGCTTTCTGTTCTTAAAATCGATGCTCGCAACAGAATTTCTGCCACCCGAACCAAGTTGATGGTCTCAAGAGCTTCAGCCAGTTCCTTGTTGTACTGTCTCGTACCGGCATCAGATATTCCCATCTTGGGCAGCATCTTAGAATCGATTCGCTCAACGTCGTTCAGACCTTTTGCCAGACCCTCCCTCGTCCTGAAGATGCCTGCGTTCTCCCACGTGACTCTATTCAATTCAACCCGGATCTGAGAAGGAAGAAATTCATACTTCTCGCCTCTTGAGATCTTTTCAATCCGCTTCAGCTCAAGCTCTATCTCATCCTTGTTGACGGGTTCCTTCGTTCGACCTTTTGCAAAACTAGCCGCTCTCTCTCCAGCTATCTTGCCGAATACTTGAGTTGCAGCTATTGAATTGCCCCCAAGTCTGTTTGCTCCATGTACTCCCCCTTGTTCCTCCCCCGCCGCGTAAAGCCCCTTGACCTTCGTTTCACATCTAACATCAGTTCTGACGCCACCCATATAGTAGTGCGCCGCAGGAGCAACTTCCATCGGTTCCTTACTGATGTCCACACCGGCCAGTGAAAACTGCCTATGCATAGTCTTCAATCTATCCTTGATGATCTCAGCTGGTATGTGAGAGACTTTAAGGAACACCCCGCCGTGGGTCGTTCCTCTCCCTTCAAGAACTTCCATTGCTATGGATCTCGAGATCACATCGCGAGGGGCCAGATCCAGCAGCTTGTGATATTTCTCCATGAACCTTTCGCCTTTCACATTGAATAGCATGCCCCCCTCTCCTCTGACACCCTCCGTCACCAGTATCCCCTTGCATGACGGAGGCCACACCATCGCGGTCGGGTGAAACTGGAACATCTCCATATCGGTCAGCTCTGCACCTGCGTCTATTGCAAGGATTCTTCCGTCACCGGTCGCAGAAGCAGGGTTCGTTGTAACTTCGTACATTCTACCAGCGCCTCCCGTGGCTAGGATCACAGCCTTTGTTCTGAAAACCAAGACGTTGCCGGATTTCATGTCTATAGCTACGGCTCCAGCCATTGTTCCGTTGTTGACCAGAAGTTTGCTTACGAAGATCTCTTGCATGAACTTGATTCCTCGCCTCCTTACCTCATCCACTAGGGCGGAGACCATTTCATGTCCAGTATAGTCCGACACGTAGCACGTTCTAGCATAGCTCTGCTTGCCGAACATGCGCTGCGCAAGCTTTCCGTCAGGTGTCCTATCAAAGACAGCTCCGAACTCTTCGAGGTCAAATATTCTATCTGGAGCCTCCTTCACCAGTATTTCAGCCAAGTCTTGATCGTTCATCCATGCGCCTCCTTCAATTGTGTCGCGAAAATGTGACTCGTAGTTGTCTCTTGGATCTGCGTTTCCAAGAGCTGCGTTGTAGCCTCCTTCGGCCATTACAGTATGAGCCTTCCCGAGCATCTCTTTGCCAGCTATGGTTACGTCAACATTGTATCGTGATGCCTCGATGGCGGCTCTAAGTCCAGCTCCTCCAGCTCCAATAATCAGAACGTCTGTTTCGACGGCTTCATAGCTCACTACTAGCCACCCCGTCTAGTTTGCGGGATTCCTTATCACCAGTAGTCCTAGCGCCACCCGCCTCTATCACTAAAACGTCGCTATCTACGACCTCGTAACTCACGCAGCTTCCCAGCCGGACTTCTAGTCTGTAAGAGCAACATGGAAATAAAGCAATTGGTTCCTTTCTTCAATGATGATTTGACTTCCTCCCACTATTTGAGGGCTGAACGGGTTGGAGCGCTATGTCCACTTGCTTCGGCATAGTGAAGAGAAGAACAACAAGATCACTACTTGATCAAGAAAGGCGCCAATTTATTCAAGTGGGAATCCGTAATGAGCATTATAGCGGCTCAGCCAAAGAGTGAATCTATTAAAAGTCGAAACAGTCGCGGCATAGAGCGCATTCGTAGCCAACTAGTAGACTCGAGTTGCGATAAAGTCAGCCAACTGAACTAACGCGGTCTTCGCCGAAGATTCTGGCAAGATTTTGAGTTTTGCTTTACCTTCGTTTACTAACTTTTCAGCCAATCGATATGTCCTCGTCTTTGAGCTGGTTGCGTCAATTAGCTTCATAGCATCTTTTAGCTTCGAAGCATTCACTCTCGAACTCCTTAGAATCGCTAGCAGATCTTTCGCTTTGCTATCGCTTAGCTCTTCTAGGGCAGAAATGATCGCCGCGTTTCCAAGTTTATGTTCAATTATGTCCTTACCCTTCTTCTTCCCGGTCCTCTCTCCAAAAATATCCAAGAAGTCATCAGCCACTTGAAAGCCCAATCCTATCTTCCATCCATAACCCGAAAGTGCATCAGTTGCATCATCAGAAGCGCCGGCCGCCAAGCAGCCTGCAAGACAGGATGCTCTAATTAGCGTCGCTGTCTTTTTCCCTATCATTTCAAAGTATACATCCCAAGAAACACTCTTGCACCTGTGTTTGACCACGTAGTCCTCGTCCCTTCCCGCTTGCTCGAAAAGAATGTCAAGTCTCTCACCTTCGATCGTCGCCTTTATCGTTTTGACCATGAGTTTCCTCATGTCATCGGATCTAGGACAATCATTCGCAATCTCATCAAGAACTTCCCTATAGTACATGGCAGCCAAAAGAGCCATCGCGTCACTGTATTTGACTCTGACTGTGGGCAACCCTCTTCTAATTTCACCGCGATCTATTATGTCATCCGCTACAAGCGAGTAGTTGTGGATAAGCTCAATCATCGCTGCTGGACGCAGAGCTGCCTCTCGATCGCCTCCAGTCGCTTCGCAAGATAGTATGGTCAAGGCTGATCTAACTTTCTTTCCTCCAGCCTCAACCTGATGGCGGACGACTGGAAGGAAATCTATAGAAGCACCTTGCTTCAAGTATTGGAAGATTACTCCGTCGACATCGCGACCTGCTCGTGAGAGAGAGCCGATAATACTCATCTCTAGATTCCTCTCTGACAAATTGGATTAAAGTTCGGTGGGTTAAAACATCTTTGGAAGCGACTGGAAATCGCTCTTGCGAGAAAAACGCTGTACGAATGAGAGGAGATCTCAATCGGGTGCCAGTCGCGTGCAGCTCACTTTCCTGCCTTCCATGAGCTTAACAAGATCTTGAGGTCTCGTGAAGTTCATGATAACTACATCTATCCCTTTCTCGACCAGCCTTAAGCTCTCTCGAATCTTACCTAGCATACCGCCAGTTACATCAGGCGATGTGGGCTCAGTTGCAGTCTGCAAGAGGTTCTTGAACGCGGACGGCGTAACTACCTCTATCAAGGTTGCGTTCGGATTCTTCTTCGGGTCTGCCGAATAGACACCGTCGACATCACATCCAAATATGACTAGACGCGCGTTCATCTTCCTTGCCAAATAGATAGCTAATTGATCGCCAGAGATGACTGAGAAACCCCTCTCTTCGTCTGGCACGACATCTCCGCAAAGTAAAGGCATAGCGCCCAATTTCAAGAATGTATTTAGGGGTTGCAACTCAGCTCTGATTATTCTACCTCGGCTTGCAAACATGAAGCTTGAAGGCATGAGTGGAACGACCGGAACCCCATGTTTCCGCAGTAGTCCGATTAAGATCCTATCTAGGTCCATCAATCTGGACTTGGTCTCAGAGAGCGCTTGAAGTTGCCTCTTGTTCCTGTATCCCAAGTGAAGACCGAACTTCTTGACTATAGGGTGACCGAATGAACCCGCGCCATGGATTAAGATAACCTTTGATTTTATCTTCGCAATTTCTCTGCTTATCCTTTCTATCATGTCAACCTTGGCGAAGAATTCTCTGCGTTTGTCAGTGATTACGGACCCTCCGAGTTTTATTATTGTAGGCCCTTTTCTCATGATTCAGACCCCATCAGTTTTCCGAAGAGGCTCCTCTGCTTCGAATTCCACAGTCACACTCAATTTTAAGTATGGACACTACTTAGGCAAATCATTTTATTAAGGGTTGACTAGAAAACGGACTGAGAGTTTGTACACTTAAGATATCAGTAATTATCCTGTGGATGCGCCAGATGGGAAAAATTCAGGTCTGTAGATTGAAGAAGAAAGATTCCAAAGAAATCCAAACTCTACTGAGAAAGGTCTGGCCTACGGCACACGAGTATCCCGAGGACTGGAGAAAGAAGAGGACGCTGAATCATATAGAGATCGAAGAGGAAATGGACCGTGGATACCAATACTTCGGCATCAGAATCCGAGGCAAGATTGTCGGCATATACAAAGCTAGCATTAGGAAAGATGGATGTTTCGGCGAACATCAGTCAATTCATCCAGACTATAGAGGCAGAGGGCTGGCCAAGCTCATGTATAAGCAGTTCTTTCGGTTCGCTCAGAAAAACAAATGCAAGAAAGTGTACGCAAATATCTTGGCAAGCCAGCTGGCGACAAGGAAGTTTGTCGAATCGTTGGGGTTCAAGAAGAAAGGCCCGGAATACGAGCAGGTCAAAGGTATGCTAGTTCAAATGTATGAGAAGGAAATCTAAGCGTAGTTTTAATGTACTAGGAGGGTTTTTCAATGTACTAGCAGTGTTTTTGTTTGCTCGTTCATTTTCGCTTCTTGAAGATCTTGCCGCCGTCGTTGTATTCGCCGGTGATGTAGTCAAAGCCAACCTCGGTTAGGGCTGAGGCTTCTCCAACGTTGTTAGCTACTCTTACGGTGAATTGGTCTTCTATACTTTGGAAGATGGCGTTTTCAAGGTTTATGTAGGTCAACGTGTTTTGGATCGAGTTATGGCCAAGCAGTTTCCTGACGTATAGTATGTTTTTTGTTCTGTGGTATTCTATTGTGCCTTTCCAGTGGGGTATGGACGTCAGCGACGGGGCTGATAACATTCAGCGGCAGTGTACTTCTAAGCGCCGGAGGAACAGTTCGGGAAGTTGGATTCTTCGCTTCGTGGAGAGATAGCGGCGACACAGTATGAGTCTTCATGCTGTTTCGAGATGTGGTAACAGAGGCTATCTTGGAGGAAGACATCGTTTGATATGTTTAAAAAAGTATGGGAGTTTGGTTATAGCTTAGAGTGTGCTTAAGCTGGGGGTGCTGGGGCAGCCTTCTTCTTGGCTGACTTCTTCTTGGGCTTCTTCTTCGCTATCTCTTCCCTTTTTCTCGCTGGAGCCTAGGCTCCGAGAAAATATTATAGACGCTTCTTTCTAATGAGACTTTCACTTTCAGCGGAAGCTATCTCGTGATCATATGGCAGTGGCTTTTCGGCTTGCTGCTTCTTTCCTTAGCCTCTCGATCACCGCTTTAAACTTCATCTCATCTACGGAAGGCTTCGTAAGCCAATCTTCCGGTAAACCCGGTAGATAGGGCTCAGCATCCGTTGCCTTAGCCATCGCATGGACTTCTCCCTTCGAATCTACCGCTAGAAGCGTGAATCCGGGTATGCTGAATATCGGGCTCCCAATCCGGTTAGCTCTCTTCAATGTTGTGACGAGAACCGCTTGATCATACCCAGACGCTAAAGCTTCAGCCAATTGACCTAAACCTCGAGCCAGATCATCGCTAAGCGTCTTAACCTCGATTGCTATCTTCTCGCCGTTCAAGCCTACGGCTTCTCCATCGATCTCAGTGTTACCGAGACGAATCCTGCCTATCCTAACTTCAGAGCCCAAAGACCTGTAGTACCTTCTCACAGCCCACTTCAGAAAACGCTCACTCAATTCAGGATTCTTCCACAAGTCATAAAACTCAAACGAAGAGATATTAGTCCCTTTTCTCTGATTTCGGTATTCCTATCCATTTTGGAGTTCTATTCATATATTCTCGATATGCACTCCCATACTTCTCGAGAAGAATATGTTCTTCCTCAGGCACCCCGAAGTGCCACGAGACTACCCATACCACCGCACATAACAGAAAAACCCAAGAAGCACAGGCTATACCTATGCCTATGTACATCAAGAACACGCCAAAGTACATAGGGTTTCTTGAAATGCTGTAGACCCCTGTGGTTATGGGTTTATCAAGTGGAGCAGTAGCAAAGGAGACTCCAGCCATGAAGCTCATAACTGTGCCAAGAATACTGATGAGAATACCTACATAGAACCATTCCGTGCCTAGCTTCAGCGGGAGGAAGATGCTGTAGCCAATGGTGAAAGGCAGGATTACTGCATGAGTAATCAAAATTGCGATCCTGTGAGTTTTACTAACCTCACTCCATGCGGGTTCTCCTTTCCCCCTCTGATTTGCCTTTTTCTTGCCGATCTGAAGAGGCGTGAGCGTAGCGACATAGAAAAGAACTGTGATAATCCAAGCATTCCATAAGCCTAACTCAAATTCTGGTATAAGTGACATAATGTCCCTTCTTATGGTTCACTTTCCCTCACTTTCAATAAATCTTTGTTCTATATTTAGAATTAGGAGCATAACCTTTGAGTTACTTGTCGAAAATCGTTAAGAAGGAATGTACCTCTCTAACTGAAAGCTCAACTTCAAAGGAGGTGACATCTGTGAGATTAAGAAAGTGTTCGATGAAACATGAAGAGATCATTGCTGCTGGTGGTGCACATTGCGATGGGGGGTTCTTTCTTTTGTTGCTTGGATTGACATTCGCTGTTCTAGGGGTTGTTAGTGATGCTATGAACATCACTCTCGTCTTAGAAACGACATCTTGGTTACTGCTGGCAATCGTTTTTTGCCTGTCAGGCATAGCCAGTTGGACTGCTTGGGCGTTAGCTGTGCATCTAGATGCTATAGAAGCTAAAAGTAAAAAAGAGGAGTGAAATCTTCAAGACTTTCTTCCAAAAAAAGAGGGGATTTGCGGGGGATATCGCCAAACTTAATTTTGTCCAAATCTGAGTGTAAATTAAGCGTCTGCTTGGACAAAACTGGACAAAACCCCTATCGCCCCAGAGCTTGTAACAAGAATAAGCTCATTTTCATACCCTTTAGCCTCAAAAGACCGTCAAAATGAGCTTGTTACAAATCTTGTTACAATGTAACAAAAGTCCTACCGTAAGGTTACCGTAATTTTTTCAAGGACGAAGCCTTCTGCCAGCGATACCAGTAGCAATTACATGTAGTATTCTGATTGTTGCATGTTGCATTTGAATAGAACAATGAATATAGCAAGTAGAAGTGCAATTGCATGCAACATGCAATCTACTTGTAGCATGCAACATCTACCTTTTCCTGAGCGAAAATGCCTCCACCAGGATTCAAAACAGTAACAATCAGCGAGCGCGCAATGGCCCTACTCGTAATTAGGTCCAAATTCACAGGAAAATCGATTCCCAAGATCATGGAAGAACTCCTAGGCATCAAATAGTCAGTGAATCTAAAAGCTATCTTGGTGACTAGTGTCTAGTATCTAGTGGTGTCTGGTGACTAGTGATTAGCAAAGCCCGCTAATGACTACACTAGTGACTATACTAATGACCAATGCCTAGTGACTAGTGCCTACCGTCTTTATTGATTATAGATGAAAAAGCTTCTCTTGACTTCGCTTGTAATGGGCTCAAATAGGTATCGAGCAGAAGAATCTACAGGGGCGAGCTTCATCATCAAGTAATGGTCTTTGGCTGTGTCGATCTTCTTCCATCCGACCATCAAATCTATAGCCGCTTCAAGAGGTATTCCGCAGAGTCTAAGGCCTGTCAGGTATGCTTTGCGAAGGTCATGTAGATTCAGTGGAGTGATGCCGAGTTTTATGCAGGCCTGTTTCAGTAGGGGATTTGCTGTGTGCGGCATCAATTCTTGAATGAGAAAGTCTCCAGACTTCAAGCCATACTTGAGTATGTGGGTTTGTAAGAGCTGTTTGAGTTTATTCGGTATCAAGTTGAAGTGCCATCGTTCTCCTTTTTTCGCGTACACGGTCCATGACTGGAAGCGTCCTTTCGCATCGAGAGCGATCTTTGTAAGTCCATCTCCGCCTATCCTGGTACCCCAGAGCTCTCGTTCTTCTTCTCGGCTGCCCGTCCTTATTCCTGTCAGAATCTTCGACCATACGACAAGTTCGAATTCATCTTTCATGCGGTTCGTGAGGACCACATTGCTTTTGTTGGTTGCGCATATTTTCTGGAAGGTTCTCGCTGTCCCCAGGATATTGGGTAGGTGAACCTTGTAGAAGTCAGGGGACATCAATTCGTTCACTAGGCGAGGCTGGCTTTTCAGACCTCTCGTCCGGAGGTACTTGTCTCTCCATTCAGCTTTGCCGAAGCCGTATCGAACAAGGTATCGGAGAGCGATTATAGCGTTGAACCAAGCGCCTTTCGACTTCTTCTCCTTGATGTATCCGATAGCATTCACGATGTCCTGGTCTTCTCTGATCGTTATGAGCCGTCTCCTATTCCAAGCGTTCTCCCAGATCTTGATGACGTTGTTTTTGATGTATTTTGCACACGATGGTTTGACTTGTGTCTTGACCCAATTCCACCAGTCTTGGGCTTCTTTCTGATCGAAGAATCCACCTGATACCGGAGCGAATGATTGTTCGTTGAACTTAGTCCTTTGTCTCTTCAGTCTAGCTCTCCTGATAGTTCTCCAGTGAAGCCCTTTAGGGAACCTGCCTACATCGAGAGCTAGAATCTGAGCGATCTTCCTATCCTCTTTGACCGATTCGCATAGCCTATCAAAACGTTGTGGAAAAGTAGGGTCATCCTCGTAGCGGGCGAAAAGATCTGGACGGCCCATCTAGAGATGCCTCCGTCTCTTCTTGCAATTCGTACTTTATATCCTGCACGTCTAGTCTGAGATATACGTGCAGTATAACAATCCCAACAGCTTATATTTAAGGATGCAGTACATACTCGACATAATGCACAACTGTTGAAGATAACATCAAAAGGATGCGGCAAAGATGATTGGAAAGTATAATAGGACAACAGTATTCATCATAGATACCGACCTTTGGAATTGGGCGCAATACCGAGCGAAAACTCTAGGTTACGCCTCTGTTTCAGAGTACATCTTTGACTTAATCAAGATCGACAGAGAGCAAACCGTTCTCAAGAAGAAGCCAGATAAGAAGTAACGCCTTCCCTAAATGAGATCCAGAAGATTCTGAAGAGGGGGGGGTCTGTTAACCATTCACGCACAAACTTTTTTCGATAATAGGCTTGATCTTTATTGCTCAACGCTTTCGGGAGATTCAGTTCTTTTGTTTGTAGCTTCGAATTGCTTTCACAGGTTTATCTGATTAAGTCTCAGTTCAGTTCCTTTTCTGAATCTCAAACCGTAAAAACCGATTGCAGGCGCTTGACATAATAAGTAATTATGAATACAAAGGCTAGGGTTCTTGCTGCTTGACCGCGGTAAGGTTTAGGACAACTTCAGCTATATCGCTTCCATATTCACATATTCTTCGGAGACTTTCCAAGATTAGCCTGAGGCTTGACATCTCGGGTCCCTTGATCTTCTGTTTCGAGATCTCGGGTACTATCTGGTTCTCGTAGGCTTCGATTTTCTTCGCTCTCTTCAGTACTTCGTCTGCTGAGTCGTAGCTTCTCTTGAAGAGTGATTTGATTGCGTCCTCGAATATGCTGTTCGAGAAGGAGTTGATTTCAGATATCCTTTCGAGCAGTTTGGGATCTATCTTCATTTGAACTGAATGAATGTTTTCAGCGATCTTGACAGCGTGATCAGCTGCCCTCTCGACGCTCTTCACGATGAGTCTATAGCCCAGGCATTCTCTCGGAGAGAGACGTATTTCCCTAATTGTTCTGGCGTTCTGAACAGCTGTCTTTATCTGGCGGACTATGTAGAAGCTGAAGCGGTCAACTTCATCATCCATCTTGATGACTTCTTCAGCCAGACTAGGGTTTCCTTCCTTAAGAGCCTGCATCGAGTCTTTCTGCATTGAGGAAGTAATAATGACCATTCTTCTCAGCGCGTCCTCGACGGAGAGTTCCGGGTAGCTGAGTAGAACCTGTAGAGTAAGTTCTTCAGGCGATTCGGTTACAATCTCTGTCCCAACAAGCTTCTTTCTTACCGTATCTCTTATCGCATCCCTCACGCTCGAGAGTAAACGTCCTTCAGTAGATCTGAGCCTGATGATATTGTAACCTACAAGGTAGAGTGCGATAACTCTTCGGATGATTGACTCAACGTCCGATTTGGGCAGAATGGCAAAGCTGATCTCACTAGGCTTCTCTTTCTTCACCATCGTCCTAGGAGTGACCGTTAACGTTCCATCCTCCCTTGTGACTACGACTTGACCTCCGCGGCCCAGCCCTATATCCTCTACCCATCTCTTCGGCAAAGAAACGATGTATGAGCCACGTCCAGTCACCTGAATTCTCCTTACTTCACCTTCTTCCAGCTGTTCTTCCATCCTACTAAGCCTCTCTAAATGAAGAATATAGATTGCTCGTATTCTCATATTTCATTTGCGTATGATATATGTATTCCCCTGCCATATTGGGTGGAGAAAAAGAAGGAAGAACGATTGAGTGAAAAACGGAAAATAAGCAGATGGATAGCAGTGGCGGTACTTGCCGTAGTCGTAGTTTCTTCGATAGCCTTCATTTACCTTAGCCAGCAAGGACAACAGACGACCTATACGATCAATCAGAAAGGCTCGGATACTATGCTGATTCTGGCGCAGAAGTGGGCAGAAGAATACATGAAGAAGCATCCTGAAGCACAGATAGCCGTTAGCGGAGGGGGATCAGGAACAGGGATCGCCGCCTTAATCAACAAGCAGGTGGACATAGCAGACGCTTCAAGAGAGATCACAGACAAAGAAATAGAGCAAGCAAAAGCGAATGGAGCCAATCCGACAGAATGGAAAGTCGCCTTAGATGGAATCTCAGTGATAGTTCACCCTGATAACCCTGTATCTGAACTGAGCTTGGATCAACTCAAAGCCATATACAATGGATCCTTCACAAATTGGAGGCAACTAGGCGGCAGTGATGCAGTAATAGTTGTTTATGGACGACAAACGAACTCAGGAACCTACGTCTACTGGAAGGAGCATGTACTGAAAAACCAAGACTACAGAAACGATATGCAAGCGCTAAATGGAAACGCGGATATTGTGGAAGCCATTGCTAAAGACAAGAACGGCATAGGATACGTCGGCGTAGCTTACGCCTCACAACGCAGCAAAGAAGTGAACATACTCAAGGTGAAGAAAGACTCGAGTTCACCTGGAATACTGCCGACCCCTAAAACAGTTACGGACGGAACGTACCCGATTTCAAGATACCTTTATGTGTACACCAACGGCATCCCAAAAGGCGCAGTGAAGGACTACATAAAATGGATTCTTGGACCTGAAGGACAGAAGACTGTGGAGCAGGTTGAGTACATACCGCTACCGAACGAAGTGATCAATGAACAATGGG
>Ga0315312_1000922_pt1 | contig 26891 bp, 25 predicted proteins | sample TDP7_MG_FD_203629 | JGI IMG/M metagenome (GOLD analysis project Ga0315312, IMG submission 203629) | Freshwater sediment microbial communities from Lake Towuti, South Sulawesi, Indonesia - TDP7 | ecosystem: Environmental > Aquatic > Freshwater > Lake > Sediment | place: Indonesia: South Sulawesi... | reverse complement strand
ATTTCTTCGGTTTAAGTAGGATGCCTTCTCCAGTTTCAATGACTTCAAGCCTCGTCCCCTCTTCAATCTTGTATTTGATGCGAAGTTCAGCTGGGATCGTGGTCTGCCCTTTCCTCGTTACTACTACTTCGTTCTTCATCTTTCTTCTTCGTACTACTTTCACGGCGTAGTACATATAAATCCTTCGCCCGTCCCGCGTAGCCTAAGCAACAATACGTCTGCGCTTGAGTTCACTGTGATTCTAGTAGGCATGGGGACCGTTAGCCCTGGGTCCAGGATGGCTCTCTCCTGAACTATGTTCCAGCTGATTATGCTCCTCTTCTTCTCCCTACGCTAAGGCAGTGTTCTCGGCAGCCTTGTGATGTCTTCGAGTTTGTCGAAGTGTTTATCGAATGAGTATATTTCTCTTATTTCATGGGTTTTCATGGATAGGTATGCTAACGCGTCGTTGGCGCTGATGTTGTTTTCTTTCGCTAGTGGCATGGCGCTTTCATAATCTTCCAAGGCCACTGGGTAGACTTTGATGTTTTGGCTTGTTATGATCCATGTGAGGAATCCTAGAGATTCTTGGAGGCCTAGCCCTGTTTCAATTATGTTAACGACTTCTGACAGGTGGACCGTTGTCGTGGTCACCTCTTCCACTTCCTCAACTCTCTTCACGATAGCCTTGGCCTCCTCTTTCACACGCTGTTCCTCTTTCGTTAGCTTCCTTTGAGGGATGAGGAAAGCGTGGAGGAAGACGTTTGAGTCTACAAACCTCAATGTTCTTCCAGCTCGAAGAGAGCTTTCTTGAGGGAGTGTGGATCTGCAAAATCTACTTTTCCAGATATCCTAATGGAGTCGAAAAGGCTGGATGGTAGGGTGGGCTCTACTGGAATCAACTCGATTCTGTTTCCACGCCTTATCAGCACCAATTTGCGAGACTTCCAATCCTTTCTCCATTCTATTGGGATAGATATACGGCCTTGAGGATCTACTTCTTTCACTTGGGCTTCCACCATTTCATTCATCTCTACCAAAATAGACGCCAATGGTAAATATAAGATTTTCACCAAGAAGCCGAAGAAAATGAATGCTAACGGTTCACCTATTGGAGGAGACCACGTTCGCAACTACTCCGTTGGAAAGAAGGATAGCTATTGAAGCGGTCGGCTTCGATTTCATGGCATATTGGTCCACATACATCTCGACAACCAGAATATGCTCGGAGTATGCATAGAAAATTGGTTTTAGCCAGGATCTTAAGGATGATAAACTATGCCAACGGGGGTTCAGGCTCAACCCTATCATAAAGCAAGAAGCTTATCTCCACGGCCTCAAGCTTCCCCTTGATCTCGGCGAGCGCATCGGTCTTCGCTACCACTGGATCTGCGACTAGCAAGACGTTTCTTCCGTTGACCGCTTTAACCTCATCCTCTATGTTATCGATAGAGTTCAACCCGAAGACTATACGCCTCGGAAAAGAATAGATCAACATACGGGAGAGAAGCTTCTCAACACTCAACAGCCCACACAGCCTCCACAGATGCCTCAATGGACCTGCGATCAGCGTATAATAACTTCCATCAAATCCTAGACTTGATAGATCGGTCGCTTCTCTACCAGCGGAATCTCACTGAAACGTTTCTAAAGAGCGATGAAAAGGATGGGCCTTCAGTCCTTATGGTTCTTCCTAGAGTACGAATGGAATTACCTCACAGAAATTTCAAAGCTCGACCGCAAGCTCCATTCTTCCACCCACTGTATCGAGAAAGTTCATGGGATTCATTTGAGGTAGGCCCCAATGTCTGATTGGTCTGCGATTTCAAGGCGGGCGACCTTCGGAAATATCTGAACGTAATGACTATACCAATGACCAAAAGAGTACAGACGGTAATCGTTAGACCTATCAATTCGTACATACTACGCATGTAGGTCAAACGAATCAGATAACTTCCAGAAAGATTGGGGTGTAACAACATGAAATGGGGGCCCACTGCTGTTATTGAGATTTCGTTATTGTTAACGAACGCCTTCCATCCGTCGTCGAAAGTCATCTTAACAAGCAGGGCTGTGTCCTCTTTTGAATTTGAGACCTCGATTGTTATCTCGTTCGCTCTCAGAATCTCGTATTTGCACTCCGCCCCTCCATTGGAGCCTTCAACAAGGTCTACATACGCCTTGAGACTGCGGTAGTCAAGAACGCTCGATATTGGCTGGAGCCTTTCAAAGTCGTCCTGTCGAACGGCTTGCACCAGCTCTGGTCGAGCTAGAGGCACCTCGAAGATTCCAAACCCCTTGTACAACAATCGTAGCGGTAATGTGCCCTCAAATTTCTGCGGAAAGACATAGTCCGGGTAAGGTGTACTGGCATTCGGATAATTGACGACGACAAATCTGATATTGAGCGCCTTACACCAGAGAACTGCCAAGGAGCTGTTCGATCCCGTATTTATCTGATATGTAACGTGAGCCCACCAAGGATTCGCTGCCGCACCGTCGGCTCCTCCACGTAGCTGCGGTACGTCGCTGAACACATTCAACCAAAACGCTATCGTGCCCGTGGCATATACTCGTTCATCATGAACGTGTTCTGACAACCATTCTGAAATTACATACTCAGGCGTCTTGTTCATGTCCACCGCTGGCTTTGTCAAAGCCCAAGATGACTGAAGAAAAGGCGCCGAGGAGAACACCAGTAGAATTAAGATGATAGCTACTACTGTCGCTCTTAACAACGCTTGAGGTCGACCTAGAATTAGGAGACGACTCTCCAGCCTTCGCACCGCAAGAATTGGGGCTAACACTGTGCCCAGTAGCATTGCGAAACCCATATTGGCTTCTGGAATATACCGGTTCGCTTGAGGAGCCAACTGAATGAGATAGAAATACCATAGGCACGTTATAATTGCAAACACCGAGAACCAAAGCGAAGAGACCAGTAGAGGTTGAAGACTCCGCCTCTTCCCGACATAGCTCGAAAATATCCAGGCTAAAGGAACGGCTATGAGGACAACGATGAGGGTCGTCGTCGGAGCGAGACGAATCTGAGCGTACGGCAGGAATTTGGCTACATAGGATATGTCGTACTGGAAAGCGACAAGTCCGTAGGCGATTACCAAGCATAGAAGAGCAGTCTTCAGTTTCTTCGTTGCATTGCCAAGAATTAGTTCAGAATAGAAAAGAATGAGGAGGATAAGGAAAAGAGAAAAGAAGCCTATGAGATTGGTAAGGGCTACGCAGTCAATCGCCAGTACTGCGAAGACATAGTTTCTTGGTCTTGGATTCCTTAATGCATAAAGGAAAGCCAGCGCTGCAATAGGAGATGCTGTCAAAGCTGTAATATGAGGGCCCTCCCCGTAGACCGTTAGAACGACAATAGACCAAGGTGCATATGAAAAGGATCTGGCAAAATTGCCGAAACTTGGGATTACAAAGTACATGGTTGAAGGTGCAATTGAGTAGGTGACTGCTGCTATCCAAGCAGCAGCATCCCGCTTCGTAAGGTACTTCACAAAGATGTACAACATGGACGGGCCTAGACAGTACGATAGGGCTGTAATGATGCGATACGCTCGTGGAATTGAAACAGGCGGATACGCCCAGTGAACGACTGCCATTAAATATGGCAGTACGGGTGCGTAAAAGAAATGAAATGGAAAGCCAGCGTACCATAGAGGATTCCATGTTAGATTGGGATAGTTTTCTACTATGAATCTCGCGTCGGAGATGAATGCCGACTCTATCGACCCGATGTAGGCGGTATATTCACCGGTGAACAAGGGATATACCAAAGCTAAGTTGAGTAGAAAGATTGCAACCGGAGAGATGAAAGACACCACTTTGGATCTCAGCGTGCTCGAGACAGCCTTGGGTCCAAATTCGGTGGTCGAAGCCACTGAATCACCGGCACATCTTTGTAACTACGTAAATCATGTGAGCTTTTGGGGTCTCTTTCTCAAACTTTGCTAGAAAGGTTAGAATAAATCCTGCAAGTGATTTCAAACGTAATGGTTTAGGTCTCGAAAGAGGATTGCTTTTCCAAGGCGGATTGTCTACATAACCGAGCCTCAAGATTTGTGGCGGAGTAGGTTTCATAACCATGACTTTCTGAAGCAATTGTTCATGAGTCATCCCGCCTTGACTGCTTACAGATGGGGCTAAGTACACCTCTACTTCGTCTCCGTACAGCCTTCGTATCTCGTGGAGCTTGCGGTTCGCACTTATCTCCTCGTAAAGTTCTCCATAACCTTTGACCGCTGGTGGCACGTAATGACTTCTTGGAGTGAGACGCACTGCTCTATCCATTATTACCGCTTCGCTACTATTTCCTGATGTGCCCATGTAGGTTTCGACCTCTTTCCGACGTTTCTAGGAACCTCTCTCTAACCAGCCAGTATACATATTCCTCCAAACCACTTGTTATGTCATAACTCATTCTAACATTCAACTCATTCAAGAACTTACTTCCTGAGAATCTTATATTCGACAAACCATAACGAAATCTTTTCGAAAAGAGTGAATAGGTTCTTAGAGCAAAATTGGGAACCCTAAGAATGTGAACCCGCTTTCTGAAAATCGAGCTTAGGGATCTTATCACGTCATCTGTAGAGTAGTTTCTACCGTCTGTAATAATATATGTCTGACCAACCGTTCTCCTACTTTCTTTTATGCATGATACAATTGCTTGAGTTAGATTCTTTACATAAACTAGATCCATTGCCAAAGGTTGTGGTGCTATTACTAAACCTCTCATCACGTTTTTTATCATCTTCAAAATAAGATGATCCACCTTTAGTGGCCCATAGACATGTACTGGTCTAAGTATCGTAACTGGGAGCCCATATTTCTTAAGATGCTCTCTAGCTATGTTCTCAGACTCTAACTTACTCTTTTCGTAGTAGGTTTCAGGACGGTACTCATCCATTTCTTCCGTAATCTGCTTTGTCAAATGGCTGGGACCATAAATCGCTGCTGTACTCATGTGGATTATTTGTTTGATGTCTACTTTGCTCTCAAGGATCGCGTTCAAAAGGTTTCTTGTACCCTTCACATTGACCTCATTGTACAGGTCCAACTTCTTAGCATCAATAATTCCTGCCAAGTGGATTACGCACAAACTCGTATTTGACATTCGCCTTAGGATGCCCAGTAAACCCTTGTAATCTAGTAGATCTCCGTATATCACATCGACATTCTTACTTTTGAGGAACTCATAGACGGAGGGCTTTGACCTAATGGTTTCTTGTCTAGTCAGTCCTATGACGCTATACCCTTTACTTGAAAGGTTTTCAACCAAATTTTGACCGATAAACCCTGTGACACCTGTAACAAATATCCTCAATATTCTTTCAGCTTCCGTGATCTAACCATGCCTAGCAGACGGAACTACGTCGCCCTCTCTTGTTTCTTCTTCATCTTTCAGGTTATACAACATCACTCATAACTTAGGATCTCTGAGGAATGGAGTTTCGAATGCCAGCACTATCAATTGATACTTTCCTTTGTAGTTCTTGCTATCTCCCATTTGTAAGGGACCTTGAACAAATGAAAGTCTGAAAAGGCCAGCATGTATGCCCAGGCTTGAAGGGTTATTGCACCTATCAGATAACTGAATTCCTTTAGACCGAACGACGGAAGCGATTCTTTGAGTGCCTTGTAGTACAGTCTCCATTTGAATGTAGGCACCTTTATCCCTGTTAGGAAAAGCATTTGCAGGTGACCTAAATACACCCTTCTTCTCTGCCTTATCAGATCTTTGACTGAGGCGCATCCCTTTAGCTTGACTATTGCAGAAGGACAGTATTTGATTAGATAGCCTTTGGCTTCAGTCATCAACTGGATATAGGCGTCATCGTTTATTACTGCAATCGGCATCTCTTTAACTACGCCCACTCTGAAGGCCATGAGTTCGCCAGAAGCTTTGGGTGCAAACTTTTCTGATATTTTATGGTGCATGTTCCATTGTAGATGAGTTAACCATCCTAGGAACGTCTCAATAGTATCTACGGGTCTAGGCCTTCCGCCAACCACTCCAACATTCTTGTCCACAAACTCATTTAACAGAGCTCTCACAGATCCCTCCGCAGGTAGATCATCTCCTCCCAAATAGACAATAATACCGAAATTTCGCTTCTGCGCTTCCTCGATAATCGTATTGCAAGCAAAGGATTTCCCTCTTCTCTCGCTTTCTACAATTAACCTCACTCTAGAGTCTTCCGCGGCATATCTTCTAACAATCTCATTTGTATTATCCGTAGATGATGAAACTACAACTACAGCATCGACACTTTTTTCCTTCGTCAATGCTGAAAGAAGGTTCCAAATGTTTTTCTCCTCGTTGTGAGCTGCTATTCCTACTATTACCTTGGCTTTTTCCATGACCGTTTGTCACTCTTTATCTCTCTGATTACCTTCATCATTGCCCCAAAGTTGCACAGCATCGATGTGTAGTGTGCGTTCGCGAGAGGGCAAGCGCAATTGCGGTCTCGGATGAACTTGCGAATATCTTTCGCATTATCAGAAGCCCAAATTCTCTTGAAGTCATAGTCGACTTCACGTAGATTTCCCATTACTTTTTTGTTCCCCAGCGTACAACAAGGCCAGACATCTCCGAAGGGTGTTATTTGACAGCTTGCTATCCCCGCGTAGCATGGAATAATCTGTTTGTGTTGCCGAAGCACTTCAATGGCAATTTGATAATACACTAATCGAAAGGCTTGCGTTACTTTGGATGTGTCTCTACCCCAAAGAAGATAGTCTCTTCGGATTCTTCGCATGTATTCGTCCATGACGGCAGCGTAAGAGTCGGGCAGAGGCGTAATGTCCCTTCCGATGTTGAATAGTTCTGACCGCTCCTCTGCAACTTCGGCGATATAACTGTCCGGTCTTAACTCCTTGACAAAGTCGTATGTGGCAAGAACATCATCAATATTGAACTTCGAGATAACAGTATGGATTCCCACTCTAAAGCATGAGTGGCTTTCTGTAAGAGATTGAAGACGTTGATAGGTCTCGATAAGCGCCTTGAAGTTGCCTCGAACTCCTCTTATTTCGTCATGTCTTTCACCTACTGCGTCTAGGGAGAGGTTGACGATCAGCGTCGTGTTGCCAATCCTGTCTAGAATGTCCTCTGTCTTTGTCTTTATCAGATCAGGCAGTAAGCCATTCGAAGGAATATTTATGATGGCGGGCTGGCTACGCTCAACAATCCCTTCACATATTTCCGGGAGGTCATCCCTTAAGAAAGGCTCTCCGCCGCTAAGGGTAACCCAGAAGGGGGATTTTCCGAGACAGTCGAAGACTTTGAGGAACTCGTCAGTGTTGAACTCCTTTTCTTGTAGATCTGTGCGATCGTGGTAGAATTCCCATATGAAGCATGTTGAACATCGAGAATTGCACCTGTTCGTTACACTCACAGTTATGTTCACTGGAAGAGGCCTCGGTCTACCTATAGTCCAGAAAAGCCTGTACCAAACTATTCTTGGAACAAGACGTAGCAACGATCTCAAGCAGAACTCTTCCAGCCGTCGCACTAGTAGGCGTTTTGACCGGTTTTAAGGTTGTTCTTTTATAGGATGTTCTCGCACTATGGATCAAACGTCCCAACCTGAAGGGCAGAATCCTCTCCGGATACGATGCCTAGACAGAGACTTTTAGCATCGCTTTTTCTGTAATCAAATATGGTCAAACGGATTGATTTTCTATACCTGTAAATTGCGCCAAGGGCTGCAAATGTTGTTAGCATAGTCAAGTACATGCGGATAAAAGTCATATGTTCTTCTCCATACGTGAATTTCACCAGATGGTTTCCAGGCGGCAGTTTAACATACATGAACCCCCACTGGTTCTCCGATATCGCTATCGGAGTGCCGTCCAAAAGGCACTCCCAATCAGGGGAGTTAAACCACTTAAGAACAAGAAAACCACCCTGGCTTGTCGTTGTAACCAGTTCTATGCGACTCGCATCGAACCAAACGATCTCCGCCTCTCCAACCTGAATGGAAGAGAGACTGTCGAAGTCGTCCACGACTTCTGCAACAGGTCTGAAGTACGGATTCTCGAAAACAGTGATCTCATAGAACGCCGCAACTGGAACCCACTCCGTTCCAGCGAACTCACACTCTTTGCGAGGGTCCTGAACATGTCCAATTCCATATTTAACTCCAAAATATCCTTTGAGCTGCATGTCATTGACGCTGTCATGGGAAGCAATAATGAACTTAAAAGTACGCAAAGTGTTCGTGTTAAATGGCATCGTAAATGGCCCATAGAAAGTGAGCATCATCAGATTGTCCCAAGTCATCTCTCTCGCGTAAGGGCCGCCGATAGGATCGATCACTCTAAAATAGCCTTTCTGCTGGCTCACCCACCTGTACGATAAGTCTAGACCTGATGACCCGTATGGTGGGTAGCCCGCTTGATATTGAAACGGCGAGGGATTGATAAAGTAGATTGACGAGTCGACTATCAACAATGAACAAATTGCAAGCGTCATCACGATGGATGGATTGAAATCCAGATTCAATCTATCAGCTAGGTTCTCGAAAAATCTTGAGCGGGAAAGTCTGCCTATAGAATATCCTGCGAGAATAGCTGCGGCAAAAGAGGGCAGAAAAGCAGCTCTGTCTGGAAACTGTGTCCAAAGGAAGTACTGAGCCGCAAAGTTGGGGAGAACGAGTATCCATTTCGGGTAGGAACAGAAAGCTATTGAAAAAAGAAGTATTAGAACCATAAGGAAAGCGTATTGATCGCTGTCTTTGAAATTTGTGATTCCAGTCGACTTTGGATGACGGAATAGCAGCGCGAGGCTGATCAGTGTCAGAGTAGTCAGTGCGGTTCCGATATAGAGTGGCATTCGTCCTGCTGTCGCAGCATACTCCGGCGAGTATCGGATAAAAAAAAGCTCGATTGGAGCAAACCGAGCTGCGTACACGTAAGGATTGTTAGTGAAGCCATCGAAGACATTAGTCAGGAAGGTACCATAAACACACTCGAAGTAGGGTATCAAGAACCACCCGCTTATGACTAGTGAAGAGAGAACGACCACCGCTAGCAGAACGGCTGTACGAAGTACAATTTTTGGGATCTTGAGATTCAACAAGAGCTGGAACATGCCGAACAGAACTAGGAAAATTGCCGTCAAATATGCTGTAAGCATATGTGACAAAATCATCAGCCCCAAAGCGACCCCGGAATAGAACGAATACGACAGTCGGTTCTCACGCACAGATAGATACTGGTACCCAAAAACGGCAGGCAGGAACACAAAAGCTAGGGCTGCCGGATACATGCCTTGGCAAAGCACGTTAACTATATGAAACCCTGCGTAGGTGAACCCCACTGAAGAAACGACAGCCCCTTGTCTGCTACCAAAAATCTTTCGACACAGATGATACATTGTGAGGGCCGTAAGTTCAAACGAAACGATTAGAGTAACCTTTACCGCCAATAGAGGATTTAGCCCAAATGTCAGGCCGACAATTGCCGAAACGAGAAAGAACAACGGACTGTAGAAGTGAAGGTGAGGGACACCAAAAAAGAACTCGGGATACTGTAACGGATAGACGCCGCGCTGTAGCCAGTACATGAGCTTGGCCGTGGAGACTATATGAGCTCCGAAGTCCCAAGAAGCCGGAAATCCCTGTGAGTTCCAAAGGCTGATCGAGGCTATAAATGCTAGCAAGCTGCAGAAGAAGATATCCAAGAAAGTAGAATACCGACTCATATCAAACAACTAATCTGCGATTGCTACAAAAGCATATCTAGAACCGTTCTTGAGGAATAGATTCCAAGATAGGTGTGGGATATGGTTGAGAAGCCTGTTATACGTGAATCGCTGGGCGTGCTAAAGAATAGTGGCTCGAGAAACGATTCCGGGAACCATTCAATAGATTGTCACATTCAGATACATCGTTTGCCTCGTGTTTCTTGTCTACCATTTATCTCTGGACCCGTTCAATCGGCTCAAACGCATCTTGATCTCGGCTCCATCTTCTAACGAGGGATTAGAAGAAATAGGCGGAAGACAATCTTCCTTTTGAAACTAGGCGTTGAGGTTGGTTCGATGAAGCCATCTGTCGACATTATCGTCCTAAATTACAATGGCAGAAGATACCTAGGCGAATGTCTCTCTGCCTTGTCTCGGATAACATATGACAACTATGTGGTTTGTGTCGTTGACAACGGCTCAACAGATGACTCCGTAGAGTATGTCAGAGTCAACTTTCCTCAGTTCAAGTTGAAAGTGTTGATGAGAAATGTCGGGTTTGCTAGAGCCAATAATTTAGCCATTAGAGATTGTCATAGTGACTTCATTTGCCTTCTCAGCAACGACGTAGTTGTTACTGAGGATTGGTTGGACAAGCTGATGCCGGCGTTTGAGGATTCAAAGGTCGGTCTTGCAGTACCGAAGATGTATGACTTTGACGGTTTCATCAATAGTGGAGGTGGAATATGCGATCTGTATGGCTTTGCGTTCAATCGAGGAATCGGCGAGAGAGATACCGGGCAATATGATGAGTCGATTTTGCTTCACTACGGATGTGCCGGTGCTGCAGTGATGAGGCGTAGCGTACTTCTAAGGGTGGGTGTATTTGATGAAAAGTACTTTATGTATCACGAAGACGTTGACCTTTCTTGGAGGATTAGGCTTCAAGGCTACAAGCTGGTGTATTGCCCATCGGCGATCGTGTATCATAAACACATGGGCACAGGAGTTACAGGAAAGAAAGACAGGACAACAGTAATCTCCCTCTGGGAGAAGAACCGCGTACGTACCCTCTTGAAGAACTACGAGCTTTCAACCCTTGCTGCGGTTATTCCGACTCTTATTATACTTAAGTTCTTGCACATGGGCTATGCCCTCTACTATAGGGATGTTAGGGAGGTCACGGGTTTTCTGGCTGGATACTTGTGGAATTTCCGCAACTTGAGAGACACCTTGAGGCAGAGGGCTAAGATTCAAGCGTCGCGCGTAATCTCAGATTCCGAAGTGAAAGAACTGTTGGTTCCTTGGAGTATAGAGCTCAGACTGGGCCTCCGTAAGATTAGACATCCGATCGTTGCGCGCAACTCAGAGGTGCCTAGGCTAGGCAAACCCAAGGTTTAGGTTGATTTGTTTTAGATTGAAAGGCTAGTTTGACGGCACTGTTAAGAAAAGTAATCTTGGCAGATCCTTAGAAAAGTTGTATGTCTTGGTTTTTTCGTTCGTGAGAGGACTGCTTTGGCTGTTGTTCTCTATGAGGGTTTATCTCTATTTCTCTAGCATATCGCTTAGGAGCCTAGACCTTTTTGAGCGTGTCTTTGGATTTAGCGGTTCGGCTGTTTAGCTTCATGCTTTAGGGTTGGAGGAGTTACTGCATTGCGATGCATGAGACCTAGCTAAAGGCTGGATGTGATGTTATGTGGATTTGGTTGACTATCGAGCCTTATCAAAGGAAGATCTTATTATCTTCAGCATCTTGTTCGCTGCAGCTACGATAGCCTTCTGGTCTCCCTCCTGTGCTTTACCATGGATGCCCTGCATCTTGCCTTTCCAACATCTATCCTTACATACTTCCTCCTTTTCACATCCTAGCTGGCTTCATGCTGGATTCACTCATTCGGTCTGCAGACCAATTCTCTAGCATCTGATGATGAAGGCAAGTACAGTTTCGCTATTGTTCATGAGGTTGTCGACCAAAGCTCTCTTCAGAGTATTCAAGATCAACGTAAGCCGTGACCAGTCTTTAATTGGATTAATACTCTTGGCAAGAACGCAAAAAAACCTCACTCATGCTGGCTGGAGCAGATACAAAGGAAATGGATCGAACGACATGTCACTGCAGCACAAATTTTTATTCACAATTCTACTAGATTACGATGTGGTGATGTCTTTGGAAAATCTTCCAGTCGTTATACTGTGCGGAGGCAAGGGCATGAGGTTAAGGGAAATGACTGAATACGTTCCCAAAGCTCTCGTTCCTGTCGGAAACATGCCTATCGTTCTCCATGTGATGAAAATCTATGCTCACTACGGATTTACCAAGTTCATTCTTTGCCTTGGCTATAAAGGAGATTTGATTAAGCAGTACTTCATGAATTTCGACCTGATGACTAGCGATTTCAGTATGACCTTTGGTCAGAAGCCAGTCGTTGTCAGTCAGCCGTCTGGGCTCAGCGGCTGGGAAATCACTTTTGCTGATACTGGACTAGACACACAAACAGGTACTAGGATCAAGAGGATAGAAAACTACCTTGAGACAGACAATTTCTTCGCAACCTACTGCGACGGACTGGCGAACGTAGACTTGTTTCGTCTTTTGAAACACCACCTTGAAAAAAACAAGATAGGAACTCTTACGGCTGTTCATACGATGTCCCCTTTTGGAATAGTCGAAGAACGCGATGGCATTGCTATTTCGTTTAAGGAGAAACTGAAATTGCCCGGACTTGTGAACGGCGGCTTTTTCGTGTTTAAACGTCAGTTCTTAGAATACTTGGACGATCAGAGCGTCTTGGAAGAGGAGCCGCTTAGAGCGCTTACAGAAAAAGGGGAACTGGCGGTTTACTGCCACGAAGGTTTTTGGGCTTGTATGGACACATTCAAGGACTTCGAGAGGCTTAACTCTCTATGGAATCAAGGTAGAATGCTTCATACAGGACTTAGAGGGCCGCCGCCTTGGAAAGTATGGGAGTGAGTACCAATGCCTAGGGCATTCCCTTGGGACCAAGAAAGAGTTTTGATCACAGGTGCTACTGGTTTCATTGGATCCTGGTTAACAGAAGCTCTACTGAGGAAGAAAGCCCAGATATCAGTGCTGATAAGAAAGGGGGATTTCTTAGCGGCAAGTATAAGCCGTATCATGAACAAAATCGAATGTATCTACGGGGACATTCGAGATGCGAAAATTGTAAATCGGGCAGTAAAGGATAAAGATACTGTTTTTCACCTCGCCGCGATAACGCAAGTCATTGAAGCCATAAGAAAGCCGGAGGAAACCCTTCAGGTTAATTTATTTGGCACATTCAATATCTTGGAATCGATGAGAAAGGGAACTGGAAACCAATTTCTAGTATATGCCAGTACGGACAAGGTATATGGGGAACCGAAATGTCTTCCTATAGATGAAGAACATCCGCTGTCAGCGAAATCCCCCTATGATGCTTCTAAGTTAGCCGCCGACAGACTAGTTTATTCCTATGCTGTCACATACGGTCTTGAGGTTAGCATAGCTAGATGGTCTAACACAATAGGCGGTAGAGACGCCAACATTTCAAGGATTGTCCCAGATTTCATTACATCCGTGCTGGATGGTAGGCCACCTGCAATACGGGGAGATGGATCGCATATTAGAGACTACATGTATATCACGGACGCGGTTAGCGGAATAACATCTATAGCTGAGAATAGAAGCGTCTCTAAGGGAGAAGCCTTCAACTTCGGAACAGAAAAACCCACTTCCGTTGTAGAGTTGGCGAACATGATTATAAGGCTCATGGGACATGAAGGGACTATGAAACCGATGATACTTGGGCAACCTACGCCGGGAGAGATTAGGAAGCAGGTCCTTTGCTCCAAGAAGGCTAATAGAATGCTTGGGTGGAAGCCAGTTGTCGACCTTGAAACTGCACTGACGAGAACAATACAATGGTACAAGAAAAATCCGACGTGGCGGAATATCATGAGGCGACAAATAAAACGCGAAACCGAACTAGGTTGAGGAGAAATGATAAAAGGTGTTTTGGTTGTGCCCTTAAAGCAAATACCTGATGAGCGGGGTAAAGTAATGCATATGCTACGAGCTGACGCTTCTCACTTTGATAAGTTTGGTGAAATATATTTCTCCGTCGTCTATCCTGGAGCAATAAAAGGATGGCACCTTCACAAGAGAATGACTCTAAACTACGCTGTGGTCAGTGGAATGATCAAACTAGTACTCTACGATCCTAGGGAGGATTCACCATCAAGAGGAGAGATAACGGAACTCTTCGTCGGCGAGGATAATTATGTTCTTGTTCAGATACCGCCCGGCGTCATAAATGGCTTTAAGGGCGTAGGCACCAAGCCGGCCATAGTGGCCAATTGCGCGACCGAGCCTTATAATCCTTCTGAAATGATTCGTATAGATCCGTTCTCAAAGGATATTCCATATGATTGGGCTCTGAAACATGGTTGAGTCTGTGAGAGTGCTTGTCGTAGGCGCTTCGGGTCTGATCGGCGGGAAAGTAGCAAGATCTTTTGCGTCTTCGGGCAGTGTTGTTCTCGGAACATTTAGATCCCACCCATTAGAAGGACTGAGCAGACTAGACATTTGCAATGAAGCAGAGACGATGCGGATAGTTGACGATTTCAACCCAGATCTGATAGCCCATGCGGCTGCGTTGACAAACGTCGATTTATGCGAAACCGAAAGAGATTCATGCTATAGAACTAACGTTACAGCAACACAGAACCTCGTGAAGTGTGCGAGAAAGGTTGGTGCTAAACTAGTGTATTTTTCCACCGACTATATCTTTGACGGAAATAACGGTCCGTATTCTGAAGAGGACCCACCCAACCCAATAAATTTCTACGGGACATGCAAACTTGAAGCTGAGAAAGCTATTCGCGGAATGGACGATTTCCTTATTGCAAGAACCACGGTTGTATACGGATGGGAAAGGCAGGAAAAGAACTTTGTGATGAATCTAGCAAATAGACTGCAGAGAGGTGAAAGAGTTCATGTTCCCGTCGATCAGATAGGGACTCCCACCTATGCCGACAATCTCGCTGAAGCTATCGTGGATCTCGTCGACAAGCGAGAGAAGGGGGTCTTCAACATAGCGGGGCCAGACTTAATCGATAGATACACCTTCGCGAGAATGGTCGCCGAGGTTTTCCAGCTCCCACAAGCGCTCATAGTACCCAGGAAAACAACTGACCTAGGGCAAAAAGCCGCCAGACCACTAAACGGAGGATTGAAGATAAACAAGCTGAAATTGGTGTCAAGCGTGACTATGCTTCCTCCTAGACAAGGCTTGGAGATTATGAGAAACTCGCAGGGGATATTCTATGGACTCAGATAGACAGTTGCACATACGACAGCAAATATTCTCTTTGGTGAGGGAGTTCTACGAATTGCGAAAGGACAAGATTTTCGTCCCTGGGCAAACTGCGATACCCTATGCCGAAAGAGTGTTCGATCATGAAGAAATGATTTCTTTGATAGATTGTTCCTTGGACTTTTGGCTTACACAGGGCAGATTTGCTAAGGAGTTTGAGGGCACACTTGCCAAGTTCATAGGTGTGAAGTATGTTAGCCTTGTCAACTCAGGCTCATCGGCGAACCTGCTTGCAATCTCTGCATTGACATCGAAGAGACTTGGGTCACGAAGACTTATCCCCGGCGACGAAATAATAACAGTTGCGGCATCGTTTCCAACGACGATAAATCCGATAGTCCAGAATGGACTCATACCCGTCTTTCTTGATGTTGAACTCGGAACTTACAATTTGGACGTTTCCTTATTGGACAGCGCCGTCTCCGAAAAGACCAAAGCTGTGGTTCTCGCGCATACTATAGGCAACCCGTTCAATTTGACTAGAGTGGTTAAGTTCTGCAAGGACAATGATCTGTTCCTAGTCGAGGATGCGTGTGATGCGCTTGGTTCTACGTACGACGGCAAGGTTGTAGGATCGTTTGGGGATATGTCTACATTCAGCTTCTATCCAGCTCATCAAATAACCATGGGAGAGGGAGGAGCTGTGGCCACGAACTCGTTAGAGAACAAGAAGAATGTTGAGTCGTTCAGAGATTGGGGAAGAGATTGTTGGTGTGATCCAGGCAAGGACAATACTTGCGGAAAAAGGTTTCGATGGCAACTTGGAAGACTTCCCTATGGATACGATCACAAGTACATATACTCGCACATAGGCTATAACCTGAAGGTTGTCGACATGCAGCCAGCTGTCGGCCTGGCTCAACTTAAGAAGCTTCCCTGGTTTATTGAGGCGAGAAAGATGAACTTCAAGAGGCTGTTCAATGCTCTCAAAAAATACGACGACCAGTTTATCCTGCCTGAAGCTACTCCGAAATCTGATCCGAGTTGGTTCGGATTTCCGCTGACTGTCCGAGAAGGAACGACTTTTTCAAGAGACGAGATTGTGAACTATTTGGAGCTTAAGAGGATTGCGACGAGGCCACTGTTTGCTGGCAACATTACTCGGCAACCTGCATACATGGGTGTTCCACACAGAATAGTTGGGAACCTAGCGAACACCGACATAATAATGAAAAACACTTTCTGGGTTGGAGTCCATCCCGGCCTCACCGATGAAATGATTGACTACGTTGTGGACTCATTCGTTGACTTTCTTGAGAGTAGAAAATAGGGTTTAAAGTTGGGCGACAATTTTTTTAGAAGCTGGAAATCCCTGTGAGTTCCGAAGGCTGGTCAAGGCTATAAATGCTAGCAAGCTGCAGAAGGAGAAGCCCAAAAAAGTAGAATATCGACTCATGTCAAAGAAGTAATCTGCGATTGCTACAAAAACCTATCTACAACTGTTCTTGAGGAATAGATTCCAAGATAGGTGTGAGATATGGTTCAGGAGCCTGTTGTACATGAATCGCCGACCCGCATAATTAGATCCATCCTGAAGATAGGCTCAACCATTCACACAAACGATTACATACCCTATAGACTTCTAGATAAGGAACGATACCTCCATGAGGTCGTGAACCACGACTAAGGCTAATATGCTAGAGGCAACGCTCGCGTCCACCAAAATGAAGGCATAGAAGAAACATCTGTAATTCAGTTTAGTATTGTTATTCTATTTTCAAGGGACTACTGTGGGTTTACTGGTGGAGCGCCGCTAGTGTAATTCAAACTGACAATCCTATCCAAGGTAGTCGAATTAGTTTACGCGAAGTCGTCGCAGAGACGAATGTATCATCAATACCCCTTTTCTCTAATCTAGCGTACGCGCACTCCTCTTGGTGTTCATCCATTCCTAAAGAAGGAGTAGCTCACGGGAAAAGGTGGCATCCAAGGGTAAGCATCGTGCAGTTTACTGTGGCTTCGCCTCTGCCAAGATCCACCAAGAATGATCCTTTCACTATCGATGCAATATCTTGCCCAGTAGGGTAGCAACATAACGTCTGAGGACTTTATAGTTTACCGCTAACTTCAGTTTCTGAAATCTATCACTCTTAATTTTAAGGTCATCAATTGCATTAGCTAACCCGTCGATACCACGAATTGTACGAACTAATACTATGTTCGACCTGTGCTTATCGTCAAAGACAACGATGTCAGCCGACATCCCTAAGTGGTCTCTACACTCGCGACATTGTGGATTGGAGAAGTGGTAGAACTTCAGTTGATTCCAAAAGCGGTTAAAGGATAATTCAGTTGATTCGTTAAACGTGTTTACTAATAGTTTGTCATGTATCCTGTAGATGGATTCGACCTTAAAATTGTGTATGGGAAAACCGCATTTATAAAGCGCGTTAGCGATACCCTCTTCCTCAATTGTCTGGAAGCAGACAGGAGATATGATCAATGTCGATGAATCAATATTCCTCATGGCTTTTGCTTGACAGGGAAGAGCAACAACCACCTTTCTAACATCTTTTGGAAGCGACAGGAAGGTTTGTATGAGAGACGAATTGTAAGCGTAGCATGTAGCTGGAATGGGGTCTGTTGGCTTATTGATAACAACGGTTTCGGCACCAAAGCCTCTGCTAGAGGTCATAACAGCTTGACCTACAACGTCTTTCCTCAATAGAGCTTTAATGATTGTTCTAACAGCACCACCGGAGGAAGATTCGTTCCAGAGTTCTATTTTAGACGACCTAACGCGATAATACACTTATCAACCGTCTCCAAGAGTTCACAAACCGATCTTTGTATGTATGATATCTTTGGCCTAAGATCTCTGCTTAAGGTGTCATGAGTGTTCAGAATCTTAAGCACCTTCTCCTTGAATACGCCTTCAAAGTTCTGGTCAAATGGATCAACCAGATATTCCTCCAGCCCTAGATCCTTCATGAGGGATTTGACTTTGAAACTGTTTGATACCGCTAACACGGGAGTACAGGTTGAAAGAGCTGAAATAATTGAGTGGTAGCGTTCCCCAATGAAGATCTTTAGAGTTGATATGAAGTTTCTAGTTTCCTCGGCATCAGATAGAAAAACTCTACCTTTACATTCATGCGAAAACGCGATACATAAAGTGTAGTCTGAGCGAGGTTCATCGGCAAGGACATGTGGTATGTAAACAATCTCTTCATTGAGTTCTTTAAGAACGTTGAGAACGTGGATGTGATGGCTGCTTCTCCTGTAGAGGTATCTGCTAAAATTTATTCCAATGAGATTGCTTCTGCCGCCTTCATACTGACCGCCATAGAAAGCACAACCGAAGGACACTTTATCCACCTTTATTCCTAAACTCTTAAGATAATCGTATGATCCCTTTTCACGAACAAATACGGCCAATGAATTGTTCAACGCAACCCTTGCTAGCGATCTTGTGAACCTGTGTTTGAATGGTAAAATGGTTTGAGGAAGAATTATCACAGGCTTTGAAAAAAGATGGGCAAGCAGAAGGGGCAAACAGTGGGCAAATGTATATTTGATTCCATCGTTATCGGATATAGTGTCGCCTCCGACATCTAAAACAACATCGCATCTTTTGATTTCTCGAAGCAAATAGAATAGATTGATTACACTGTTTATGTAGTATGTTATCCCCCAACTTTTTCTGCTTTCTCTACCGACATACCTAACACTTTCAGGCAGAAGCTTCTTGTCCATTATGCTATACGGACATGAGAGTATGATATCCCTATCACTTTTTCCCAGAAATGAAGTTATAGCTCGAAGAATAAGCATTTCACCATGGTTCCAAACATTGAACATGTTCGTCACAAGTATGCGTGTCCTACTTTCCCTAGTCACCGTCTCCGACAACTCCATAGAGTGCCAAGCTCGTATGTGGGGGCAGTCACCATTCTGTATCATCTTGCAGTTGAGATACTCGGCCGCAAGAAATTCAGGAGAGCGAGGAATATGGAAGAATTGGAGTATAGACGTAATGAAAGGAAAATCCACCATAAAGATCTTGTCACACTACGAAAACCTTTGCTAACCGATGCTCAGATGCCACTAGTATATTAATCTGTACCTATGCTTAATCAAGGCCAGAACAATCGGATTAAGGATTCAATTGCTCAACAAGCGTAACCGCATCGCGTAATCGCCCGTATTCGTCGACGGCTTCACTGAACTCTGGATCAAGAATAATGCAGTCTACCAAGGCTTTGCCTGTGGCTCGGTCGAAGCTTCTCGCGCTAGGGTCTGTATCGTGTTCTTTGTGCTCCAGATGCCCGTGTCGATGTAGCCTCAGATCCGCTAGGACCTGCGGTAGCCTCCTATGTCTTTGCAGTAGACAATTACGCTGGTCTGTAGTGAACTTCTCGACGCATCACTCATATGCTATGCGTCAACAGCATTCAAGAGCACTTGTGCCTGTGAGATGTCTTCTTCGGAAAGAGGTTTACCGTGCAGCGCCTACGTGCTATGTATGGTATTACAATCACGAAAAACACCGCGAGAACAGCGTTTTCCGGTATAGTGGCTCCGTATATATATAGTTCCGAATCGGCTGAGTTAGCTTGAGTATTGTCCCACTGGAACCGCCCTTTATTACCAGCCCCAGTCATTGTAAATGAAAAACTTATGCTTATGTACATTCTGTGCCACGCTGGGAGAGTGCCTCCGGAGGTAACGTATACTCTGGATTCGGCTGCTGTGCTCGTGAGCAGATACGGTCCTCCAGAACCACTTGCAATTATGCTTCCACTTTCAGTATCGTATATCGTAAACGATACGCTGGCTGTTCCGGTTTCTCCGGTCTTCGTGACACGCATCCAAACGTAGATAGAGGAGTAGGTCGTGTCGATGGTTGTGTCATGATCGACGCCTCCTTGCAAATCGAATCTGACGCTGAAGCTTCCGCTGCTACCTGGAGAGGTGTCCAGTGTTATGGTTGAACTTCCAGTAATTTCGTTCATCGTGCCTGGACTTGCTCCGTGAAAATAGAGATCAGGGACAGCAGCCTTCACTGGAGTTATCGTTGTTCCTAGAGCAAACAGGGACATGATCAGAAATGTAGTGACAATCAATAGAGCGAATATCGGCTTTCCCTTTTTCTTTCCACGTAGCCAAGAATATCTGAAAAGTCTGCGTCCATCTTCAGACGACTTGCCCCCTTTCACCTTTGACTTTTCATCTCTACCCTGTCCAATTGCCTCGGCGGCAGGAGCTCCACCGTTGGCTTTCGTCGCAACCTTCGTCGCCTTGGCTTTCCTTCTTCTCGGCAGGAGTTCTCTCCAGACCTTTCTTAGCTCGAGCTTTGTAATTAGTTCGGTGATCTTTCCTGTCTTGAGCGTTCTTATCCATGTGCCTCTCTCCTTCTTCTCTAGCAGGCCTTTCAGGGATGCGTATGCCATGAATGGGACGAGAACGTAGGACATGACTATGAAGGAGAATATTCCTGTAAGATCTCTCTGAACATTCTTCTCCAGGAAGAGCCCGGTTAAACCCATCATCGGGAGCGAGAGCAAGTTGGTCAACAGGAGGGACCAGCCGAAGACTTGAGTCCAGAATGGGAGGTATTGATGCATAGTCTCAGACAAGAACCAGAAGGCCGTTCCGATCAAGAAGATGAAGGTTTGGAGGTAGTAAGGCGCATAATAGGCATACTCAAGCTTCTCCATGAGCGAGAGCTTAGGGGACCTTATGACCTCCGAGAAGTACTTCTTCGCGTTGTATGTATGGCCTTCAGCCCATCTCATCCGTTGCTTAACGAGTTGAGGTATCGTTGATGGGCATTCGCATGGCGCTTGAATGTACGGTGTGTACGCAACCTTGTAGCCGTCCAAGTATAGCCTGACTGTGAGCTCCCAGTCCTCAGTCATGCTTGTGGACCATCCGTGCTTCTTTAGGACGTCTGCTTTGATCATGAAGACGCTGCCGGAGATCATCTTCATGGCGTCTGTAAGCTCTTGATAGGTTCTCTCTATAACGTAGCTGCTGCTATATTCGGCGCGTATCCCTTTCGTAAGCCAATTCTCACCTGCGTTCAAGTAGTGCCACTGGTAGCCTTGGACTACAGCGAGCTCCCTCTTCTCATACCATGACTCAAGCTTCTGGATTATGCGTTGATAGTCGTTCCTGTTGACGGTCCTATGATTGTTGAGAAGATGGTTGTTCGCGTGATTATTGTTCAATCCATTTCCGTTGCCATTATGATTGTTATGGTTATTGCCGTTTATGCCCATGCCTTGGCTGAAGTACGGTAGAAACTGCTGAATGATGTCGGTCGGCGGGATGAAGTCTGCATCGAAGACCATGACGTACTCGGCTCTAGGGTCCATCCGCTTCAAGGCTTCATTTAGGGCTCCGCCCTTCCAGCCCTTCCGAGCCTCTCTATGTATTACCTTTACCCTCGGATTATCCTGCCACTTCTTCAAGATCTCAACAGTCTCATCTTTGGAGTCGTCGACCACGATGACCTCGAAGTTCGTGTAGCTGAGTGATGTGCAAGCTGTCAATATTCGGTCTGCAACGTTCTTCTCATTATAGAAGGCTAGGTGGATAGATACGAATGGTTGATGATTATTGTGATTGTTCTTGTTTCTGTTGTTCACCGATCTGGAGGAACCGTTCTCTCCGTTCTCCCCATTCACTGAGGAACCTCCGTTGAGGAGGATTCGTCTTCCGAGCCAGCCGACAAGTCTGGTCAGGACGCCGTTTGCATGCCCTTCACCTTTTTCTGTCCGAAAGAGCTCTAGGTGAGTTCCTCCGTTATGGAGCGTTTTGCCACTATTGTTGTTGTTTAAGCCATTGCGAGCCCCATTATGATTATTATTGTTGCGCCAATGGTTGTTGAAGTTGTTAAGCCGGTTATTCCTATTCTCTATTCTATTCTTCCGAACCATGACAAAGGCTATGGAGAAGTAGTATCTCGCAGCGAAGATGAAGAAGAAGAGGCCAGCCGCTAGGCTGATCAGGGAGAATAATTCACCTATCAGCATACCAATTGCCCCGCCAGCCTAGCAGCAAGATTCCACCAACATCTGTACACCTGTTCAACGCGTATACAGTATATCCTCGATCAGACATATCCGGTCCGCTGTATAAGCTCGCCGTATCCCGTATTTAAGAGTTTGCATATTCACGCTCAACGGACCGCGCTTCTGAAAATCTCTAAACAGTCCATACTATCAGAAAGTCATATATCTAGGTGTGCACCTATCGGTATTTGGACATCGTCCGGGGTGAAAGATTGAACGATACCAAAGACCTTTCAAATTTGCAGCGTCGCTTCGCAAGGCGGTTCCTCGACATGCTTTTTCTTAAGCTACTTCTAGATCGCCCAAGATGGGGCTACGAGCTCATGACTGAAATAAATAGAAAATTCGGCGCGAAGATAGGACCAGGCAAAACCTACCCCATGATGAAAAGCCTAGAGGCGAGAGGCTTCGTAAGGAGCAAATTGGCGTATAAAGGGAGGCGGAAGAGAAAAGTCTACCGCGTCACATCTGAAGGACGGAAAATCCTAGAGGCCTTTCGACGCTTCCTACGCGCGCAAGCATCATCGTAGGGAACGGCGACATCAATTTTCCTTAAGAAAAGATGGAAGCGGAGTTAAGGGTTGCTTTGTTCTACCAGCGTAACTGTGTAGCTTAGCCGCCCGTATGCGTCTACTTCTTCAGCAAACTCTGGATCAAGCATTATGCAGTCCACTGGAGCTTCTCGCCGTGCCGTCCGCAAGAAAAATACAAAGAAAAGCTTGGTCAGGCCTCGATGTCTCTCTGGAACAGATTAAAGCTGTATTGTGTATTGGACGAAAGCGTATTTACCGGCGCCGATGACCACGTCTGATACGATATCGTGGAAGAGCATGAAGTCGTAGTAGGTGGGTGCGCCGTCAGCCCATCTGCTGAAGAACCCGGTTTCTCTAACAGTGCCGCCTGACGCAAGATACACGCTTCCGCTGAAGGTTATCTGGCCGGTTGACGATGTCCATACGCCATCTGTTGTATTTGCTAGTGATCCGAGGATAGCTCCTAGATTGTAATCCGTTCTAGCTGCAGGCGTACTGCTGCTGCCGACGCCTACTCGCGTTCCGCCCAAGACATTGCTGAATGGTGCTGTAGTACTATAGACGTAGAGTGTCCGCGCTGCGTTGCTTGTGTCTTTCAAGCTTACGGTTTTCGACGTTGACGCTCCGGGAACTGGACGGATCAAGGCTGCTAACCAGTTGCCGAAGTTATCTAGGATCAGGTCGCTTTTCTTCTCTGCAAGTATTCTTGCTATTCGGCCGTCTATGCTTTCTCCAATCTTAACGGTGTGCGGTATTCTAATCATTTCATTCTCACTCCTATCCTGATGTTTCGGTAACTGTAACTGATTCAGTAATTGTCTCCGTGAGGCTTGCATGTGCTTCACGGATCTCTAAGATTGATTCGCTCAGTATCTCCCAGACTTCGAAGCTGACGCCGGGAGGTCTAAGATCTGCCTCCTCAGCGTGAAAAGATGTATCTGACATTCAAGACACCTTATGGGTCACTCTGAGATACGTGTTGCTCTTCACCTTCGCTTCAGCTGAGGTTGCGGTTCCCTTCTTGACGAGGCAGCGAATTGTGAAAGGCGTCGTCAGCGTGATCCCTGTAATCCTGTGGGCGATTCCGCTTCGACCTTTATCAACATAACTGGTCGAGCTTTCAGAAACCTCGTCGGTGATGTCAACCCAAGTTCCCGGGGCCGCATGGGGTCCAGACGCTATCTGCCATTTGACCAGCCCGGTGCCGCTGCCTGTTACCTTCTGAGCCCAAACGAGATGAGCGAAAATCGACTTGATCGTTCCAGCCGGCATATCGAAGTCGAACCATGCGACCTCAGCGTAAACGCCAGCGTTCTCTGAAACTTGATCTGTGTATGATAGAAATGGATCGGCGCTCAGGACTGCGGTTCCACCCCATGGATAGCAGACTACGTTCTCCCAGCCGGCAGCGCCTCCTCCGCCCGCAGGCGTTTCATACTGAAGCTTATCGCCTGTAGCTCGATAGACAAGTATTTTCCCGTCTCCAATCATGGAGTCGTCAACAGTCTTCCCTTTAATCTTGACAGCGTTATGTTCTGAACCGGCGATCAGCAGAGCGTTATGCGCGTCACTTCGGGTGATGGTGATCTCAGCGCCCTCCTCAAGCTTCACTGCTCCTGTTAAGAGTGTGGGATCGCCGTATTCTCCGAGGCTTGAAACTCCAGATGCAGCTTGAGCTTCCGCAACTATTTGGGCAACTGTCTTCCCTTGGAGAAAATGCGCGTTAAGGTTTCTCACCATTGTGCGTGAGGCGACTTTGAGAGGTGGGAGCACTCGGACGCGGCTGACTATCTGCATATCTGTGTTGATGCTTCTGCATCCTTCGCGGCTGTCGTGGCGATGCTTCAGCTTCCGATTTATCTCGCTCAGAAGCTGATCCGCGACTGCTTTGGATAAACTCAAGCCTTCGGTTCCTCTTCCTGTTGCTTGCTCGGAGAATCGATCTTCTCGACCATCTTGCGGATCTGCGTTTCTAACCGTGTTTTCTCAATCTTATAGTTTTCAGCGTTAGTTGTCATTCTAGCGTAAGTGTCGAGGATCATGATGATCTGGGCAGCCCACTCCTTGCATCGAATACAGGTCATTGAGTCCATGTGGCGTCGGAAATATGCTCGCGCCTGGTCCAGTTCCACCAGCGACCTCCAGATCTTACAGAGTTCAAGAGGGCCTCTACACGGTTGTTCTTCACGGTGAAGAGGCTTGCTATCAGGCTTCACATCCGCAGGCTTCTCTTCAGGACAGTTTTTACAAGGCATTCATATACCTCCGTTCAGTAGGGCTTGTATATGCATGGCATCCGCATGTAGACGACGATGTCTTGAGTTATGCCGCCTCCCTCTCCGTGAAAATGCACGGGAACATCCCAGTTTAAACACGGGCCAGTGGGAGGACAGCAAGTATACCAACCGCACATCTGATCGCCGTGCGCTGAAACACGTCCGCTTTTTGATTCTGGAGAGAAATGCTTTCCGCAGAATCCTTCACATTTATAAACATCTCCTTCACACCAGACATCATACCAGTCAATGTCGAAGAAACAGCATTTCGGCTCGGCTGAAACAGTGAAAATAACGTCGCCTGTAAACCCTTCTGATGAGAAGGCAGCCCAAAGTTCTCTCTCACATGAACCGGCGCTACAATCGTCATTGCATCTGCAGCAGCCACGCCAGCCACCGCCTAATGGTGAGGTAGGGCAGTTCGGGTTAAGCCAGAGAAGTTGAGCTAAACCTTCTTGGTATTCTGTGAAGTACCAGATTCCTGTCGATTTAACGCGGACCATGATGACGCAAGCCGCCGTTTTCCCTCCGATTGAAACTTCAACTCCGAAGTAGTGATCTCCCTCCTCCAAGCAGTTCGAGGCAACTTCGACGCCGATTACTATTGAACCGTCAGCTGGCAAAGTGACTGGAACAATATTTCCGCTTCCTGAGCCGTATCTCAGCCAAGCAGCCAAGCAACCGCTTAAAGTCTGATCCGGTTGGCCTGCATCATAGATGTAGACGCTACCTGAACCTGAGAAGCCGTTGAGGCTTGTGATAACGATAGATCCATAACCCATCTTCCCCTCCCCAACTGGAATCGTTATGATCTCTGAGCATGCGAGACTGAAGCCTTGCTGCAAACAGAAACATTTACTCCTCGAAGCGTTCCAAATACAACTCTGATCCTCTGTGCAATAGTCGTCATTACAGGTTTCCGGTGAAATTCCGCAAGCCTTAACGCATTCACCGTCAACGCACCACCAATCATCTCCATACAACGCTTTGCATTCCTCATCAGTGGTGCAGCGCCAAGGCTCTTCATCTTCTATGGAGACTCCAACACCTATTCTGACTTCCGCTGTTCTAGTGTAGGAGTCCCCAACTCCAGTTACAGTGATCTTATAGACGCCGACCGGACAGTCTGCTGGAAGGCTGAGACGCATATAGGTGCAGTTCTTCGGAGTTTCAGCTGAGACTTCAACAGTTGTATCGTCTATGGAGACTGAGGCTCCTGAGCAGAGGTTATTCGACTGCGAAAGGGTGACGGTTCCAGCCCAATTCTGCTTCGCATGAATGCAAACCGAGAAGACTTTCGTGGTCGCAATTCCTTTCGGAGCAGTGTATTTCGTAGGGTCCACGATGAGCTCGAAGCCTTGAGGCACCGGATTAGTTGGCATAATGTAGCCTTTCGGAAGCATTCGGCCTTCCCGAAGCGCGTCGATGATGTTTTTGAAGACGCCTTCAGTTGTGCGGGTCCACTGCTTCTTCGACCATGATTTAGTGTAATCCGGCATTCTAGGCCACCGTTGAAGGCATTAAACTGAAAGTTGTGTCGAGTCCGGCGTTCGACCAGTGATAGTGAATCTCAAGAATCCGGAAGTACGGCGATCCCGCTGTGATTCCAAGTCTCGGAATATTGAGTCCGATCGAGTAGGCTGGGTACAGTATTTCAGCGGCAGGGTCTAGTTTCGCTGTGACATCGAGAAGAAGCGTTGGCTTGCTTGTGGACGCTATAACAATGTCAGCCCATGCTTTCAGGTCTGCGTAAGTGTAATAATCAACAGTAACAGGCCGCTCCATTCGTATACCATATTTCTTGGAGCTCTCCAGACCGGGATCTTTCGCTAAATATTTCGGCGTGTAAGCCTGATGAAAATAGAGGCCGTCGATCCAGAGAAAATTTTGCTGTTCCGAGAGCTTGGTATTCCAGTCTTGAAATTCTATGAGCCTAATTTTATCCCAGTTGAAAGTGTGGAAGCCTGTGTCGAAATACCAGTCGCGGGCTGTTTCAGGAT
>Ga0315312_1000921_pt1 | contig 26901 bp, 33 predicted proteins | sample TDP7_MG_FD_203629 | JGI IMG/M metagenome (GOLD analysis project Ga0315312, IMG submission 203629) | Freshwater sediment microbial communities from Lake Towuti, South Sulawesi, Indonesia - TDP7 | ecosystem: Environmental > Aquatic > Freshwater > Lake > Sediment | place: Indonesia: South Sulawesi... | reverse complement strand
AAAGAGCTGAGAGAGTTTCTACTCTCCATAAGAACAGGAACGAATCGTTCCACTCGGAAACGACACAAGGAATGACTATTTCACTAGACGCATCTCGGGAATTTGATGTTTGGTGCGGGGGGTGGGAACCCCGCACGAGTTTACCAGTAAATCCACTCCACCAGCTCTCTGCAGGTGCTCGGTCGAATAGATGACACTTGCAAACTTATGCTCTTGTGGGCAAGGCTCGTTCGCATATTGCAGGGGACAAACCATCAAAGAGAAATCTTTAGGCGACTGACGCTCCGAAGTTTCCTTCCGGTTTTGAGGCCGCTGATCGTTCTGAGGTCGTCTTCCAAGTCCATAAGTAGAAGAAGGCTGTTCTTCAGATGGTTTCTCGATATGCTCGTTCCCCCACAAATAGGGGCTAGAATATTCGACTGAACATCGGCTTCAAGCTTCGCGAACACCCATAGGAAGTGACTTGGCAAGTACAAGAGGATCACAGATCTGTTGTCTCGAACAAAATCCTTTAGTCTCGATAGACTGCACTCGATCTCTGCCGCTGCATCCTTGCAAGCATTTGGCCGGGCCTGATACCAACCACCGGGATCGCATGTTGTGAGCAAGAGAAGACCTTTACAAGTCGTGTAAATCAAGTCTAGCAAGGGTTGTACAAGATCAGGGATGCGTCTACGAGTCTCGGCTCTTATTGTAACCTCTTGATCGTGCCTTCTCTTGACCTGTTCGTAGAACATGCTTAACACGAATCCGAAGCTGGTATACAGAATCGGAGTGATGAAATTCAGGATCGCCTGTCCTACGGACCCAGAGAGAGTCATCCCCAGTACCCTAGCAAAGTCATCAAAAACCACCCAAGATTGACTCCTCCCCAAAAGCAAGGCGAACCCCAACCCTAGCAACGACAACCCGAGCGCGGCCAACCTACGCATGGCAAGGTCTAGGACGCCCCTCCTTTAAATACTTGACTCAAATTGACTCTATTTGACTCAAACCTTATCTAGGACCTAGCCGTCTATATGCGACGAAAGACCCATGAAGTCCAGGGAAAGACAGACCATGCTGCAGGTCTACTCGGCGCCGATCGAACGCGAGATCCTCAGAATCCTGATGCGGACGGACAGACCGCTGCGTACGGTTGAGATTCACAACTATTTGCCGGACGACGTGCGGCCGAGGAGTAGCGCCAAATTGTACTACCACCTCGAAAAGCTTCGAAACGTTCAGCTAGTAGACAACGACAAAATCCACGAAAGACTTTCTCTTTACACGGTCTCAGACAAAGCACGAAAGTTGCTTCTTCGGCCTCAGGATAAGCGGGATAAGGCGAAATATCTTGCTTCGCTTGTAGCGCCACATTCGCGGAAGAACCGTGATGAGCTTGTTGAAGCTATTCTAGATCTTCTTGAGTGAGGTGGAGGCTTGAGCTGGCCAGTCTTGGTCAAGCGAATCATGAAAGATCTCCAGATCGAAAATGAGGAGATCGCAGCTCGACTCGCAGCCGCCATTGTTGATATGAACTCTGGTATCGACGCAACAGACAGCCTTGTCGAATTGCATTTTCATCTGGCAAAGAGTGAATTGAATCCGAAGGATAAGGCCATGCTCGACCTTAAGGCCATCGTGTTGTTTGCGTTGAAGCAACAGGAATACGCAGATTTTGTCAACGACGAGCAACCAATGGTCGATGCGAAGGCGAAGTTACACAAGATTACTTATCTGGCGCTCCGGGATCTTGCGCAAAAAGGATACAAGGTACCCGACACAGATTTCCAACAGTCTCGTTTTGGAACACATTCGCCAAGACAAATGGAAACTGCGATAGCTCATCTTCAGAAGGAAGGCTACGTCAGGGTTGAAGCAAACCCTGCCACATTTTCATTGACTCAAGAAGGATCAAGTAGAGTAGAGCAGATAGCCATAAGCCTTGACTGGTGGCCAGAGTTTCTGTCGGACTTGGTAAGGTCTCTATTGTACTGGCTTGTCGCGACCAAGGTCGCGTGGAACGAAACCCAACAATACACCAAAGCATTAGAGGACTTGCATTCGCGACAAGAAAGACTAGCACACCAAAGCGCTGAAGGACTTCTACCCCTGATTGATACCAAGGTACGTCCTGTGTTGGACATCATCAAGAGACACGAACTTCCGCCTGTCGAATCGCTGGACGACCCCGCAGACTTGCCACGAAGCCAGACGGAATATCTTCAAGAATCAATCGAAAGAATGATCAATCGTTCCAAAATCACAGTCGGTTTTCCGGAGAGTGTTCCGTGCTACGTGGTCGAGACTCAGGATGATCTCTTTCTCAATGAGACGGGTAGACTGACAAACTTCTATGTTACACAGCCGACAAGTGATCAGAGCCGTAAAGTATTCCGAGAGGTCCTCAGCATTCTAGGCGAGACAAAATCGAGGAAGCTCATCCTAGGTCTAAAAGAATGGGACTTGCTCAAGCAATTCAGATGGGCTGAGAACGCCATAAGCATCTTTGTCTACGACCAATCAGGCAACGTCACTCCATTGGGCCCTTCGAAGGAGCTGTTTCCAGCAGACAGAGTGGTGGTTTTCACTCTTCGAGACCTTCCCATTCTTGATGAGATAATGAAGAGGGTCAACCTAGTTACCCCCAACGTTACCCTCTTCATCTCCGTATGCCGGAACTACTACGATGCCGTGCGCTGGAACGAAAAAGCCGACATCAAAATCCGGGTTTGGCCTCATGACATCTCTATGCGCCGAGGACACTTCTTGCCTGCACAGCCATTCTCCTGTGAACGACTCCGGCAGTTGGCTCGGTATGAGAAGTTGGATATCGCAAAAGCGCTTCGTGCTTGTCTAATGGAAACGACTTTCGGGAGCATCCTCTCCCCCCGGGGTCAACCGTTGGGCCTAGTGGTGAACAAGGCAAAGCTGTATAGTGACCTCCTGGCGCAATATCAAAGAGCAGTCAGACTGAGTGCCACCCAAATCCTGGAAATGCAACCCGCAGCAATCCTTGCCACCTCGGAACTAAGGCTTGCTGGAGAGGTTGCCGAGATCCTGAACATCCCGCTGTGTAGGATCTTTGATTCAAGCGATGGGGAGACAAAACTAGGATTTGGCGATAAGCATCTCGGGCCACAGGAGTTCGTCACCATGATGCGAGATAAAACGTGTACTTTCGTCGCCTTTAGCGACACAGATGTGACAGAGGGTACACTCAGCACCCTCGCTTCGCTTGTCTCATTGGGACTCAGAGTCAAGACATTCGTGCTTTTCGACATGTTGGAGCTGGAGACCAACACTCGTCACTACTTGAAGATGGACTCGTTAGTCAGCCTTCCCGATTTCAGTCTGCTCAGAGAAATTGAGCCTCTCATATTGAACGAGATGGCCTTCAGGGCTCTTATCAACAAGGTCATAGCTGATGAAGCAATTTCCGGTCGTCCAGTTCCATCGATCCACAAATACCAGTTGGAAACCCTGAGCAAGTTGCTCGAAGATATGCGTCTTTCCTTAAAGGTGATCACTAACGCATAGTGAACTCCCCTCGCTTGCCGAAGAGATTGTCATAGACCTATGCAACCTTGGCGCTATTCTCTTCGGAGATTTCAAATTGCTATCAGGTCGAGAGTCGCCATACTACATTGAATTGGGAAACCTACCAAGCTACGACAAGGGCTTGGCTAAAAAAACCCTCAGGAAGATTGCCACTGCAATGGGTCTGATGATAATGCAAGATTTCGGCCAAGTGGATAGAATTGTTGGGGTCGCGTACAAAGGAATACCCATTTCAACCGCTATTACAATGGAGACAGGGATCCCAAGCTGTTACACTCGAAGGGATGTGAGTCAGCACGGTATGACTCCGGCCTTCGTGCAAGGGTTGATGAACAATGGGGATAGAATCGTGATGGCTGCAGACCTGATCACGACTGGTGACAGCAAAGTGGCCGCGCTCGAAAACATCCAAGGTGAGGCAAAGAAACGCAGGATTAAGGTGAATGTGCTGGGTGTCGCTTGTCTGTTTGACAGAGAAGAAGGGGGAAGGCAGGAGCTCGAAAAGAGAGGCTTGAAGGTCTCTGCTCTAATTCCTGTGACTTGGGGGGCTGACGTTCTTGTTGACAAAGGACTCTTGGACAAGCGGCATAGTGAAGCGATTAGGGCTCACATTGCGAAGTACAAGGGAAGTGCCTGTTGACCTTGAGTCACAGTCTCTTTGGCAGTAGATGCGGGATTATTGTATCGTGCGATGTTCACGAATTAGAAGACCTAAGAACTATTATCCGAGACACATGCCATGTCAGAGGAGTCGTAGGCTACAAACTTGGAGCGATGATTGCCACAGGATTTGGCTTGCCCACCGCTGTCGAGAACGTTCGATCAGTCACTGACTTGCCAGTGCTCTATGACCATCAGAAGTTCGGCACAGACATTCCAGAGTGGTGTTCTTCAGCAGTAGAGAAGGTCCTTGCGCCCGCAGGCATCCAAGGATTGATAATATTCGCTCATTCAGGTCCCGAAACGCTTAGGTCGTGTATTAAGGCCTGTTTTTCGTTTGGAATTGTGCCTATTGTGGGCGGAGTCATGACCCACAAGATGTATCTGATCAAGGATGGCGGCTATATTGGAAACGACAGTCCAACAAAGATGTATGCTGAGGCAGCCAGAATGGGCACGGAATATTTCGTTGTTCCTGGGAACCAGCCGCTTACGATGACAGAATACGTTGATAGGATCTCAAAGGTCGTATCCTCTCCCAAATTTCTCTTCCCTGGAATTGGTACACAGGGCGGGGATTTGAGGACTGCATTCGAAGCGGCAGGCCAGCACGCTGCATACGCCATCGTGGGAAGGCAAATTATATCTCAAAAGAACCGACATGAGGCCGCATTGAAGCTCTGTAGTATGATACCGTCAAAACAAAAAGTCTAGACACAAGAAAAGAGAGTCAAACTTCTTCGATGGGCACTCGACAGTGGGCTAAAGAGAGATAGCATAGCTAGAATGCAGGTTCCTAGCTGGCCACTGCGAAAATGGTGCGGTGGTATGATTCGCGCACCACTTTACCAGTAAACCACGCCGCGCCCGAAACTAGGCGATCTCAAATAAGCCACAGATGTTGCTCATGATTGATGAGGGGAGCCGGATCATGGAAGAGAAGGAATTACCGAAGCCAAGCGTGAGCACTTCACCAGAACAGATCCCTTCTGATCAATTGGGCGAGGGAATAGCGCTGTGCAGCAGAAACGCTCGCAGGCTCCTCAAAGATGCGGATTTGCTGTACTCAAACCGAAGCTACGGTCATGCGCTAGCTCTCTCAGTTCTCGCATTAGAGGAACAGGGAAGGAAAGTCATGCTGGTGGCGGTCAAGAGAAAAGTGGCGGGGATTGACAGAGAACTATGGAGAATGATGTTTAGGGATCACGAGCAGAAGCTGGCGATGTCTTTCCAGATCTTCACTGAAACCCTGAAGAAGAGACCCTCGCGAGAGGAATTGAACCATATTTATGGAACGATGCCACACGCTGTTGCGATGAAGAACAGGGGGCTTTACGTAGATTTCTTCAATGGCTTATGGCATTCTCCATTTGATGCCGATATGAAGAGAGCTGCCAAAACCCTTCTGCCATGGGTCAAAGGCGTAATTCGGAAGACAGATCGATGGTTGGAATTCTAAGTTTGATGTCCTAGAAATGATTGACAGCCCCACACGCATTCAGCAAGAAAAGCAGCGATGCGTCTAGACGATCATGAGATCTCGCCAGTTGGAGAATGGTTGTCTCTGGCTATGAATCGCTTTTCTGAGCAGAACCCTAATATGCCTAGATCCAGAGATTAGGAGGGTTGTCAATGTCAGAGAACAAAGCTGACACGGCGTTCTACAACTTGGAGGGCCTTATCAAGAAGACTCCTGAGGATCTCACCGAGTCAGATACCAGAGCAAAATACATCGACCCGCTTTTCACGGATGTCTTGGGTTACGTCGAGGAAGATATCAGGAGAGAGACTCACGTTCACGAAGGCTACATAGACTATGTGTTCAGCGTGGACGGCATACGCAGGTTCGTTTTGGAAGCTAAGAGAATTGGGGAATCATTTCGAGTGCCTGAATCCCTCATGAGCCGATACTACAGAATAGATGGGTCAATTTCAAGTGACAAGAGAATAAAGGAAGCCATCGAACAAGCACAACAGTATTGCATCGATTCTGGAGTGAGATATGGTGTCATAACGAACGGAAATCAATACATTGTGTTTGAAGCCTTCAAGTCTGGGAAAACATGGAGAACAGGCCATTGTGTCGTTTTCAGGTCGCTGGCCGACATCAAAGAGAACTTCTCTCTTTTCTGGAACACGCTCAGCAAGGACTCGGTGAAAAGTGGGTCTCTGCGAAGATACGTGTCTCAAGAAGCTTTGCCAATGGAATTCGTGGTGCCTAGACAGGAACTGCACGCGGCCAATACTAGGATCGCCAGAAATGATTTGAGTCCTTTCGTGCAACCTTTCGTAGATCACGCTTTCTCAACTATGACGGATGAATCGCAGCTTAATGTCTTGGAGAGGTGTTATGTTCGTGAGAAGCAATATGAAGATGCAAGTATACAGATTGGTCATCACTTTGATCGGCCTCCAGACTTTGCGAAGAAGTATGGAGTGGAGACGGTGATAGAAACACCGGCCGGAGCTGGACGGTTCGAGGAGATCTACCAGAAGTGCGAAGAATTCTTGAGAACAAGGGCTCCAACAGGTTCTCTAATACTGTTGATGGGAGGGATCGGGGCTGGCAAGACTACCTTCATCCATCACTTCTTCAAGTTCGTCATAAAAGACAAGAGCAGAACCGTATGGTTCTATGTTGATTTTCTCAAGGCTACACCAGAACCTTCCGATATCGAGAGATACGTATACCAGTCCATTGTGAACCAGTTTGAGGAGAGGTATAGAGGTACTCTTGCAGAACTACGCGAGGAACTGGCGCGAGTTGGTTTGACTGCAATAAGGCCTGAAGAGAAAGACATGAAGATACTGTTCTCGTTGCTTACTCTCTCAAACTACACAACTTCAATTGTTTTGGATAACGTTGACCAGTATAGTTATGTGTCACCGCGCTACCAGGAAGAGACGCTTCTGATCGCAAGAAACCTAACCGAAGCATTGAGAACAATCACGATCGTTACCTTGCGCGAGGAATCATATTTCAAATCGGTAATGTCGGGTGTATTGGATTCCTTTCGCGTACCAACCTTTCACGTAGGAGCGCCATATTTCGAGACTCTTGTTCGCAGAAGAGTCGAATACGTTCTCAATTTGCTCATGAAGAACGATGAGGAGATCCAGAAGGTGATGAGAACCAATGTTGTCCTTGGAGACAGGAGGAATGTGCTATTGCAGTTCTTCGAGATAATCAAGGACTCTCTGAGATACGAAAGGAGGGTGGGCAAAGAGATACTCCGTTTCATCAACGCTGTTTCTGGAGCCAACATGAGACTCGCGCTAGACTTCTTTTCCACATTCCTAGTCTCAGGAAACACCGATGTAGGTGATATGCTAAGTACAGACGAGTGGAGCAGGAAGAAGAGCGGAATAGGCTATCAGATTCCTCTTCATCACTTCGTCAGGTCAATCGCTCTTTCACATTCCAGGCTATACTCTGAAGCCGCGAGCATGGTTATGAATCTATATGCCGTAAACCCTGAATGGACGAACAGTCACTTCATTCATCTACGCTTACTGAACTATCTGCATATCAGACGGGCCTACTACAATCAATATGGACGCGGATATGTGGAAATCGACAGTATCATTCAGGAGGCAGAGAGACTTCTCATCAACAGAAATGCAATAGCTGACTCATTGAAAAAGATGGCCCGTTTCGGCCTGGTCGAGTTTGAGAATCAGTCCAAAGAGGGCTATCAGAGTGCGACGTACGTAAGGGTCACTGCGACAGGCACATATTATCTGATGGAACTCGCGCATACTTTTGCGTATCTAGATCTTGTCTGGATGGACACACCAATCTGCAACAAGGATCTTGTGAAGAAACTCCTCACTGAAGTTGTTGAACTTAGAGGATACAAGGTGGGTAGCGATATCTTCAGCAAATACGATAGAACGAAAAGGTTTGTGAGATATCTTGGTGAAATGGAAACGAGGGAATTCGCCAACAACCCAGAGTTCAGAGATTCAGACCTTACGAAGGAATTCATGCCCGATATAACGAGACTCTGTAAAGAAGAAATGCAGTACATAGAGTCGAAGCGCCAGAGATCCGACTCTTCTTTGAGTGCGGTCGGATCTGCAGGTGATCAATTGAAGTCAAATGCAGAGCCTAAAGACAGACTGTCATGATCATCATGGAATCTGATTATGTTTGGTGAACTCATCTCAGTGGAGAAGACCTCGGTCGAATGTCTGACTGGATTCCGCAAGCATGCCTGCGGACACCTGTTCTCATCGTTTGATGGTAGATATGCGTTGACCGTCTCCAATACATCTGAGGATCAAGAACAAGCTCAAACCAGAACACTTAGCATCGCTATAAAGGAGTTCATCAAGAACGAGTAATAGTGTTTAATACAACTAGTTCGGGCAGATTGTAGTCTATGACTTCTCGACAAGGTTTTGTTGCGGGGCTTGTCGTCGCTCTACTCTTCGAGGCTGGTGTATACTTCAAACGAATCAACATATCTGACCTTGCTCACTTGATAATCATCGTACTCGCTGTGATTCTCTCCGTGATAATCACAGTATACAACATTTATAGACGCAGGAGCATGATCTCACCGACGATTGACGGATTTGTCTATGGGTTCACGATCTTCTATACCCTGTTGCAACTTCTTCAGGGAAGAATAAAGATAGGTTATGGCGCGACCCAATAGACGAAAACAGATCGTTTTGAAAGGAATATTGTCGCCGCTCCACAGAAGATCTATCGTAGCCTAACCCTATCGCTAACTGTCATCCGGCAAACATATGTCGAGTCCACAGGATTCGTTTGTTGAAGCATAGCAGAATGGTGCTGCCGCCGGGCCTCAACATCATGCAGCCGTGTGAAGTGCGAATTTTGTGGACTCAGGAAATAGGGATGCAATCCCGAGAACAGAGAACTTAAGACGGACACGAGTCGTTTGTTAGGTAAGAATGACGGTTCCAATCCCAAGGGGAATACGGGATGGCCGATAACAAAGTTGAGGTGTTTATGAAGAAGCATCCTCCTTGGTTTATGTTTGACTTTCATCCAATACGATTTGCCAAGAAGATTGCGGAGGAAGAGGAGAAGATCGAGAAAGAGATGAATGAAGTTATGAGGAAAGAAACGGAGACCTGACGCTGGAACTTGATTCTCTAACATCAAAAAGCTGTTTGCTACCTCTTCAATCACAAGCTTCGGATTGTCCGAATCAAGGACATCAGACATGTAAACACGAAGTTCTTTAGGCATGTAGTCAAAAACCTGTGGACGTTGGCAAGCAGGTCAAAGATATGAACGGTCAAGCAGACCTGATCACACAGGCACTAGGGGTTTTCATAGGCTTTGTTGCAGGAATCGGAGGCAAAATCATCTACGACAAGCTCGCAGAGCCTCAGCTACAAATGGCGGAGGCAACCAGTCGCCCCTTCCTACTTGAAAGATGTGAGTTAGACCCAAGCGTTCTCAAACAGGCCGAAGGCCCGACGCTTCGTGCTAATGTCTTGGCTTATCGAGTGAAGGTGACGAATAAGCAGAAATGGCTTTTGAACGCACCAGCTCGCAATTGCATAGCTTGGCTTGACCTTGAGGGGGCACCTGAGTCCTACCAGTTATGTTGGGTTGGATCGAAAGAATCTGTAACAATCAATGTTGGTGACTCAAGGGAAATAGATGTTTGTGGTCTTCCGCAAAGGTGGGGAGTAATAGTTGCACCAATAGAATCTGGATACAATTTTCCTAGGCCGAGGACTATAGGTGGTGCAGGCATAGCTGTTCAGGGATGGTTGCGGGTTACGTCGGAAAACGCCAAGTTTGCAAGAAGCAGAATTGTCATCAATGTTGACGAGAATCATACAGCCCTAAGGATCTCCTTGAGTAACCTGTCTTCATAATATGAGTTCTATCACCTACACGTCTGGCCTGGATTGCTGCTACCGATCACCTCTTTCAGACTCAGAAGCTTCTATCTCCCTAGGGCAACAAGAAACGGGAAACGATAGACAATCAAGTCACGTCGAAGCGGGCGGAAGAAAGAAGCGGTATAGATTCGAGTCTAGACTGTGGCAGCCCGGGGGATACCCTAGTCCAGACCAGAATTCATACCAGCCTCCGAGCAGATGAGATATGGGCTGTAGGCCTTTGCGCCGAGTGAGGAATCTTGACGTTAACGAAGACGCCGCCTGTAATTTCCAGAAACTAAACGAGCTGCCTTAGCGTCGTGAGGACCGTGTCCACTCGTGTCTTGAGCTTAGACCCCGCCTCCCCTGACAACTCCAGTTTGTTTCTTTTGACAACCAGATTTCGCTGCAACTCTATCAAATCTGCCTTGCTCATTCTATACAGTCTTATCTTGCCGAAGACTTCTTCAAATTCTTGATCACTGTCCACATTCATTGCTTGGTCTAGCACTCTACTCATGAAGGCCAAACCATAGCTCTCAAGTTCCTGCATGATTGCCAAGCAATGGCCCCTTTCGGTCTTGTCGCCTCTCTCGTAGGACCGTTCAAGCTCCTTGTAGAACATTTCTCTTATTCTTGACTTGGTTCGTTGGTCTGCCCTGCTTACGATCAAGCTCAGAATATCCAAGCATTTTGTCCTTGAATGTTCATTCTGCATTTCATGAGTTATCGCTTCCAAAAGCTGGTTGACGACGTTTCGAGTGTCACTCGACCACTTTCCGTATGGAAGTTCTGTCAAGAAATCCCTGATATCAACTAGGATCTTAGCTCGTGTCTCTTTTGCATCGATGCCTTGTAGCAAGCTCATGTAGTGCTTCAGTCTGGAAAGTGCCTGTTCTTGTTTGACCAGAGATGGTCCGATTTCTTTGACTTCCTTCACAGAACAGAGTTCCATGTATGCAACGTATGAGTATGACAAAAGGAATATGAGAATTGAGAGATTTCCGACCAAGTAGGTAGGAATTCGCACGTCGATGCCTGGATAATCTACTGTGGGCAAAACATATGATATAGCACAGCCGAAACTGGAAGATGCGACGACAATTTTCCACTGCGGGATCATACGCTGGGGAGGGGCAATCTTAGCTAGGGCTAGCATGATTGTTAGGGCGATAGCCACCCAGTTTCTGAATGCTGGAAAATTAGCAGAGCCTAGAAATGTCAGAAATAAGCTAAAGAACATAACAAGTGTCAGTGGGACGATGGCAAGAACTGACCATGTCCTTGCCCTTCTGCTGGCCAAAGACTAGACCTCAGAACAGCTACCTTGGCCAAACAGAGACCTCTGTGACGACACCATCTATTTGGGTTCTCCAAATGTATGGGATGCCTACGTCCTCTGAACGTGGAAACAGATACAGACGTGCTTCATACGTGCCCTCTCCAACCGAATCCATCTTTCCTTGAGCAATCTGGCGTCCTTGGTAGCTAACGCCAATCGACAGAGAGTAGATCCCCTTACTGCCAGTGAGTCGGGCGATCAGGGCTTGATCCCTTGTCGCAGTAAGCGTTACAGTAATGGGGACCTTCGCATAGGATGCTGACAAAAGGGATAGTTTTGGATAGGCTGTGCCTGGCTCCTTCTGAATAGAGAAAGTGACTGTCATTGATGGACTGATTGGCTGAACCATAAAGAGATTGAGGAAGATGAAAATCACTATAATGACTATGACTGCGATTTGTGCTTGGCCCCGTTCTGCCACTTATAACCAACCCCTACAGATGATGACGTGCTTTGGTAGATAACTCTTCCACATCTGGAGCGGACACTTATCAGAAACCCGTTGCCCAGGCGAAATTTCCCTGAATCCAGCGAATTGACTTATCTAAGCATAACGGAACGGTGCGGCCGCCGGGCCTCACCATCTTGGAGCTGTGTCGAAGGCGAATTTTGTGGACTCGGGAAATTGGCAGGCAATTCCAAGAACAGAGGACTTAAGATAGACACGAGCCAATTGTTAGATAAGAATAATGGTTGAGCGCCAAAGGAGAGAACAGAATGAGCGACAACAAAGTTCAGGAGTTCATGAAGAAGCATCCTCCATGGTTCATGTTCGACATTCATCCAATCCGCCATGCCAAGAAGATCTCTGAGGAAGAGGATAAGATCGAGAAAGAAATGAACGAAGTCATGGGGGAAGAAACGGAAGCAAGCAGCGGAAAGGAGTAGCCTAGGCCTCTTAGAACACGCTCCCTCCCTTCTGCCGTTAGTGACTCTCTCTTCTACTAAGTAACATACAGATGACGCCCGTGAACGTTTCAGGCTATTCCTCAGAGAAATAGTCGGAATCTATCTTCTTGATTTCGTAGGTAGCTAGTCTTGATACACCAACATCATTGTCAATCATAAGCTCAACGAGCTTCTCTCCATCAATCAGAATGACTTTTGTGTCGATCTTAGAAACGTATTCTATAGCGTCCTGAGAAAAACTTGATGTCGTTATGTAAACTCCTTTGTTCGCCCCTTTACCTCTCAGAGCGCCCACAAATCTCTGCAATTCAGGCCTGCCAACTATTCCCTCCCATCTCTTTGCTTGAATACAGATTGTGTCCAAACCCAATTTGTCTTCCTTGATTATGCCATCGATACCTTCATCTCCTGATTTTCCAATGGCTTCGCCAGCGTCTCTGAGAGACCCTCCGTAGCCCATTTTCAGCAATAACTCTACAACGATCTTCTCGAAGAATTCAGGTGAGCATCTTCTCACCGAACTCAACAATTCTTGGGCTAGACTGCGTCTTAGTCTTTGATATCCAAGCTCCAATAATTCCTCTGGCGTATCTCTGGTGTATCGTTCTTCTTTTTCTTCTAAGAGTTCTTGCGTCTCTTTCCTCAGAGCTTTGAACGCAACGAATTCTGGAAACTGCTCTAGATATTTCGTATTGATTTGCGATAGGTTGTCTTTCAAAACTTGTAGACCTCTGTCAGTAATCCTAAAGTATCCTCTCCTAGTAGCTTCCAAAACCCCAGCATTTTTCAGATATGTTCTGGCCCAACCCACTCGATTATACATTAGCGCTTGTTTGCCACTTGGCAAGAGTTCTCTCTTTTCTGCTTCGCTTAAACCAAACAGTTTTGACAGATGTTGTATGGCATCGTGTAGCGAATGCTCTTTTTCATCTCCTGCATACTTCAACAGGGGAAGCATCAGTGTTTCATAGTCAGGAATTGGCATACCTATTGCCCTCAGGCCCTGCTACTTATCTAGGTGCGTGACCCGTTGTTAACATTTCCCTGTTTGCCATACTTGACATACAGACAAGACCCTGACTTCCACCACCAGAAGATGAGCAGGTCTGGGTCAATGCTTCACTGTGTTGCGAAGCTTGTGCCTCATAGGGGTTAGGTAGAAGCTTCCAGTTATGTCACCCAGTCTTTTAGGGTTCTTCCATACAACACAATCTATGAGAGACAATCCCTCCGCTACGTTACGTCTTCCCAGCTCACAAACCTAGCTCTCTTAGGAACTTGTGTAGAGCCCATTTTCACCCATTCGATCAAGAATCTTCTGCTTTTGATCAGTTGGTCATATGCATCGTCCTCACTAGGGGCTACAGGCAGTTTGTAGGGCTTGGTGAAATCTGTGACTCGGTAGAAACCCGTTGCTTCTTTGTATCCTTCAATGTCCCCATGAACAACTTTGTTCCTTCTGATAACAAAGATCGGGTCACAGTCTAGTCCTGCTTCTTCAGGATTAATCAAAAGGCCAACAGGCAGTCCTCTGGCTTGGGCTTCTTTCAGAGCCTTACGACTTAGAGATAGCCACTTCCAATCATAGTTCGTCTTTTCCTCTTGCATTCGAGCGTCCTTGTTGATCGCCATTTCGACAGCACGTGAAGCAAAGAAGATCGTAGCTGCGAAGATTCCAAAGATAAATGAGTAGGCGGCGTCAATGTCCGTTTGCATTATGTCATAGTCAATAATTCCTAGGCTTACATAGCCAATCCGCCTAGTTCTTTCGAGAATGTATGGCATCATGTCTTCTACAGTCTTCAAGAAAGATTGCCTGAACGCTTGAATATCTATGGGATAGTGGCCCACATCACTCGTCAAGACACATCCCAGTTCGATTATGAGAAGCTAGAAGTTATTCGTTCCGTTATGAAGAAGCATCCTCGTTGGTTCGTGTTCGACATTCATCCAATGCGATTTGCCAAGAAGGTCTCAGAGGGATAACAGAGAGACGAGAAACAAGTAGAAGCAGACAAAGGAAAGGAATAGCAGAACAACTGCTTATACTGAAGGCAATGCTTCAACGCCTAAGACGATATTTTCCCCCAGTCAGTGCAGGATAGGACGCCTACCGTCTTGCCACATGCTTTCTTTGTATCAGCGCTACTTGGGTAGGATTTCATCCACGAGAGCTAACAATGAATTCAGAACGGGCCTGCGAAGTCTGAACCCTGTCCCATGATCGTGCCATTTCCCGCCACTTTTCTCGAACTCTGAGTCAGCCCACTCCCAAGAATCACGGCAAGGATGACCTCCATACTTCTTTGAAGCTTCAGTCTCAGTCTTGTTCCACAATATTGAGAAACCTTTCTCCGGAGAGCGTCTCAGTTCGTATCGTATGCTACCTTCATAAAGCAACTCAGTGAATTTCTCTTGAAACATGTTCACGACATATGACCTCGCTGGAGTTATCGTTCCTGACGGATAGTTGCCCTTCTTCTTCACAAGAGTAATTGAGAGTCTTCTGATCTTCCCCAATAGTTCTTCGATCTTCCATGAGAATACATGTGTGCCCACATTTGCCGGAGCCTTGGAGTAGGGTTCAGTCGGAGGAAAGCCTTCTGGCACGACATACCAGTCAATTGACCTTGAATCCCGAGAAACTATGTATCGCAATCGTCTTGTAAAGAAGAGAGAGCGTCCTCTGTGAATATAGCTGTAATCTATCTGATGAAAGAATGATGCTTGGGTGATGCCGAAAGTTCGAAGCTTTTCCCAATCTGGAGTTCTGGTGACTAGAGTCAGGTCAGTGCCTTGTTTGAGGTTGCGTTCAAAGGTCAGGCACTTCACTTCTATGTCTTGCCAATCGGGAGCTGATTTGCTACCAATCGGAATGCCAAGAGTCACCTGCCAAGTGTTCCCAATTCCTTGAGCTCCAGGAAACCTGATTTGAATTGGTCTACCAAGGAGAGAAGCAATCTTCTCTTCCAATCCCTTGTGACCCTTAAGCTTGGTCAAAGTGGTTGTTCATCTCAATGGTCTTGATCCTGATTCATGAATGAGATTGTTACTGGTGGAATAGCAGAACTTCATGGCTACGCAATCCTCGGATAGCCTCAATCTATATCCTTGATCCAATTCCTCACATCTGACAGGATTCAGCGTGTCACGCAAGAAAGGTGATTGAACCGTGGTTCGCACTCCATGAAGAACAATCTCAGATTTGAAAACCTTGTCTCCAGACATTGAATCACGTTAAGCCAAGATCTCTTGGAAGATCTGTTAGTTGTCGAACCCAATCCTTGTTTCTGAGATGGTCTTGGGCCTTGAGTTCATCTCTGACATATGCTATTATTCCAAGCTGATCGATTTCTCTTGCCTTATCCTCTGGGAGTTCATCATCTACTGTTACTATGAAAACTCTCCATGTTGGCTTTCTCTCTGGGATTGTCTGCTTCCATCGTTCTCTCAGGGTTCGCTTGCATGATAGGAAGTAGGCTTGATCAGGTCTTCTTAGGGCTGTTTCTTGACTGGGGATGACGAGGTCGATCCTTTTGAGCACTTTCTTCCCTTCTTTGAAAGGCCTCTGGCACCGGCATCCTATGTCGTTCAGGAGTTTCTCCATAATCATCTCAAATGCGTGACCCGCCCTTGATTTCCTCATTTGTCCTAGTCTGAATTCCAGACGTTTGGCAACAGGCCAGAAATCGCTGCAAATTCTTCTGCTAAACTCCTGAACATTGGATTCTCTGTAGATCTTCTCCAAAATGGCCTCGTTGTCACTGATCCAAGCGTCAATGGTCGGTGAAATGACTTTGCTCTCGTATTCTAGATATGTTCCATATGCTTCTCTCTCCAGCAACACGATCATCTCTGAGAAGTTCAACCGTATGTATTCTGGCCTGAGCTTCTCTTGCGGGACTTTGAGAACAGCCATCTCGAAGAGTGTCTTGGGGTTAGGGATTACCTGCTTGGCCTGGTCGATAATTGCCTCAATTCTCGGATTGATTCTCTCTGTCGTCATTTCATCAGACCGTCTTCGAGAGTTGTTCGAGTATATCTTTGCCATCCGCAGTCAGGGTAAATAGTCTCCCCTTTTTCAGCTTAGGCGTCAGACACCTCAAGATGCCGCCCATAGAAAGGTCCTTGACAACCCTGCTTACGTGGCTGAGGTGGAGGCCAGTTTGTTCGCTAATCTGCTTAGGGGTCTTTGGCTCCTTGGCCAGGGTCATGACCACTTTCTTACGGTGCACGCTTGACATAACACGGCCATACTTTGCCCAATCCAAGCGTGTAACCATCATACAACAAATTGACAATGATAATTTATATTAGGAGGTTACATGTTAGTTGCATGGTGGCCAGGATGAGCTCCAAAGTTATCGCAACGACGGACTGGGACTTCGCAGACGCCAACATACACTATGCAACACATGGCTTGCACTCCTATCCTGCCAGAATGATTCCCCAGGTAGCTAACAGACTGATAGAACTCTACTCGAAGCAAGACGCAACGCTGCTTGATCCATTCTGCGGTTCAGGTAGCGTGCTCGTTGAATCGGTTCTTCTAGGAAGGGAGTGCTATGGAATCGACATCAATCCGCTGGCTTGTCTGCTGGCCAGAGTCAAGTCAACACCAATAGATCCAAAGAAGTTGATGAATATCTGGTCGAAGATGAGGAATGACATATTAGTTACACTCAAGTTCGAGAGGAAGCATGTTAAACCTCCTGACTTTTCTGGTGTGAACATAGGGTATTGGTTCAAACCTCAAACGATTGAGGAACTCGCAGTCATCAAGAGCTTCATCGATGACTTAGAGGACCTACACATTAGGGAGTTCTTCTACGCATGCTTTTCCAACACGGTCAGGGCTGTTAGCGGGACTAGAAAGGGAGAGTTCAAACTGTATCGGATACCGTCAGAAGAGTGGGAACAATATCGGCCAAACACTTTCGAGGTAGTTGACGAAAAAGTAACAAACGGAATATCAAGGATGGGAGAATTCTGGAGTCTATTGAGGAATAGGAAGATAGGAAAGCCTCATGTGATTGAGGGGGATACGAGAAAACTCTACACAGATGCGTTTCCTTCGAAACCAAGGATAACGGAAGGTTCTGTCAACATAGTTGTAACTTCACCTCCTTATGGAGACAGCCATACGACTGTGGCCTATGGCCAGTTCTCTCGATACTCGTTGTTGTGGTTGGGTTACTCGAAGGAGAGAGCCTTAGCTGTGGACAAGGAAAGTCTTGGAGGACGAAGAAGGAGTGGGTCACTGAACTCAGAAACGCTGAATGCAACTCTTTCAAGAATCAAACACCAGACAAGAACGTGGGAGGTAGAGAGCTTCTTCATAGATATGAACGAGTGCCTAGAAAAATTGGAAATGGCCCTTGTAGCTGGAGGGCACGCTTGCTTCGTGTTGGGCAACAGAACCGTGAGCGGCATCAAGATTCCTGCCGACCAGATTCTAGTTGAGCTCGGTCATCCTCTTGGTCTGAGGCTTGAGGCAACTGTTCATAGAAGGATACCGTCAAAGAGGATACCGTGGAAGAGCAGTCCAACCAATATTCCTGGCAAAGGAGTCGTTGAAACAATCAGTCGGGAAAACATAGTCGTCCTGAAGAAAACCTAGTTTTCAAAATCTCCGGTAGTGCCTGCGTTGGCAGGTGTTACAATCCTTAAATGGGTAGGTTGAAGCTTTCTGCGAGAATTGCGAGCAGATGAGGTTTGGCAACCCGAGTGGAAAGAAGACGTTACAAGTATCTCAAGGCCACCTCCAAGAGAATGGTCTTAGGACCTTTCCAATGCCCGAAGTGTGGCTCGGATCTCTATTTCAGGCGAGATCCTGAGTCTAACAAGATTCAAGTCAAGTGTCAATGTGGCTTAAGTGGCGAATGGGAATTCTCGGACAACTTGCAGCCAGTGGACTACTATAACAAATTGGTAGACGAACTCAGATCAAAAGAATGAAATCACCATGCATTGATTCTGCTCAGTCGTTCTTCCCGTTGCGAACTGGAGCAGGCCTACTCTGTTCTTCTTTCTACCGTTTGAAGACGAGTTTCATTGCCGCAGAAACTACGACTAGCACAAATCCAAATCCACCGAGGATCATACCTAGAACAAGTCCACCTAGGGCCGTAGCATAACTTCTTTCGCTCCAAGAGATCTTGATCGAATATTCCACGGATATGCTTGAGCCTAACACAGGGTTCTTGTTGACGGCTACAAGGTAGAGCACACTGGCCACATCTTCCCGTGTCGGCGAGAAAGACAAGGAGTATGATGAAACATCTTTCACTTCTACAAACGCTTTGTATGATGCCTTGGCTACCCAGAGTTCGTAGTTCTTCTTGTTGAAGGCGTAGAAGTCAAACCTTCCTCCCTTCAGCTCTCTGACTGTTCCGCTGACTAGGATATCCTTTGAACCTTCTGTCATGAAAACGAGATTCAGCAAAGGAAAGAGATGGCCTCCCCCCAACACCGTAATCACTGTGTCTGCAAGGGGCTGTTCCTTTTTCTGCCATGTCTCCACAGTCGTAGGTATGATGGCTATGACTATGCCCACAACCAGAACAAGTAATCCGATTACGAATAGAATCTTGGAGGCCTTCATTTCTTCTTCCCAGCCTGCCCTTGGCGAAGCTTGCGATGCTCTCTGACGATTCGACGAACGGCATGACTTAAGGACGCTGCCTCTCCGCTGTCCACGAGCCGACGCAAATACCGAAATGTGGTTTGGTCCAAAGTGAGCTGAACTCGATGCTTCATTTCGTATACACTCAATGTGTATAGTTCTGTATAGATGTATAATTCAGTATAAAAGCATTACTCATACACAACTATGCAGGGAGACTGTATGAAGCGCCTGCAAATCACGCTTGAGGACGAGCTCTATGCATGGCTGACAAAAGAGATCAAAGAGCTAAGGTTTGGAAGCTACAGCCATGCTATCAACTATGCGCTGAAGCAACTACGGGAGGACGTAGAGAAAGACAAGAAAAGGAGCTGAATTGGAAAGCGCGCGCTGCGCATGTTGTCATGCTTTTCTTATTTGGATCTTTCGCGACGATTCGTCGAATGTGAAGGCGATTTTGTCTCCCTTCTTCAGTTCTAGGATGGTGACTACTGACTCGATAAGTGTCACACGAAAGCTTCGTGGTTTCTTGCCGTTCACTGCGACTACAGCTGCCACACCCAGTATTTTCTCCATTGTTCACGCACTAACCCGTTGAGACTACATAGGGCTACGTAAACCCTTATAAGTCTATTTTAGTATAGGTGTACGTAGGTTTACGTAGGTGAATGGCTCATGTCAAAAGCATCAGGCCCTATTGATTCCCGCTATGATAAGGCGGGCTCTAAATCCAGAAGCGACCTAGTCAGACCCAAACGGCCTTACTCGCTCTTCCTTCTAGAGCATTTCCATGAGTTGGCTCATCGGAGGAGGAGAGTTCGGTTATGCAAGCTTCAAGACGAGCTAGTGAGGTGGGGATGGCACTTATGATTCTGTCACGCTCAGTGAAGCTTTCTCCTTCACTCCTTGCAAGAAAGATACTCTGCATTGGATACGTCCCAGCCCCCTTCAGGGAATCCGACCGTCTGAAGTTTCAAGGTCTACACGCTATGACAACTATCAGAGTCATAGCTCGTCATCTACAACTAGGATACAGACTAATGAAAGTGGAACGAGGCGGCGGAGGGTATAGAATCGATCTTCTGTTCGAATCGATCTCCACAGGAAGAAAGAGATTAAATGAAGTGAAATCTTCCAAGACAATCAGAGAGGTGCACCGCATACAGGCGGCCCTCTATGCAGCTCTTCCCGTACACATCAATATCGATGAAATTGCTGTATCGAACAAGGAGATCGACGAAATCCTCAGCCCTGACTTTATCGAGGAAGTCCAACGACGGGCTCAGTTTACGCGCCAGCTTCTGATCGCCAATCCAGTTACTGCCGCATCGACATATACTGCTCATGAGGATTGCTGTTATATCTGCGAAAACAAAAGCTGTCCGTTCCTCCCAACTCAGCCGCATTCAAAACCACAACTACCCCCCAGAGTGAGCCCTGAGTCGAAAAGGCCGTGGTGAACGCTGTGGAAAGTGAAAGGCCTGTCTTCGCAGCTATTTATGGCAGGACATCTTCACCAAACCAGCGATTTAACCACAGTATCGAGGAGCAAATCAACCAGTGCTGGAACGCTTGCAGCAAAAGAGGCTGGATCGTAAAGTACGTATTCGTAGACGAGTGCCAAAGTGGCTCCTCGGTTGAAAGACCAAAATTCCAGCTAATGCTTGAGAATGCCAAAGCTGGAAAATTCAACGTGATTGTATTCTGGAAACTCGACAGGTTTTGCCGTTCATTAGTAGATCTGGTCAATGTTGAGGATACTCTTAGGCAATGGGGAGTAGAGCTGTGTAGTGTCACAGAGTTCATAGATACGACAACTTCTGTTGGCAGATTCAACTACAGAAATCTTGCATCAGTTGCGGAGCTGGAGTGTGAGTTGATAGGGGAAAGGGCTAGACTTGGGCTCTATGCTCTGGCACGTGAATGCAAATGGCCTAACCCGCATCCGCCGTTCGGTTACAATAAGGACGAGGAAGGAAAACTCATCATCAACAAAGACGAGGCCAGACTTGTACGAAGAATCTTCAAGATGTACATAGCCAAAAGATCCATGCCGCAAGTAGCATACGAACTGAACAAGGAGGGCATATCGGCTAGGAAAAAAGGAAGATGGAATGCGCAAGCAGTCTGCGAAATTCTGACCAATCCGATTTATGCGGGTAGGTACAGGGTCGCTGGAGTCGAGAACCAAGTGAAGGAATGCCGAATAGTGATCGGTGAGACCTTCAGGAGAGCAAGTGAGACCATGCAAAGGTACAGGACTGGAAAAGCTGAACGGCCTTCAATGCCTCAAGACAGATGGATATCGAAAACCAAAGGCCTTCATAGACGATATGATGCGTTCCTGCAAAGACTTGCGTTGCCTCTCGACCAGCAGGATTAAGGTGAAAAAAGTGTCACTTGCTTCGAAAGTAGCTCGCAGTTGCCCTGAATGTGGACACTCCCATACAAAAGACTATGGAATCCACAGAGCTTTCTGCTTAAATTGCGGTTATGTTCCGAACGGCACCGAGGACTATTCGAGGCATTGTGGGAATGTGCCTGATGACAAAACCAAGATCTTTATCCGTCCTTCTTCGTCAGAAGGAGGCGCCATCCCACAAGAAGGATGCGTAACTAGATCTGAACAAGACATCACCTTAAAACGTGCTTGTGACGAGTGGCTCAAGAGTGCAAAAGCTTCAGACCAGACAGAGAAGAATATCACGGAAGCGTTGTACGAAACCACAAGAATAGCGATCCAGCTTTCTCTGCCCAAGATTGTTCTCAAGAAAGCTTCCAGACTCTGGAAGACAATTCTAGAGAAACGCCTAAGTCGAGGAAGATCGATTCCTGCGTTCTCAGCGGCGGTAGTGTACATTGCATGCAGACAATGCGGCGTAGGTATAACCTTAGATGAAATTACAGAGGTCTCCAAGAACGATACAGGGCTTGTCGGTCGCCACTGCAGCATTCTGGGAAGGGAGCTGAACCAAGTTATTTCCCTTCCTAGAATGGAGGAGTACGCTCCAAGAATTTTGAACAAGTTTCATGCTGACGAAAGATTGGCTGAGACTGTGAAACGGATATTGAACGTTGTGGAAGAACTAGGATTGGCGTCTGGAAAAGACCCCCGTGGTATCGTCTCCGCAGCCATTTATCTTGCCTCAAAATTGCTTGAACAACGAACAACCCAGAGAGAGCTCTCCACCATAGCTCACGTTACAGAGATGACCATCAGAAAGAACTGCAGAATCTTGGAGAAGCGAATCGGTTTCATCTGCACAAGCTAGATATCATCGCCTATAGCTCAAAGACGGTCAGCAGTTCTCAGCTGCATAGATGAAAGCGCTTCCATAAGAAGTTGTTTCGTGATCACTCCGCCTGGTATGGCTCCCTCCTTCACATTCATAAGGATTGAATCGCCGATTGTTTCAATATCTGGTGCGTTGATTTTCCTGAGTTGCTCAACTACCGAGCACTCAAGATTGAATCCTGATACCGCAAATCTGTGGACCAGGCGACGAAAAGACTCTTGCCATGCTGCGTCTTGATCAGAGACCCTGTTCATGAGACTATCTTGCCCTAGAACATGTTTGCCGTTGTCATTCGCTATGATCCTCTGCTGAGATAGTTCTGGCCTTAACATAAAGGAAAAACCGCATCGTTTACAGGCATATTCAGCGAAACCGTCCAATGTGGACGTAACATCAAACTCCAGATATCTGCAGTGGGGGCAGCTGGGGCCAGTCTGAAAGTGTTTGAGTTCAGCGTCGTTAGGAGAGGTTCTCTGATACCCGCACTTGCACCTGAAGTTTGGAAGCCGAGCTCCTTCAACCACACGGCTCGGTTTTGACCCGTTGCCTTGCATTTCAGCTCCACACTGCGGACAATGCGCCCTGTACACCTTGAGAAAACTCGCCATGCTGCCTGTATCGTAATCCGAAGTCAAATCATCCAAGACGGATTTTGGTTTCCTTTCCTTCTTGGTCTTAGATTTTTGTGCTTTCTTCTCCAGCAATAACTGGACGTTCTCAAACAGACCTGCAGGGACCATTGAAAGTTGAGGGGCAGAGATCTCGGTCTCTCCATAACGGGGATGACCCACATAAACGGGATTTGCAAGAATTCTTCTTATCTGATCCGCTGAGAAATTCCCAGTAGTTCTTGAGTACACTCCGTTAATGATACGTGTCACTTGTTTTACGTCGCCCCTCTCTCGGTAGGTTTCAAATACCTTGCGCACAATGGGTTCAAGTTCACGTACCTTCTCTAGTTGACCGCTCGCACTTTTCCTATACGCAAAGGGCACTGGCCCTACCCATTTTCCGCTCCTAAACTTCTCGACTTTTCCACGACGTGTTCTTTCTCCAATCTTGCGGCTTTCAACATGCCCAGGATATGATTGAATTACAAGTAGTAGAAAATCCATGGGGTCGGCGAAATTGTATTCTCGGTCCATTGTTCTAACAATTACACTCGTTTGCTTTCTCAATTCATACATCAAATACGGGGTCTCGGCGACATGTCGTCCAAGTCTGTCCAGGGTGTGCGTGTAGAGATAGTCGATGCTGCCTGACCTTGCGAGTTCCCATAACTGCTTGAGTCCTTCTCTTTCGGAAGTCGTACCCGTCTCAACATCAACGATAGGTCCGTGAGCAATAACAACGCCGTCCGCTTTCATCTTTTCTTCTATGAGTCTGATCTGGCTAGGCACACTGTAACCAGTTTTCTTCTGCTCCTCGGTACTGACCCTGACGTAGGCGACTCCTCGTTTGGGCACCTGTTCGTTCGACGTGATCAACCATCCCCCGAGGCTTTGAAAAAGGAGGTTCCGACCATACTGAAGCAGAAGAGAAGCCAAGTCGAGGGCACATGATCGATATCTTCGTTTCGAAAGGGGCTTAAAATTAGGATGTTCGGCTCTGCTATGGGTGAGCCGATCATACTTTCCTTAAGAGACTTTCGAAAGGATTGGCTTGCGCTAACCATTTGCGAAGAAAGTAGGAATCGTTCAAGAGAACCTTTCATGGCTCCTGGTCTCCCATTTTGGCTTCGCTACGTGGTGTGGCCAGGCGGATGCGAAGCGACTTGGTGGAGTCGTTGTCAAGTAATATGGCAACTTTCTTGCCAATGTACGACTCAAGCCCCCGCTTAGCCAGCTGAAGAGAGCGGGTTGACGGATAGTGAACGGTGAACTGGCCCCAATCCATGGTCACCAGTAGCGAATTCTGATGAGTATTGATGGCAAGAAGGCTCCCAGTAGCTTCTTCTAGTTCATTTAGGTAACGCATTGCCTTTGCCTGAGTAATCTTTATGTGTCAAGTCTTGTACTTCTACCTTATGCGGTAGATGGCTCCCGTATGCTGCAGAGGGATGAAAAGGTATGACCAAGCTCGATGGCAGAAGCCCCTCAGAGGCTGAAGCTGAGGCTGAAAAGAAAGTGCTGAACATGCTTCCCCAGGATGGAACTCGCGTGGGATGGTCAAAGCTTGAGAAACAGGCAGAGGATATGGGTATGAGTCTACGAACCCTGAGGAAACATCTGGATAGATTTCAAGAGGCAAGAGTTGTGGCCAGAGCTGTCGATACTGAAGCTAGGCCGCCACGCGTTTACTATCAACTTCTGACACCAGAGATTTTCTCAAAAGTTGTTGACTGGCTGCCCATAAAGATGCAAGATAATGCGCGCTTCCGTGCGCAGATCAGCAAGATCAAGAACCCCAAACTTATGAGGAAAGCATTAGATGTGTTTTTCGAGTCAGAGATCTGTCTTCTTATGGCGGCGCTGTTGTGCATCTGGCGTAGAGGAATCGATATTCACGAAAATCAGCAGACTAGAAGTTTCTATAAGATCATGATTGAAAACTATATCGCTCCAAGGATAACTGAAGTGGGCCTCTTCTGCAGAACCTTTGGCGATGCTACACCAGACTTACTGAATGACCTTTGCGACCACTACATGGATAGGATGAATCGTACAGGGGGGGCAATGCTAGGTGTGGAGCGACTTGTCTCCGAAACAGAAAAAGGACAAACGACATTGTGGAGGTGATAGTGTGTCGGAGGAAATTGAGATCACAATCAAAATTCCAGCTGAGTGGGTCGAAGAGATTAATGATCTCTTCAATAACAAGACACTACAATTCGAGGGGTTCCTTCCCGAACCTAGAACCGTTGAAGCTTTCGTATACCAGGCGATCCAAAACGAAATGTGTGATCTGAATGATTGCGCTGGAGTTAGACTTGTGATCTCACCAATCTGTGACGGAACGAAGAAAACGGATTTGAAGCACTTTATTCTGCGTTAGACACCCAATTGTGGGATGAACGCTCGGTAGGCTCGTCGGAGTTCTTCGTTGTCAATTCGATCGTATATATCTATGGCCTCTCGGCGGCGGTCTCCTCTCAATGCCTTAATGAACTCTCTATCCATTCCTGCGCGTCTGAGATGTGTTGTGAACCAATGACGAAAGCAGTGTGGCGAAAAATGATCTTCTGGACGGGAAGATTTGGGGTTGTGCAGACTAACCCGTTGAGCATACTTAGTAACCATGGAGTATACGCCGTTTCTCTTGAGTCGCTCTCCATGTTCACCGATGAAAAGCGCTCTAGTTTGTGAGTTAAGCTTCTCCCGCGGGCTCAGCCAACGTTTGAGCAGTCTAGCCGTTTCGTCGTCAAAGAAAACGATTCGGCCACTACGTTTCTTGAATTGGTTTCGCTTCAAAACGATGGACTGTTCAACCCAGTTTATGTCATCGACATCCATCACGATTAACTCGCCTCGTCGTACACCCGTCTTGGCAAGTAGCGTCATAATCGCCTTATCGCGAGTGTCTATCACTGAATTTATCAGCAAACTCATTTCTTCAACGGTAAGCAGTTTTCTTGGCGATTCAACATCGCCATCGCTTTCCTCCTTGTATCTGCGAAGGTACCGCTTTCTAACGCCAGGCACTGGATTCTTCTCCATGTAGTCTTCGAATACAAGGTACTCATAAAATCCTGCGATACACGTTATGTCATTTTCCAGTGTCTTTTGGACTACTCTCTGTGAACGTCTCTGGCGGATGTAGTCATGGAGGAAATGCTTGTCCACTTTGAGCACGGACATACCTCGCTGCTCCAGATACAGAAAGTATTGTTTGATTGAAGATTGATAGCGTCGAATCGTTTCCTCAGTGAGCTGTCTGTCTCTGCAATCTTCGACGAACAAACCGAGCAACTGTTGGGTGCTAGGTATTCCTGCAAGAAGTTGTTGGCTCATCAGCTGACCCACTTCCATCCTCTCAGGGTCTTGTCAACGAGCCCATAGGCCTCAAGGTTCTCCAACTGTTTCGTGACGGCCTTAACCAACGGTGTATCCCGAGCGTTGATTTTCAGTAGGCGCAGCAGATGATCTGAGTCAATTGTGCCGCCTTTCTTGAGCAGTTCGATGAGTCTTCTGTCGTATCTTCGTATACCTTTGAAATCCTCTTCTAGAAATGGTTCAGCTCGGTATCTTTCCAGCTCGTTCTCAACTCGCTCTAGAGCCAGCTCAACAATCTCATTCTCACGAGTAAGCTTCACAATCCGCTCGTCTTTCTCACGAATCTGCTGCAACAGTTCCGCCCGAGATTTGTATCCTTCTTCTCCCTCTTCCTGTCTCAGCGAGTTGGTCACATGCTCGATAACAAATCTGGAGATGGATTCACCGCTCTTCTTCGCCCTGGCCTTCCAGTCATCCACCGTCTCGACAGAAGACAAGTAAACATAGATCGACCGTTGTTTGATGGATTCGGTCTTACCCATCTAGATCCAAGAGAGCTATGTCCAAACGGTTATTTATATTTACCAGTGAAATGGTGCGGGGGGTGGGATTCGAACCCACGAAGGGCTACGAACAACAAATGCGAGGCGCATATTCATTTGCCGATGTTTCCTCAATGCTTCAAGACTTTCGGCGCTTTCTCTTAGTTGATCGATGCAA
>Ga0315312_1000920_pt1 | contig 26928 bp, 26 predicted proteins | sample TDP7_MG_FD_203629 | JGI IMG/M metagenome (GOLD analysis project Ga0315312, IMG submission 203629) | Freshwater sediment microbial communities from Lake Towuti, South Sulawesi, Indonesia - TDP7 | ecosystem: Environmental > Aquatic > Freshwater > Lake > Sediment | place: Indonesia: South Sulawesi... | reverse complement strand
CTAGGGTGACGGTCGCGAAGATCGTGGGCAAAGCCCAAAACAGGACAGAAGAGGCCTATTTGAACGAACTCCGCAAACTCGGATACAAGCCCATTTTGGACAGAGATGCAAGGCGTGCACGAAGCTTCTTTCACATGCTTCAATGGGTGAAACAGGATCGTTCAAGACTGCGGCATGTCAAAACGGGTTGGCCTCGTCTGCGAAGATACATCAGATTCTAACCACCAGATTCGCTCGTAGGTTGTCTTGCGGGAAGCGTACCAGAGCGATCGCGCCCACCGAGTCTTATTATAGCTTGAATGTCCAGCTATGTTCATGCAGCGTAAAGACAAGAGGGCTCTGGCCGCTGTACCTCTGGCATTTCTAGTCTTGTTGCTTTGGGCCGTTCCGACTGAAGCAAGCGCTTTTCGTGTTGCCCGCGTTACGGAAATATGCTACCCCATGCGAGTAGTGTGCAAGCAAGAGTTCTCTGCAGCCGTGACATTTGAGTACGCCAGTAAGGTTCTGGTTGATGTTGGCATACTTGAAGGGGAAACCCGGCAAGTAGTTCAGAGTTTCACCTTGATAAGCGGCTTCTTCGGCCCAGGAAACGTCACATTTACCTTTGATCTAACCGCGCCCGATGCTCCCGGTCTTTGGCGTCTCATAGCCACGACTAGGGCCTGGTGGGCCAATTCTTGGTTCTCCGATCCAAACCAGGGCGAGAAGGCGTTTGCTGTAGAAGTCGTGTCCGGAGACAGGTTCTGGCTAAACGTGACCTCAGGCTATGCATTTCAGGTCGATGGTCTGCGGTACGAACCTGAGAACGGGCGAGAAGTAGGAATCCTGCTACCGATTGGCCAACACACGGTATTCGTCGAACCGATGAGACAGCTTTCCCAAGGAGTCCGTCATTTCTTCGATCGATGGAGCGATGGTGTTCAATCCAACCCGAGAGTCGTCAATCTGTTTCACGATGTCAGGTTGACAGCGCTCTATCGCACTCAGTATCTTCTAAGCGTAGGCTCTGAATACGGGGATCCAACTGGTGACGGTTGGTATGATCAGAACAGCACTGTATGGTTCGCGGTCTCACCTGAAGCAAGAGCTGGAACATTGGGAGTCCTAGTCACCAAGATTGTCTTTGACAGATGGGAGGGAGACTGGTCAGGCCGTGCGCCGATTGCTGCAATCCGGATGAGCAGCCCGAAGAGAGTTCATGCCGTTTGGAGAAGCGAACTGGAATTCGCTGTTGGCCCTCTGGCCCACTTGGTCGCTTCTTCAATGGTACTTGCGTCCCTTTTCCCGTTCATTCGAGGAGTAAGGAGAAGATGTGTAGGTAGGAAGCTGGTGTCCGGAATCTTCAGCAGGCGAGGAATCACGTTGGCTGTGGCCATTTGGTTCATGACGAGTTCAATCGCTATAACACCTTCGTCGGCCGACGGAGGCGCCATGACCATCAAGATCGGTGGAACTCACTGGAAACATTGGAAGAACGTCGAGAGTGAGACATGCGTGATTTGGCTTGGCGGAGGGATCGAAGGTCCTCCTCTGATAATAAACCCCTACTGGCTTGAGTCATACAACACGATGCAGTTCGTTCAAGATCTTGCCAAATACTACTCCGTTCTCACACTCGAGAAAGGATCAAGCACGATTTTCCAGACAGCGTTGAACAGGATCATACAAGCTGAGTTCTATCCTAGCATGCTGATTCATGATGCGAAAGCATGGGCAATTGGCGCAGGATACCGCTACGTGTATCTGGTTGGCTATTCCGTTGGCGGCATAGCGGCGGCCAGAGAGGCAACGATAACCGACCGAGAGGGCTGGTCAAGCCCAAACGGTATTGTCCTGATAACCGTCCCACTGGATCAGTTTGTGCCTTATGCAAGTCTTCTGAAAGCGAACCATCTAATCCTCTACGGAACTGAAATGACTCAATCCTACGTAGATTCCGGCAGAATCTTCTTTGAATCAACTCCAGCGAGAGGACGATATGACAACCACTCGCTAAACAAGGAACTTAGAATAATCAACAATGTCGCACACGAAGTCTGGACCATCGCGAGAACCGGACGATATGATGCTGAGGCGACAGCAGTCACGGTAAACTTCATTGAGCAATCAAAGACCTTGGAGCTAGAAAAGCAGAAAACTCTTCTGCGAGACGCCTCAGGGAATCAGACCAGCTCGTTGCCCACAAACGCGCAAGCGAGAGTAGAGTTCACCGACGTAACAGTTCCCTCGGTAGTACTCCTTGGCGACTTGTTTCGCGTTTCAGCGACGGTTCACTGGAGGAAACCTGACAAGGCTCAAGGTTGGATCATGCTCTATTCTCCTGAGGCAGATGCAATTCTGTCGGTCAGACAACTATCAAACCCTGAAAACAGATCAGAGAGAGTCGTTCTAATCGTTCGAGCGCCGAGCAAGGATGCCTGCCTGCGTCTCAGTCTATTGGTCCTATGTCATCACAATGATCGGTGGGCTTTTCCAACAGGCAATTTCTCGCTATCCCTTAGGATCTTGGCTTCTGAAACAGTCGATCTGATCATCAAGACAACTATGCCTAGAATTCAGGTAAGGGTCAATGGCGCATTGCACACCTCCAACGACATGGGGATAGTAAGGACAGCCGTAGTTAGAGGTCCTAGCGTTGTAGAGGTGCCTTCCATCGCCTACTTGACGAACCGCGAGCGAGCCATATTCGAAGGATGGAAGGATGGCCAGCACCCTGCCAAGAGAACCATCAAAATGGTTGAGAGTTGTCAGATTGAAGCATTCTTCAGATTGCAGTACTATGTGTCGGCCTCTTCAGAAGGGGGGCGTATCACTGGAGAAGGATGGTATGATCAAGATGCCACTGCTATGATCGCGATATCTCCTCCGATAATACAGAACTTGGCGAACGGCACATTAGTAACCTGTAGGTTCGATGGATGGTCTATAGACGCTAAGGAACGAAACGTCGTCCTAACTCTGGTTGTCAGAAGGCCAACAGAGGTTCAAGCCCGCTGGTTGAAGGTCACACCTGAAGAGAAGCCGAACCTCACAGTATACGTCTTGGAGGTTCTTGTTTCGCTTACGATTCTTGTCATTTCACTAGCTTTCGCGAGAGGCAGACATAATCTGGCGAAAGACGAGATACATGCGAAGCAAAGGAAACATCACCTATCAGTCCTTCAAGGTGACTCGACTCCTGGGACCTTAGGAAAGGGGACCGCTTCCCATATTGCTCCAAGTCCGCAGACCCACCTAGTCAATCGCTCCACCCCAATGCCAAAGCCTGCAGAGAGCGGTACGCCTCGCCTTAGCATTCTCAAGTACCACCGATAGCGCCTTGCGTTCTCTCCGTTTCGCTTCATTCGATCGAGTACCCTTCGATACGTGTGCTCTCTTTCAGCTCCAGAGGCGGCCTCTCCATACCCTTCTGGATAGTAGAGGTCGAAGTCGAGCAAAGTGCCGGGCCTATTCGGATCCTCACGGTCATAAAATCCTCTGGCTGTTATCGGGTAATCAGTTATGAAGAATGGCTCGCTGAACTGGGCTGAGAGATATTCCTCGAGAGACCAAGGTATCTCCTCTCCATCGGGCACTTCGAGATCTCTCTCCCGGAGATATTCGACAACATCAGGGTAACGCAAGCGCTTGAATGGCTTTCTCGGCATCTTGAGGTCCCTCTTCAAATGTGAGAGTTGGGCTGCGCATTTCTCGTGAACATCTTGGCATACGTAGCCTATGAGATCCTCAACAAGTTCCATCGCGTCAGTGTACCTCCAGCCAGATGCCTCAATGTCGACTTGCCGGAACTCCGCCAGATGCCTGCCCGTGCGTCTCGAAGCAGTAGGTTCGAGCCTGATGTTCGGAGAAATCGCGAAGACCTTGTCGAGTGATTGTATGGCCATCTGCTTGTACAGAATCATGCTGCTCATCACTTTGAATCTCGATCCATAGTAGTTGATGGATGCCTGCTTCGCGCCACGTATTCCCGGATCGGTGACAGGCCCGATTATGGGAGGAAGGATCTCTGCAAACCCTCTCCTTCTAAGAAGAGTTCTGACAGATGATAGAAGCACGTCTTGGATTCTCAGCATACTAACAGTCCTCGGCTCTTTGATCGAGTCGTATCGATTCCTGAGTTGTTTGAATGAGCTGAAATCGCTGCCCGGGTTGACTCTCATACGGTCGGGCATGGACTCGTACGAGCCAGTGTTGACTCCTTAAGTTTTTTGCGAAGAATTTCGCGATTTTTTCCGTTTCGATAAGGATTTAAGCTCCCTTCTTGGAATAATTACAACCATGCGAGAAATTCTTGACAGTAAGGACGTAGAGATTCTCAGGATCATCCAAGACGATTGTCGCGTAGCCGCTAGAGAGATCTCAGACAGAACCAACACCCCTGTAACAACTGTGTTTGCAAAGATCAAGCGGATGGAGCGGTTGGGCATAGTCAGGGGCTACCGTGCAGTCTTGGACTCAGCGAAACTTGACATGGGAACCACGGCTTTCGTCCTAGGGTCGTTCGCGTATAGAGGTGAAGGTGGGAAGGTCCTGTCTCAGAGAGAGGTTGCGAAACAGATTGCGGAGTTTCCCGAGGTCCAAGAGGTGCACATAATCTCCGGCGACTGGGATATACTAATGAAAGTGAAGGAGAGAGATGTGGGGTCAGTAGGTAGATTCGTGGTTGACAAGCTCAGACTAGTCAAAGGAATCGAGAAGACATTGACGTGTCTCGTATTCGAATCCGAGAAGGAGACAACTACGATACCACTATGACTTTCTCTCCTTGAGCGAAGGCAGAAAACCCAAGAAGCAACGCCTTATATGGTTGCTTCTTCTCCTCGGTTGAGCGCCAAGACCTTGATGCCACTCTTTGCCTCTACTTGCCTTTGGAAGTCTTTGACATTCGATTCGCGGCGATGGATTGGAATAACAGTCTTGGGTTTGATAGCCATGGTCGCTTCCGCTGCTTCAGACACATCCATGGTGTAAGTGCCATCGATAGGGAGAAGAGCTACGTCTATCGCCGGTAGCGTCTTCATCTCCGGTATGAAGTCAGTGTCACTTGCGTGGAAAATCGTCTTACCTTCGGATCTTATGATTACAGCAATGTTCTGCCCTTTGGGATGGAACGGAACTCCCGGCGACCTGAACCTCTTGTGATTGTATGAGTGCACAGCTTCAATCTCTATTCCGTCGAGCCTCTGTTTCTGACCCGCCTCCATAGGAATAACCTCTCCTGATATCTCCTTAGCACAGCTTTTTGCAGCGACAAAGATCGTATCGTCCTTCCTTGTCAGGGATATCTTTGGTTGGTTAAGGTGGTCGCCATGACCGTGCGTGACTATGATTATGTCTGCTTTTCTATCGTACTCGCCTTGATATGGGTCAATGTAGATGATCTTTCCTCCTGCCTCAATCATCACGCTTGCGTGCCCTAACCACTTTAGCTTCATTGCAGATCGCAACACGTATCTCTCTGCGTAGATATTTCTCTTTTCACTTCCAGAGGCCGGCTTTAAGGAGGATCTGTGCTGCTCGAAGCCTTAGCTTAAGCCTTGGAGATTGCGTTCGGCGGCGTCACCTTTGGGGCAAAGGAAGACCAAAGGTTCGCTGTTCGGTTTTCTGAACTAGATCTTGACTCTGCTTGCTTTTTCGCGCGCAAGCGCATCAAACTTTCCTTTACTCATAACACTAGTCACGTGCATATCTTCAGCTTCCTCATCTTGACAAGTCTCGGGTGCGGTATCTCAGTTGATCTTCAATCCTTGTCATGAGTTCACGATTATATTCTCGCCGGGCAGTCTTGCAGTCGCCATAGACTGCAAGAAGGAAGAAGAAAATGGAAGGCGAGCTAGTCTGCGCTTTACTGCTTGGAGAGGCTGAGACGCGAGAGAAAGCGGAACAAATAGCAAAGCGCTACAAGAGTTGTCCATACATAAGTTTCATGGCAATCAGAGAAAATCAGCTTTTCGCGGTGTTTTTCCTCCCAAGAAGACAAAGATGGTGGATCGAGTGTGTAGAGAGGAAGCCGAAAGAGACGTTTAGACTGGAACGCGCAAAAGTCACAATTGTGGATCATGTATACTACCCTGAGCAATTGAGGATGCGACTCCCGGATGAGCCACTGGAAGTCTCTCCCTGTGGGGCGAACTGTGGAACCTGTCCGGCCTATCAGAAGTGTCTTGGTTGTCCTGTCACACTGTTCTACAAGCATAGAAAGCATGATGCGTTCTGACTCTTGTGGATACCTTAAGACTTCACATTGGGCAATGGCATTGTATGGCAGAGGGTCTTTCTAGTTTTCTCCGCTTCGGCTTGCGTCATGAACCAAGGTCTTTCTTAAGCCCTTTCGCCTTTGAAAGTGCCATATCTCGGCTCTCCCTCTGTAAGCCTCAGCCCAATCCTTGAGAACTCGTCTGTCAAGTTCACTGACTCGGCTCTTCCCGCTCTTCACCTGAATCAAGAGAGTCTGCCCTCCTCTTCCCGCAAAAACGTCCACCGGGCCATGAGATGCCGCGCTCCGGCTGCACAGCCATCCCTCTTTTCGAAGAGTTTGAAGAGCTCTATACTCTCTACTGCGGCCGCGCGTATACGCAGTTGACACCATAGCTGGAAGACGTGTCAGACCTGTCATTAAAGGCCGTCGCCCCCTGTTCTCTCGCAGAGCTGCTCTTTGATGGGAATTGCGTTGTTCGATAGGTGTCCTCCGGGAAACGCGCGTTTGCTGTCGAGGTAGTGCTTGTTTGGCGAACTGGAAATCGATAAACCTACAAACAACGCACTTAGTTAGGTGAAGAGAAGGCCGATAGGCTATGTCAGAACGTAGATTGCTGATGATTCCGGGATCAACGATTCAGGATCCCACAGTCCTGAGAGCCATGTGTCGACAATCCGACTCGCATCTCAGCCTAGAATGGGCAAAGAAATTCAAGTCAGTACTGGAAGATCTGAAGAAGATACTTCTGACAAGGGGAGAGAGCTTTGTATTTGCCGGAAGCGGAACCCTATCCCAAGAGGCCGGGTTGTGTAGTCTCATCGAACCAGGTGACAGCGTGCTCTGTCTCAATAATGGGTATTTCGGCGGCAGGTTCGCAGATATCGCCAAGCGATACGGCGCGAAGACTGAGGTTCTTCAGGTTGAGTGGGGAAAGGCCATCAAGCCCGAGGACGTGAAAAGGGCCCTCAAAGGGAAGCAGTTCAAGGCGGTGACCGCTGCTCACGTCGAGACATCCACAGGCGTCGCGATTCCTATCCAAGAGATTGCTGAGGTTGTAAGGAATTCCAATTCACTCTTCGTCATAGACACAATCGCTTCGCTTGGCGGGATGGAGCTTCGCACAGACGACTGGGGGCTAGATGTAGTCTGTTCTTGTTCCCAGAAGTGCATGGGAGTTCCTCCCGGCCTTGTGCTAATCGGAGCGGGAAAGAGAGCCGTGGAATTTCTGCAGCAGCGAAAGAGCGACGTTCCTGCATTCTACGCAGATCTGAAGAACTGGCTTCCATGCATGATCGACCCAGCCAAGTATCACGCAACACCTCCAGTCAACCTGATCTACGCCTTGGGACAAGCCTGCAAACTCGTCTTAGAAGAGGGGCTAGAAGCACGCATCACCCGCCACAGAAGGCTCGCCGAAGCCTTCAGGGAAGCCATGAGAGCACTAGGGTTGAGACTTGTGCCCGAACCGGGCTTCGAAGCCGACACAGTCACCGCAGCATACTACCCCCAAGGCGTTGACGATATGGCTTTCCGTACCGAAGTCGAGAAGAACGGGGTCATAATCGCCCGAGGCTTCGGCCCCCTTGAGGGAAAGATCTTCCGAGTCGGACACATGGGGCAAGTGACCTCTGCGGACCTGATGGCGACGATAGGCGCAATCGAAAGATCTTTCAAAAAGCTAGGATTCGAGATCGAGTTCGGGAGCGGACTCAGAGCAGCTGAAAGAGTTCTCATGTAGCCGCATAGTTCAGCAACAGATCCACTTACCTCAGAGGTGCCGTCGTTAGACGACGGCTCCCCCCCCTTAGATGGACTTCCAAGGTTCAACTCTGGATCTGTTTCATCAAGTCGGACTTATCAGTTGATCAGTGATTCTCGGATAAATCGGCTGATTAGGCCGAGGCCGGCTCTGAGGTAGTTGGGCTCCGCTCCGTAGCCTATTCTGAGATATCCGTCAATTCTGAAGTGGTCTCCGGGAACAACGAGCACGCTCTTCTGTTCGCGGAGTTTCTCTGCAAATCCGGTTGAGTTGATCTTCAGCTCGTACCTGATGAAGGAGATTGCGCCTGCCTTAGGCTTAACAAAGCTGAAGACCCCTGTCTGCTTGACCCAATCCTCCAATATCGGAAGGGTGGTTCTCAGAATGTTCCTCGTTCTTTCAAGTATTTCGTTCCGCTTCTTGAGAGCTATGCATGCGAGTCGATCGCTGACCGAAGAAGGAGCAATACTCGTGTAGTCATGATAGGACCAGAGCTTTGCAACTATCCACTCGGGGCCAGCAATCCATCCAATCCTTAGCCCAGGAAGACCGTACGCCTTCGAAAGCCCGTTTGTCACTATTGTCCGATCGTAGATGTCGAGAAACGATTGCGTGGTTTGCCCATTGATCTCAGCACCTTGATAGACCTCATCCGAGAGTATCCATGCTCCTCTCTCACTTGCAAGGTCTCGAATGGCATTCATCTCTGCTGTCGAGAGTACTGCGCCGGTTGGATTGTTTGGATTGCATATGGCAATCAGCTTCGTTCGTCTACCGACTAAGCTCTTCAGTTGCTCAACATCTGGAGCCCAACTCCTCTTCTCTCTGAGCTTGAAGGGCCTTACTTTGGCCCCTATGGAGCGTGCGACACCCCAGATCTGCATATAGTTCGGGAGCATCAGCACGACTTCATCTCCTCTTTCGATTAGATGCAAGATTGAGATGAAATTGGCTTCTGAGCTACCATTTGTGACAAGGACGTTGCGAGGTGATCTTCCTCTATAGAGATGGCTGATCAGTTCTCGAAGTTCGGGTGTCCCGCTTGTGTATCCGTAACCTAGACTAGCGTTGGTCAGAATCTCAAGTTCCTCGCCTAGAAGCTCTCCGACAGTGAGTGGATGAACGCCGCTCTCTGTAAGGTTGTACCGGACAACGTTCTCATAGGTCGACTGCCATCGTTCCATCTCAAATGGTTCGATCTTCAAATCCTACTTCACTCACGATCTACTTCTCACATCAACTTCACGAAGAGCAATTGGATGCCTTCTTACATGTAACAGGTCATGCTCGGTATCGCAATACTCGAAGGATAGGTTGATAAGCTCTTGATCAGGGAAATGCTTCTCACATGGTGACATTCGCAACCTTATGCTACGCTTTCCGAGGAGGGAAGGTTCTCCTCCTTCTCAAGGCAAGGGGACTCTTCGGTGAAGGCAGGTGGAACGCACCTGGTGGAAAACTCTTCCATGGAGAGACCCCTGAGGCTGGAGCCGTACGAGAGATATATGAAGAGGCCGGGATAAGCGTTCGAAACCTGCGTTTTCATGGGGTTCTCAACTTCTATCTCGGTAGGAGTAGGAAGCTTGACCAGACAGTATTCGTCCTTTCGTCAAAACCTGTGAAGGGCAGAATCAAACGAAGTGCCGAAGGTCAGCTCAAATGGTTCGCTAGGGATCGAATTCCCTACGATCGAATGTGGGATGATGACAAGGTGTGGCTTCCATTGATGCTCAAGAGTAAGAGCTTCGTTGGAAACTTCTATTTCAGCGAGGGATATGAGAGGTTGGAAAGCTACATCTTGCAGGAAACGGAGCCTATCTAATGGCCAACCTCAGGAATGATCAGCTTCGCAGCTGCTGTAACGATGTTCAGAGCAATTGACGGAAAGAGGCCTAAAACAATCGCGGCGATGGCGAGGCACAACGCTGGGCCCCACATAACTGGCGAGGCCTCTTTGACAGTCTTCAGGTGGTCAGGTAGTTTTCCGAAGAATACTCGCCACAGGAACCACAGGTAGTATGCCGCGGTTATGACTGCACTTAGCGTAGCGATGAAGGTAAGCAGGTTTTGTCCCTGGAACAGTCCTAGTTCATGGTTGATTCCCCCTGCGAACATCAATGACTCACTGAAGAATCCGCTAAGTGGAGGTGTGCCTGCCAAGGTGAGGGCTCCGATCACGGAAGCGACAGCGGTCATAGGCATCTTGGATGCAAGTCCTCCATATTGCCTCAAGTCTCGGGTTTCTGTTTGGTGCATCAGGATTCCTGAGGACATGAAGAGAAGCGCCTTGCAAAGCGCATGGTTAACGATGTGGAACAATCCCCCTGTCAAGCCCATCAAGGACCCTGTGGTCAATCCAAACAGTATGTATCCCATCTGACTGACGCTCGAGTAGGCGAATAGTCTCTTGACATCAGTCTGAGCTATGGCCATCAACCCGCCGTACACCATCGTAACAACTGCCAAGGTCAGCAGAAATGTCGAGACTCCTTTGAAGCTCGGGAAGAAAATTCCAAGTGAAATCCTCGCAATAGCGTAGGCGCCGCACTTTATCATTACCCCAGAAAGCATCGCACTTATCGGAGTAGGGGCTTCCGCATGGGCGTCAGGTAGCCATGTATGGACAGGAAAGACTGCCATCTTGACCATGAAACCAAAGATCATCAGCCCGAAGATGACCATCGCAACATTCGGGTTGATCTCTCCTATCCTGTGCGCCAGCTCCGAGATCTCAAATGTATGAGCTAGCACAAATGTGGCCAAGATGCCAAATAGGAGGCATATGGCCCCGACATGCGTGAAGATGAAGTACTTGAAGCCAATCCTTGCGGCGCGCTCCGGCGTACCCCAGAACACTATCAGGAAGTATGAGGGGATCAGCATTAGCTCCCAGAAGATGTAGAATTGAAGCAGGTTCGATGAGAAGATGACTCCGAGCATTCCCCCGATGAATAGAAGGGTGTTGCCGAAGTAGCCTGCGTGACCATGCTCATGCTCCATGTATCCGACGGCGTAGACAGTTGCGAAGAAACTCACCAAGGCGATTATGAAAGCTATTGCAACACTCAAGGCATCGATTTGGAATCCAAAGGTTACTCCAATCGAAGGGATCCAAGGATAGACATGTCGGATGGGAGTCGCATCTTTGGCCATCACATCTGGAATCATTGAGCCCACTAGGATGACTGGTACTAGAGCGGCTAGCGTTGCCAGCCATCCAACATACTTCTCAAAACTCTTGCTTCCTTTTCCACCCGCGTATAGAATGATTCCCAAAGCGAGCGGTAGGAAGACTGATAGCGCATCGGCGTTTCCTATCATCTCACTATCCTCTCTATTTCAGAAATCCTCCTACATATAGTGACAGAACAAGAAATAGGACGAATGCAAATCCCACAAGGATCATGTTGTTTGAAAGTACCCCTGTATGCGTCTTCCTAAATCGAGATGAGAGTTCGACTGCGCCATCAGCAATCAAGTAGTTGAACCTATCGACACCGCTGAGTTCGGCATACTTGAAGAACAGATCTGAGAGTCTCTTTGTCGCTTCTGCGACTAGGTAGTTTAGGCCATCAATACCTGCAATGTCAACGTATCTATGAAGAAAAAAAGAGAGCCTCTGGATTGCGCTTGCGGTCGCATAGTTAAGCCTATCAATCACACCCACCTCAAATCTATTGTAGACGCTGCTGCAAAAAGCGATGACCCCAGCGACAAACAGCCTCTGGTAGGCGGGACGGAGATAGTTCTGGTGCACATGGAGAATCTCCCTTAGAACAGGGTTCCTTTCAACAGTCGCGGCAAGCTCGGTTTCGGTCCTTCGATAGAGAAGATAGGTTCGTATCCCGCCGACGGCCAACACTGTGGCAACCAGTGCGAGAACCGCCCACCCCACTCCCTCGTGGATGGAGTGCATGACCTTTTCGGTAGGGCTAGCTGACACTGCCCGAGCGAAATGAATGAGTGTCGTAGAGAATAACTCGCCTTGTGGGGGGAGATTTGACGTTACCAAGGTGCTCACGGTTGCTTTTGTCTTAACTGTGGTCGTCTTCTATCATGTGCCCTTTGGCGCATTCTGAAGGAAGAATATGGGCTACCTTTTCATAATATAACAGTAACTATTCGAATCAGCTTACTGTAGAGGTCTGAAGTTTTCCAAGCACGTGCGAACCCATGTGTTTTCCCTACAGCTATTCATGGATCAATCGTCTGTCAACAACCTGTGCAAGCCATTGCAAGGAAAACCTTGACCATCCTCTAGGTTCCAATCCAATGTCTTACTGTTTTATAAGAAACTCTGACGGGAATATGCGAGGGGTTACAGATGAAAATTGCACTTGTGGCGGACAGGAGTACTGCAACATCCTTCAAACTTGCCGGCTCAGCCGATGTCAGTATTGTAGGGAACGCGGAAGAGGCAGAGAGGAAAATCGATGAGCTCATGAAGAGAAGCGACTTGGCAGTGATCCTTGTGACTGAGCGGCTAATTGACCAGGTTCCCGGGTTAGCCGAGAAAGTTGCCGAGCAGAAATGCCCTCTGATTGTTCCGATTCCAGAGACGCGAGGACCAGTAGTCACGAAGACAGATCTCATAGTTGATCTTATTAGGCGAAAGGCGGGTATCGAGGTCAAACTATGATATGATTGAGTTCTACGTTTTCAGGGTGATCTGAATTGTCAATGGCAGGTTCGGTCTTCCGCGTCGCCGGCCCATTCGTTATGGCCAAGGGAATGGCGGGTTCGCGTATGTACGAGCTCGTAACTATCGGGGAAGAGGGTGTCATCGGCGAGATTATCCGTCTCGAAGGTGAGACCGCGGCGATACAGGCCTACGAAGAAACGGCAGGGATAAGACCGGGCGAGAAGGTCGTGGGAACTGGTAAGCCGTTGTCTGTGGAGCTCGGTCCGGGCGTCATCGGGCAGATCTATGACGGAATTCAAAGACGTCTACCCGTCATCCAAGAAATGGTTGGGCCACGCATCAGAAGAGGTGTAATGACGCCAGCAATCGATCATGAGAGGAAGTGGGGATTCCAGCCAACGGTGAAGACGGGATCGAAAGTTGCTTGTGGAGACGCTATTGGAATCGTAGAGGAAACACCGCTGGTCAAGCATAGGATTCTCGTCCCCCCTTGGATCAGTGATGGGAAAATCGAGAAGATCCATGAGGGCAAGTTCACCGTGACTGAGCCCGTTGCCGAGGTGACTACTGAGCGGGGCCCAGAGAAGTTATGTTTGATGCACTCGTGGCCTGTACGTCAGGCTAGACCTTACAAAATGATGCTGCCGACAGATGTCCCATTGGTGACTGGTCAACGAATAGTTGACGCGTATTTTCCGCTGGCGAAAGGCGGAACGGCGACAGTGCCTGGAGGTTTCGGAACTGGAAAAACTGTTCTCCTGCAGTCCTTAGCTCAGTGGGCTGACGCAGATATTGTGATCCTGGTGGGATGCGGTGAACGCGGGAATGAGATGGCAGATGTCCTTGAGAAGTTTCCAAGGTTGAAGGACCATCGATCAGGCATGCCTCTAATGAACAGGACAACAATCATCGCGAACACCTCAGATATGCCGATTGCAGCTAGAGAAGCAAGCATCTACACTGCGATAACTCTTGCTGAGTACTACAGAGACATGGGCTACGATGTCGCTTTGATGGCAGATTCCACTTCTAGATGGGCTGAAGCTCTTCGAGAGATATCTGGCCGACTAGAGGAGATGCCCGGAGAGGAAGGATACCCGGCGTACCTCGCCTCAAGGCTCGCTGAGTTCTACGCAAGATCTGGCAGAGTGAAAACCTTGGGTAGCGAGGAACGATTCGGATCCATAACTGCGATCGGAGCGGTTTCTCCGCCTGGCGGGGACTTCTCCGAGCCCGTAACGGGTAATACCCTGCGCTTGACAAAAGTATTCTGGGCACTTGACTTCGCTTTAGCCCACCGCCGGCACTTTCCTGCGATCAACTGGTTCATGAGCTACTCTGAGTATATGCGCACGTTGGAACAGTGGTATGAGAAGATTGGTCCGGGCTGGTCGAGACTTCAAGAGGAGGCGATGACCTTGTTGAAGGAGGAGGAGGAGCTGAGAGAGATTGTGTCCTTGGTCGGGGCTGAGATTCTAGGCGATAAGCAGCGCTGCGTATTTGAGGCAGCAAAGATGCTGAAGGAATACTTCCTGCTACAAAGCGCCCTGCACCCCATCGACATGTATTGTCCTTTGAAGAAGACGTATGATATGCTTCGTCTAATCTTGAGGTTCTACGAGAAAGCCAAGATGGCCGTAGATCTGGGAGTATCACTGACCGACGTGCTTTCGCTCGGTGTGAGGGAGGACTTGATTCGAATGAAGATCGTCCGCCCTGAAGAATTCAGTGACACAGCTGTGAAGATTGAAAGTAGCATGGATGAGCAATTCACTCAGATTATTCAGAAGGTTGGGCAGGAGAAGAAGACATGAGCGTTCTATCAAAGACTGGAAGACTGTTCCTCACCACTAGAGAGATTTCGGGCCCGTTGGTATTCGTCGAATCTACAGGCGGAGTCGGCTATGGAGAACTCGTTGAGGTGACCGATCCCAGAGGCAGAGAGAGAACCGGACAGGTAATCGATGTCAGCGAGAAAGTGACAGTAGTCCAAGTCTTTGAAGGGACCTCTGACCTTGACGTTCGAACTACAGCAACCCGTTTTACTGGAGAAAGCATCAAGATACCAGTTTCCACCGACGTTCTTGGGCGGATGTTCAGTGGCAGCGGGAAACCCATAGACGGCGGTCCACCCATAGTCCCTGAAGATTACTGGGATATTCACGGCATGCCAATCAATCCATATTCAAGGGCACACCCGGTAGACTTCATTCAGACTGGGCTTTCAGTCATCGACGGAATGAACACTCTAGTGCGAGGGCAGAAACTTCCCCTCTTCTCCGGGACGGGCATGCCGCATAAGCTCGTAGCTTCTCAGATCGTGAGGCAGGCAAGAGTCAGAGGTGAGGAAGAAGCCTTCACAATAGTCTTCGCGGCTATGGGCATAACTTCAGAGGAGGCCAGGTTCTTCGAAGAAGACTATGCGAGAATGGGGGTTTTGGGCCGTGTGGTCATGTTCGTCAATCTGGCTGAAGATCCAGCTATAGAGAGGATCTTGACTCCGAGAGTGGCCCTGACAGCGGCTGAGTACTTGGCCTTTGAGCGTGACATGAATGTTCTTGCAATCCTCATCGACATGACGAATTATTGTGAAGCTCTGCGTGAAATCTCCGCTGCCAGAGTGGAGATCCCGGGCAGACGCGGCTATCCAGGATATATGTATACAGACCTTGCATCCATCTACGAGAGGGCTGGAAGGATTCATGGAAAGAAGGGGTCCGTGACTCAGATGCCCATCTTGACGATGCCCGACGACGACATAACTCACCCAATTCCTGACTTGACAGGCTACATCACGGAGGGACAGATAATCCTCGACAGGGGAATGTTCAAAATGGGTATGTATCCACCCATAAATCCTCTGCCCTCCCTTTCTCGGCTAATGGATAAGGGAATAGGTCCAGGAAAGACCAGACAAGACCACAAGCAGTTGTCTGATCAGCTCTACTATGCGTATGCCCAAGGAAAGGTTCTCCGGGAGACGGCACTCGTTTCAGGAGAGGCAGCTCTCACAAGTGTTGACAAGCTCTACCTCAAGTTCGCGGATGGGTTTGAGAAAGAGTTCATAGGCCAAGGCGTAGACGAAAACCGAGATATAGAGAAGACGCTCGACACAGGCTGGGGGCTTCTATCGATACTTCCTGAGTCTGAGTATGCGCGGATTGATCCTGATATCATAAAGCAGTTCCATCCAAAGTACAGAAAGTAGCTTGCGGAAGAGTAGCCTTGTCAGTCGAGCTTGCAGGCATACATCCGACACGGATAGAGCTTGTAAGGCTAAGACGTCGGAAGGCGCTGGCCGAAGGGATCGTGGACATACTCAAGAAGGACTTGGATGCGCTGACAGGCGCCCTTTTCGAACTTGCACAGGGTATACCGCCGATCCGTGGCCAAATCCGGGAAGCGTTGAGAGAAGGCTACGAGTTGTTCGTTGAGGCTGAGATGATTGCGGGATCGAGGAAGATTGAGGAAATATCACTGGGAGCGAAATCAATCGAATTCGATATTCAGACAGGGTCAAGAAGCGGCGTCCTTGGAATCCAGCTTCCCACCTTCAAGTTCGTCGAGGCAAATGGTGGAAGCGGTGAGCCTCGGTACAACCTCTTAGACGCCCCCGCGAAGCTAGATGAGTCTACTTTGAAGATCAAAGAAGCGCTGATCCATGTTGTCAAGCTAGCAGAAGTGCAAGCGTCACTCAACGAGATCTTGGATGTCATGTCTGTTAAGAGACGGCAGATCAATAGGCTTCAGTACAAGGTTCTACCGCAGCTCGACATGGCCATACGGTATATCGAGTTGATCCTAGAGGAGACGGAGCGTCAGGACGCGATCAGGGTGAGAGTGCTTCAAAGAAAGAGGAAAGAACGTGCGTAGTTGCCAAGAGCTAGACATGGTCGTGAGGCCTTCTGACTAGGAAGGAAGCATCAAAGGTACTGATCGAGCCGTCCAGTAGGGTAGTTGAGACTCTGAGGCTGGCCATGGCAGAGGTGGGATTGGACGAACTTGTTCGCCGCACTGGCAGTAGCTCCGAGTTGATAGAGAAGTGGGTCAATGGGAGCGAGTGGGTCCCTCTTGACGTGATCAAGGAGGTCTGCGAAATAGACCGGAATCTTCCAGAAGCACCTTCCTACTCCAAGAATCTATCTGAGTGCACATCGGGCACCCGCTTCAGAATAACCGCGAAAGAGGAAATTGAGAAGCCGACAAAGCCTGTCGAGGCGGAAGCGGCACCTGCGAAAGCTGAGACCTTGGCCAAAGGGTTCGAGAAGCCCAGCACAGTTGCCAGAGGGCCCGGAGTGTCTCGTCAAATCACCAAGGTTGCTATCGTATTGTTCATTGTTCCTATGGCTGGGGCGGTTGCAGGGTTCTTGGTGGGAGGCCTATGGGGCGCGGTCATAGGAACTGTAACGAGCTACGTTATCGGAACAGCTCTAGCATTTCTTCTCCTTCTCCCTAGAAAGGCTCGCAGTATGTAGTCGAGACAGGGCTACCGGACTATCGATGCCTTCTTTCCGAGGCCAACTCGCTTTAAAAGCAAGCGTTGCTAAGGTTCGCTCCACGTATCACGAAGAGGCCTATTATTGAAACCATCTGAAGTTGAGCTCAAGAAAGAATATGACCTGCTACTCAGCTCGCTTGACAAGATGAAAGCTGACGCCGAGAAGACATACAAGGTGAATCTTCTGGTCAAGCTCGATGAGATGAGCCGGCTAGGGGGCAAACATCCGCTATATTGGTTCTTCATCTTTCTGTATCATTTGTTGAGGTCGGGTCTCGTCAAGCTCATACTGGAATGTGCGAAGGAACGCTTGTTCAAGCCGAAAGACGAATGGGAATACACGACGACCGACGAACATCAATTCGCATATGTTAGGACACTGGACTACGTGAAAGTAACCGACAAGCAGTGGCCATCAGAGTTCTCTGTTGGCCTGTTGAACTTTGGATTCAAGAGCATTCGTCTATTGAAGATAGAATGGCATGGGATATTCTTCCACCCAAAATTGGCTGAATGGAAAGACATCAAAGAAGACCTTGATAGCCTGTAGACGACGCGATTAGACCCGTCATCACAGATTCTCGCCGAGTCTGCAGCCATGATCCTTGAAGAGCTGATCTGATCTTTACAGCACCGCAAAATGCCTCATGGCACAGGCGCCCTCAATCGAGATGATGAGATAGGGGAGATCGCGAATGCTTATCATGAGAGTATCCAGTGCTCCTCCCAAAAAGTTACGTATCTCTTGAACCTACTAAGATAGTTTCACTGAACCGTGACCGGGGCTCCTTAAGATGAGTGCATGGAAATACAAGAAGGTGACGCCAAAGGTCCTAGTCAGCAAGCTGCGGCTCATTCCAGCTAAGGATATGGCTGACCTAGTTGGAAGCCCGCCCGATCGAATCTACTCACAGCTTGCGAAGACATCATACCAAAAGGAGATCTCAGAGATATCACCTCAGCAACTTGACTCAGTTTCCATGGAGGAGGCGCTCCTGAAGAATTTTCTCAGAATCATTGATGAGATTGCTCGTTCTTCCCCGAAGAATATTCGCGCTCTACTCACTAGAATCCTGATGAAGTTTGAGGCCAATGCGCTGAAGGCAATTCTAAGAACGAAATCCGCTGGACTAGGGGTTGACCAAGCCATGAGATATATACTGCCCGCTGGGAGGCTGGACGCGACAAGATGCGTCGATATCACAAGGAACTCGAAAAGCATCGGCGATGTTGTCAAGCTTGTCTCCGACACGGAGTACGGACCCGTGCTAAGGGACGCTTTGCCGGAATACGACAAGACTGGAGCGTTGTTCCCGCTTGAGACAGCGATAGACAGACAGGTCTACGGCAGAATCATGAACACTGTCAAGAAACTGGGAGGGCTGGACAAAAAGATCGCTGGTACTGTTCTAGGCATGGAGATTGATTCCATGAATATCAGAGTTCTACTGAGGTTCAAAGAAGCAGGTGTGAGTCAGGATCGGGCGACACGATACCTCCTGCCCGTATCCGATGTGTTCAGCCAAGAGGTTCTGAACGAGGCTATGCAGGCAAAGGAAGCCAGGGCCGCGATTGAGCGACTGCTGGAAGCTGCGAAGTTCAATCTAGCCAGAGACTATCAACAGCTACTGAAGGAACTGATGAAGGAGTATGAGGCTCACAGATCGCTGTCGCATTTGGAAGTAGTCCTCGACAGAGGTCTTCTCAAGACAAGTCTCAGAATGTTAAAGAGATATACGTCGTTCTTCAACATCGGATTCCTCCTGGCCTTCGTGAACTTGAAGTGGTTCGAGATTCGGGACCTGAGGGCAATCATCAGAGGAGCAGACGAAAAGATTTCTTCAGATAAGACAAGGGAATTGCTCATACTTTCGTCCTAGCGAGCTGATTGGCTGGCTTTGACTGCACCGGCCAGTTCCCTTCTCTGAGTTCTGACCTTGCGCTTCTCAATCCAATCTCTCAATGCTAGGCTTTTGTCAACCGGATCCAGCGATCTCATGTCAAGAAGAGAAGGCGGAAGCGTTGATGCTCGCCTGTAGCGTGTCCTTCGGGATTGTTCTTGAAGCTTCTTTTGAAGATTCAGATAGAGCCTGTGGATCCTAAGCTGCGCCCTTAGCACCATAGACGAAACGCGTTGCTTTACGCTCATGATCAGAAATCGGGTTTTGTAGTCGCCTAGACGCTTGCTTTCACCATGGAGGCGCATCAGCGTATCCTGTCGCCTCAGTCTGCCGACAATGTCCTCGATTTCTCTGTTTGCTTGAAGTCTCCTAGATCTTTCCTTGGCTGTCTGGAGTTCTTGCTTCAGTCTTTCAAGTTCCTTTCTCAGTCTAATATGCTCAGAAAGGTGAGGATAGTGTGCTGAGAGGGCTTGATATTCAGGAGCTTCTCGCGTCACTGTCTCGGGTGCTGCTCTCATGAGCTTCTCAAAGTAGGAGTAGTACTCGTCGCTTTCTTTCATAGCTTCCACGGAGTCGGCGTTGTCTAGATAGTGCCAATGACCATGAAGGATATCAGCAGACCGTATATGGCCAGAGCCTCCGACAGAACCACCCCTATAACGTTCGACGAATAGGACTCAGGCCTTTCAGCCGTCGCTCCAATCAACGAGGATCCCGCGTAGCTGATTCCAGCTCCCGCGGCGCCAGTTCCTACTGCTATGATTATTCCCGCCATCAAGGCTCTGGTAGCAGCCTCCATGGTCTTCAAACCTGGCAGTTTCGATATGAGCATAAAAGCAATCAATAGTCCGTAGATTGCCAACGCCTCACCCAGAACAACTGTGATGATCAATCTGCTGAGCAATTCTGGTTTTTCAGTTCCAACGCCTGCCATAGCCGTCCCGCAGATTATGATTGCTGCTGCTGCTGAAATTGTTGGCACACCGATCGACAGTAATATGGCGATTAGACCTGTGAGGTTTGGATCGAGCATCCTGGTCACTCCTTGGAATCCCTATGTGAACTTGAATGGTTTAAAAGGGATTCCCTCGCCTGAGTAGAACTTCGAGAACCACTCTATCCAGTGAAGACGAAGCGTGTGAACGAAGACAATCAATCCCTCAATGATCATCACAAGCAATGTTCCTGTTGCTATGATCGGGATACTCATGAGTGGAAAATGCCCGTGTTCTACTCCTCCGAGCACTAGGAATAGGTAGTTCATTACGCTGTGAACGAGGCCGAGCGCCATCAGTCGGCCATAAGATAGAGTATGGCTGAGGGTCTCAGCGAACACTTCTACGCCAAATCCGATACCTTCCATAAAACCTTCTGCTATGCCTGTGAAGACTACCAAGAGGATAAGTGGCGCTATGACCAGTCCCGCCATCATTAGAAGACCTTCAGCGAACCATTTGGAGATGCTTGATATTCCGCCCCAGTAGGACCACATCAAGAGCCCTCCCCAAAGTAGCCATAGCCACGAGATCGGGATTGGCGCATGCTTGAACTCGCGTTCCTTGAGGTTGTTGACAAGTTTCAAAATCAGGCCAAGGCTTATGTGAAGTGTACCCACGAGAATGGCAAATCTTATCATTTTCATAGGCTCATGCATCGGCTCGAATCCGCCGATGTAGAAAGGTCCAATCTTTGCAAGTTTCATCGGATGCAGCAGGCCTGATGGGCCGAAGAACTCGCCGAAGATAAATCCCCAAAGCATGGCGCACAGTCCCAGTAGGACGAACATCTCACCGCTGATGAGAAGATATCGCACTATGTCTCCCGCCTTTTCCAGCCTGACCTTTCTCTTGAAGTAGGTCAGAAGAGCTCCGATTACTACGAATAGAGCCCCTTGCCCGACATCAGCGAACATTATCCCAAACAGTATTGGAAATGTTATCGCCATGATTCGAATCGGATTGACTTCGTGAGCGGAGGGATACCCAGAAGCAAGGGTCAGCTTTTCGAATGCTTGTATGAAACTTGGCACAGGTTTGAGCACTGCTGGCTCTTTTTCACCGTGAGCTACATGCTCCTTCGTAACTACGCAGTTGCCGTTGGTTGCTTTTCGAATCGTTTCCATCGCCTGTTCCAAGTTGGCATCAGGGACCCAAGCCTCGAAATAGATGGTCTTGGCAGTCCTGACGAACTTCTCCTCTGCGTCAGCGACCTGCTTCTCTCTTTTCACCATTTCCTCCAGAGTGAGTAGGCCTTCGCGAATCTCTCCGAGTTTGGTCTTTGTCTCAATTGACTGCCTTGCCGTCTCAGCGAGCTTCTTCAATCTTGACAGATCTCTCGCAAGCGTCAGCCGCGTATCCATGACGGATTTTCTGAGTTCTAGAAGCCTCCTACTTACTTCGACCTTCTCCTCCATGGTCATCGTCTTCAATCTGTCTACCAGCGCTTTGCGATCTGCCAGCCCTGAAGTCGCAGTCTTCTCTTCTATTCCCGATAGTTCGCGCTCAACCTCAGCTAGAATATCCATTGGTGGCTTCTGCAAGGAAGCTTCTTCGATTGTTACGTCACTCAGCTCTACATCTAGTGCAACGGCAAGCTGGTCGATTCTCAAAAGAAGTGCTGAAGACTTGGCGAAGGACTCGACAGGCAGTCCCATAAGTCTTGCTTCAGCCGCCGCGAGCACCTTTCCAATAGGCTCGCCTGTTACAGGTATTTGCTCAGAGGGAATCTCGCCCGGTTCCAGATTCAGGTCTTTGAAAGACGCCTCGATCTTCGAGAGAATCTCCGTGCACTTGGTCGTGACTTCGGATGGAACCACGTGAGGGATCAGAGCCCCCTTCCAAGCGTCCAGCCTCTCGCGCATGTCAACGAATTGAACTATGCCTGCCTCCCCAAGTGACCGAATTACAGCATCAATATTGTCCTCAAAGACGATGGCTGCGATCTTTCGCATCTCCGTCATGACAAGTCCCATCTTGCTAGGCCGGCGGAAACTCTTTAAATTCTTCGCTTGATTGCTGGCATGGATCTTGGAAAAAGGCCGGCACAAATCGATTTGTGATCGACATGCTCACGGTCCAGTTGGATTTCTGGCGGCTTATCCATCAACACGTTGCAGGTTGGCCAAACAGCCTAAGTTAGCGCCTGGCGAGATGCAAGATGAAAATACATCTTCTGTTTGGTGTTCTCGAAAGCAGTAATATATATGCAAAGCGTTCATCTATAGCCGGGAACAGCTCAAATGTACTTCCTCGTTCTCGTGCTTGTTGGGGCTTGGCTAATTGCCGAGGGTGCCCTAGCCATATTCTACGTGTATCCGCCAGCCTTCTGGGTAGTAGTGCGCGTGATAAGGATTCTTCTGGGTGGAGCTATCCTTCTGGAGGCTCGACGAATGAGGTTGAAGCATCCTATTGATGAGAAGAGGACGGAAGAGTGTCGGAAGCTAAGGAACAGCTACATTGACCTCTTGACCATTGTTGGCATGTGGACGATTCTGGAGGGAATAGGAACGGGCCTCTTAGGATGGGTCTACCCCATAGTTACTTGGCAGCTAATTCGGCTGGTGAGAGTAGTGATGGGCGCTGCCCTCATACTTGGAGGTCGCTACTTCACCTCAAAGCTACAGTTGACCTAAGTCGCTGATTTCTTGTTAATGACCTGAATTGCCTTGAGTGAGTATTCATCGAACCACTCAGATATCCACAATCCTCTCAGGTCCTCACACCGAGGTCAAAGTAGGTAGCCTTACCGCTCGGAAATTGGGCCAAAGCCGCGCATGAGAAACTGAAGCTATCGCAGCCATTGAAGAAGACTGCGCCAAACCACTCTAATGGCGAATGATTAGTTTCTTCGTTGAAAGGACATCTTTTCGAGGTTGACCAGTTCGACAGGACGTTATCCAAACATGTCTTGAAGCATCGAGACATCCCGGATTGAGCTGTTACACCGGTGGAAAGCAGTAATATATATGCAGAACTTCAGTCTATACTGCTGGGAACAACTTACATGCATTTCCTTGTCCTCTTGACGATAGGGGTTTGGCTGATTGCTGAAGGAGCCTTGGCAGTGCTCTTCGTGTATCCACCGCCTTTCTGGATAGTTGTCCGGGTCGTAAGGATCCTACTGGGCGCAGTCATTCTTCTAGAGGCGCGGCAAGCAAGAGTGAAGTATCATTTTGACGAGAAGGAGAGGAAGGAGTTTTGGAAGATGAAGCAGGGATACATCGACGTCTTGACTCTTGTTGGTGTCTGGACAGCTGTGGACGGAATAGGAACAGGGTTCCTCGGCTACGTTTATCCGATAGTCACTTGGCAGGTAGTTCGACTGATGAGAGTAGTGGCAGGCGCAAGCCTGATCATTGGAGGTCGCTACTTCACCTCAAAACTACAGCTGACCTAGGTCGCGGTTCTTCTGTTGACAACCTGAATAGCTTCAAGGTATGGTGGCGGGATGCCGAGGACTTCCCAGTCAAAGACGATCTTGGACTGGAACGGAATTCCGCCAGCCTTGTAGAACTTGGAGAAGCCCTCAACCCACATTAGACGCGTAGTGTGGATGAAGACGACGAGTCCCTCAAGTGCGATCGCTGGTAGAGAGCCAAGCAGAGCGACCATAAGATTGTGGCCTCCGACCTCTAGGATCATTGAGCTTACTATGCTGTGCGCCAGCGACAAAGCTAGGATTCTCAAGTAGGAAATCGTGTTGCTGACTGTTGAAATAACCGCTTCGACGAAGAAGACGAGTCCATCGAGCCCCTCTATGCCCATTCGTCCTAGAAGCATCAACATAAGTGGCATAAGTATTCCCCATAGCATTATTGGGTTAGCAGTCAGAGCGAACAGGTTCAGCCCGAAGGAGAAGATTGAGTACATTAGTCCTGTATAGAACCAGAGCCAGCAAAATCCCTCAAAGAAGGCTGCCCTGAATTTGCGCACGAGCAACTTGTTAGCAATGTTCAAGATTAATGAAAATGAGATGTGAAGCGTTCCAACCAGAAGGGCCATCTTGAACATCTGCATCGGCTCGTCGATCGGACGAAAGGGCAGAACTATTCTTAGAGGATCAGGTAGGGCAATCTTGGACGGTAGATAGGATACATGGTAGCCAAAGAACTCGCCGAGCAAGATCCCGCCTAGTACTCCAGACAGTCCACAGACTATCAGTAGCCCTCCGCTTTGAAAGACGTAGCTGAGGGCGCCCCCTGCCTGCTCTCCTTTCCTACCGAGAGCAAACACGGCTATTCCCACAGAGGCAAGTATAAGGCCGTGCCCCACATCGGCAAACATGAAACAGAAGACGAGTAAGAACGAGAGCACCATGAACCACGTAGGGTCAATCTCGTTGTAGGACGGAACACCAAAGGACAGGACCAGCTTCTCAAATGGTCTCAGAAACCTGTGATGATTGACCAGTGACGGAGGTTCTTCTTCGGGATTCGGATCTGCAAAACTGATGTCGCAATGTCCTTCTGTTGCCTTGTTCACTCTTTCTGCGAGTTCACGCTGCGAGCGACTCGGAACCCAACCTGTCACACAAGCTTCTCCACGAGCCTGAGGAGGTAGCCTTGCCACCGAGACGTAGAGATCTAGGTTGCCAAAATCCGATAGGGTTCCGATGAGGTCACCGAAGTACTTCCTGTCCTTCAGCCACAGGTCAAGCCGTTTCATCCTCAGGGGTCGAATGGACATACGCATTCTTCCGGCGGCTCAAGGGCTTCCGTATATCTACCGCGCTGCGATATATGTGTTAGATCGCTTGAAAGCTGCCACGGAATCGAAGGAAGAAACTTTCCGAGAAGTGGCATGAGGTTCGAGAGGTCGGCGGACTTCTTCGTATCTTGGCAGGTCGAATATTCGCGAAACTCTTTTAATGTCTCATTTCGATTTAGGAGTCATCGGGCGTTAGTCATGCCTACAGCTCTTCAGATAATCATGGACGCGGAAAAGGAAGCTGCAAAGATACTTGATGAGGCGAAGGCTCAGGCAGAGAAGATCAAGAGAGAAGCTGAAGAGAAGGCTCAGAAGGTCTTCACTGAAGCTTACGAACGGGCCATCTCCGATGCGGAGCGAGAAGCCGGTGAGTTGAAGAAGACCGCCAAGGAGAGCGCAGAGCGCGAGGCAAAGACCGTACTGCAAGAGGCGGAGAAGGAGATAAAGGAGATTCGAGAGGAAGCAAGGAAGAATCTTGAAGCAGCAGTACAAGTTGTATTGAAGGATATCTTATCAGGCTTGTGAGAAAGTGGAATCAGAAGCGCAGAAGATCACAGACCAGATTCTGATAGATGCAAAAGAGGATGCAAAATCCGTTATTGTTGAGGCACGAAAGTCAGCCGAGATGATGCTGGAAAGACAGAGTGAAGTAGGCCGTCAGAAAGCGGCTGAACGAGTTTCGTCAATCGTAAGTAGGGCCAGAAATGAGTCTGATATCACTCGTGGGATGGTGTTTACTGATATTAGGAGGAAAGCTGGATGGATGGTTCTGTCTGAGAAGGAACGACTGATAACAGATGTCCTAAACGAGGGGAAATCTCGACTGACAGCTCTGGCAAAGACAGAGAAATTCATGCCCGAATTGGAGAGGATGATCCTCGACGCAGGGATTGCCCTTGGTGGTGGAGAGCTTCAAATCATCTTGAACGAACGCGATTCGGCCCTGCCGTTGAAGCTCAATGCCATATCGAAAGCGATTTCTGAAAAAACCGATAACAGGACGGAACTCAAACTCTCCAAGGAAAGAACCAAGGCTTCTGGCGGCGTCATCGTCAAATCGGCTGATGGCAAGGTCGTCTTGGATAACACGTTCGAAGCCATGCTTAAGCGACGCGAAAAGGACCTGCGTCTGAAGATTGCACGAATTCTCTTCAAATAAGGCACTAGTTTCCTAGCCTGTACGGCCGATAAGATCTCTCCTATATGACATCTATGCGGTGCAGAAGCTCCTGTCCTTGCTAGAAGAAATACTGCCTCGCAAGCTAGATGTGGATGATAGCCGCAGTAACTTCACTCCGATCTGGAACGCATTGTTGTATCTTGTCGATTTGAAGAAAATCGTCAGCAGTTGGGAATGAGAAAAGAGGATTCTATTTTAGGATCATCTGAGTTCGATCTGTGCCAGCGGACTCATACTGCGATGTGAGTTCAATCGACTTGGTGGGGCAAACGCCTTCGCATTGGGCGCAGTGAGTGCACCTGTCAAGGTAGAACATCGGGCGCTTTCCCTTCTCGTCTTCAATCATCTCAATCACCTCTGCTGGGCAGACCCTGAAGCACATCGAGCATCCGATGCACCTGTCTCTGTAGAAGGCGATCTTGCCTCTGAAGTCGCCGGGTATGTGTACTTTCTCCTTGTCCTTGAAGGGGTATCTGAGGGTAGCTGCCTTCTTGAATATGTGCCTAAGCAACTCTCTCTGCATCGCCATTATCTTCCACTCCTTCTCCTGTATCTCTTGAGTTGATCCCAGGTCCACACCCATTCTTTGTTTCTTGAGGGTTCAATGAACCTCGCTGTCCTATCCATACAACACATGCAGGGGTCGATTCCCGCTAGGATTATCGGAATATCTGCGACATGAACCTTGTAGTTTCCCTTCGATGTTAGCATCTCGACTAGTCCCGCTAGGTTTCCAAGTGTTGGAGCTCGGACTTTGTACCTCGCCGGCCTATCTGATCCATCTGATCTGACGTAGTGTATGTCCTCGCCACGTGGGGCCTCCACTCTGCTCAATGATTCGCCTCGGGGCGGAGTGTTCGGCAGGCGGATTCGGATCGGTCCGTTTGGCAAGTGGTCTAGGCAGTAGCGCACCTGTTTGATGGACTCGATGGTTTCATAAACCCTGACGACGACCCGGCCGAATAGATCGCATGTGTCACTTGTTATCACGTCGAAGGGAACCTCGTCGTGAGCTGCGTAGGGATCGTCGGCTCTAATGTCAGA
>Ga0315312_1000919_pt1 | contig 26988 bp, 25 predicted proteins | sample TDP7_MG_FD_203629 | JGI IMG/M metagenome (GOLD analysis project Ga0315312, IMG submission 203629) | Freshwater sediment microbial communities from Lake Towuti, South Sulawesi, Indonesia - TDP7 | ecosystem: Environmental > Aquatic > Freshwater > Lake > Sediment | place: Indonesia: South Sulawesi... | reverse complement strand
CCTCAACAACATCCCCTCCAGCCGATCCCCCCTTGTCCGGAGATCCCTGATCTCGGTTATGAGGGGCTCCTCCCCCGATCCCTCCAGAGGCGTCTCCCTCTTGTAGTCCTTTAACCTCCCCGCCAGATCCTCCAGGGGTATGCGCTCCCTCATCTTGAAGACCTTTCCCGCTAAGACCAAGTTCAGCCCAAGCCATGCGACCCTGAGAGGGCTATTTAGATTTCCTCAGCGGGTTGGTCGAACTGGGTCGTCATGAGACGGGCTCGAAGATGAGGCCGAATTCCCTCGCGTAGTCATAAGCCTTCTCGATCTCCTCATCCCTCAGCCTTCGAGCGATGTCGGGGTACCTGTCGGGGTAAAGGGCCACCAAGTTCTCGGGCCTGTACTGCCCCATCACGTTCACGAGGGCATGATCCCCGACGTTCTTTGAAATCCATTCTAGGACGGGCTTGGTGCAGCACTCCAAGTGGTTTGGCAGCACGAGGTGCCTAACGATGATGTCGCCGTTGCCGTTTGCGATCACATGATTTCTCGCAACGATCGAGAAATATCCCTTTGCCTTGGAGATTCGTTCAGCGCAGCCATCATTGCCGTATTTGAAGTCAGGAAGCCAGATGTCCACTATGTCTGATAGGACTTCCATCAGCTCAAGGCTGCAATACATGTTACTGTTCCAGAGAAACGGGACGTTCGAGTCGAGGTGCCTCAGGGCCTCGATTATCACGGCGGCATGCATCGTCGGTTCACCTCCGACCACGTTGATGTTCGACGCCCCCTGTGCCCTCAGGGTTCGCATGATGTCCGATAACGCCCGAGCGTCGACGACCTTGCCGTTCTCCGGAAACGTTGAGATGTCGTGGTTCTGGCATGAGGCGCATGAGAACGTGCAAGAGGTAAAGAAGATGGTACCGCTCCCACCATCCCCAACGAGGGGCGGCTCCTCACCATAATGGTGGAACCACGTCGAAGCCCTTGCCCTATCATCGAGCCTGCAGAACCCCCTCCCTCCGCCCGCTCTATCGACGCCGCACCTCCTCTCGCAAAGATGGCAATGCCTCAATATCCGCTTTGCGATCTCAGCCTTCAGGTCAAGGAAATTCCTCTGGGGCGTTGGCAGCTTCTCGAGCTGAATCCCCCCCTTTGCCACGCTCGCCTGCAATTCCACATATTCCCCTGCCAGCCTCTCGTGCTCCTTCCAGAGCTCCCCCTCCCCATCATCAGGACCATAATAGGCAGGTACTTTCTTGCACGTCATGAACTTGGCCGGTTTGGCGTCGGTCATGACGCCATAATACCAATCTAGCCTGCGCCTAACCTCCTTGTTCCGCCAGACCGTTAGCGCGGTGGGCCTCAGGATCCACATTGCCGCCGATGATTGGAGGTCGTGGGCGGTCATCCTAAAAGCGTTTCGAGTTAGGGGCGATGGGCGACCTCCTCCCAATCGCGCGCGTCGCTATGAAGCCGAGGGTTGGCAGGGACCTTGTTCGGATCATATCCTAGCCAGACGAACATAGGCGACACAAACGAGCGATATGGTTAATGCCGACCGATGCAGGAGATACATAGGCGGATGAGCGATGCAGGCCCTACCACGCGAAGCAATGCTATATTCCCAGATGGCCGATAAGAGGGTGAAGTGCAACCTCTGCGCAAGGGGGTGCACAATACCGGAGGACAGGGCGGGGTTCTGCAGGGTCAGGAAGAACGTCGGCGGTAAATTATACGCCCTCAACTATGCGAGGGCAATAGCGGCCAATCCGGATCCCATTGAGAAGAAGCCACTCTACCACTTCCTGCCTAGGAGGACGACGTTCTCGGTCGCCACAATCGGATGCAACCTAGCCTGCAGCTACTGTCAGAATTGGTCGATCAGCCAGGAGAGGGAGATCGTGGGAACGGCTTTGCCTCCTGAGAGCGTCGTCGAGGAGGCCCTGGCCGACGGTTGCGCTGCGATAAGCTACACATACACGGAGCCCACCATCTTCTTCGAATGGGCTTACGATACCTCTAGGCTAGCCCACGGAAAGGGCCTGAGGAATACGTTCGTGACCAATGGCTACATGACCGCCGATGCCATAGATGCGATCGCCCCGTATCTGGATGCCGCGACGGTCGACTTCAAGGGCAACGGCAACTCCGAATTCTACAGGAGGTTTGCACAGGCCCCGAAGGTCGAGCCGATCTTCGAATCCCTTAAGGCGATGAAGTCAAAGGGGATCCACATCGAGATCACAGATCTGATCGTGCCGAAGTACGGCGATTCCGTTGATGACGCAAAGGCATTGGCGGAATGGATCGAAGGGAACCTGGGGCCCGAAACCCCCTTCCACGTGTTGAGGTTCCACCCGGATTATAAGCTGCTGGATTTGCCCTCCACTCCCGTGACATCGATAGAGCGGACCGTCGACGCCGCGAAGGGCGCGGGCTTGAGGTATGTTTATGGTGGCAACGTGCCGGGCCATTCGACTGAGAATACCTACTGCCCGAGCTGCGGCGACTTGCTGATAGAGAGGTGGGGGTTCTCGGTGATAAAATGGAACTTGTCGAACGAAGTCAAATGTACGAAATGTGGCACGGCAATTCCGATCGTCGTCAAATAGTGGACATGGCATCGGGCATTCCACTTACAATGCCGGATGTGATGCACCCTCTATGCGGCCCTATGGGGTTCAGAGCCTATCGATAACCCTATTCGTCGTCCCGTTGGTGTCAGGTTGAAGGGCGCAGATGAAGCCGAAGATACTCGTCGTGCTCCGCCACACGCTCTGTGAAGATGCGATGCGAATCCTGGAGGGCGTGGGAGATGTCTCAGTTGCCCCGAGATCCGTCGGGGAGTCCGAACTCGCAGAGCTCGCAAGGGGTTGCCGCGGCGTCGTCTTGGGTGGCAATAGATTCGGCAGGGAGGCCATCGTCTTGGCCAAGGGACTCAAGGTGATCTCTAGACATGGAGTTGGCGTCGATAACGTGGACATCGAAGCCGCCACCGAGAGGGGCATCTTGGTGACATACACGCCGGGGGCCAATGCCGATTCCGTGGCCGAACACACGTTCGCCCTCCTCCTCAGCTTGGTCAGGAAGTTATCGCTTGCCGATGGATCCATTAGGGACGGGGAATGGGGGAGCTCGGAGTTCATGGGTTTTGAGCTAGTTGGCAAGACGTTGGGCATCATAGGTCTGGGTGCCATAGGCTCGAGGGTTGCCAAGAGGGCGATGGCCTTCGAGATGGGGGTTCTGGCCTACGATCCATATGTCTCTCAAAAGAGCGCATCGGCACTCGGCGTCGAGCTCGTAGATCTGGAGACATGGCTCCGGAGTTCAGACGTAGTCAGCCTACATGCATCCCTCACGGATGAAACGCGGCACATACTAACCGCGAGGGAATTGGGCATGATGAGGCGAACGGCCGTCTTGATAAATGCCGCAAGGGGTCAACTCGTCGATGAAGAGGCCCTGATAAAAGCCCTGAGGGACGGCACGGTATCGGGGGCTGGCCTCGATGCCTTCCAAAGTGAGCCACTGCCCGAAGGTCACCCGTTTACGGAGATGCGCAACGTACTGCTTACCCCTCACATCGCGTCCTTCACAAAGGAGGCCCTGGCACGGGGCGATAAGATCTTGGCAATGGACATGGCAACGGTCTTCATGGGGGGGAAGCCCATCTACGTGGCCAATCCGCAAGTGCTCTCTAAAAGCGCCTAAATGGCGGTTCAGTGCACTCGATCACTTCACCGCGTACTTCACCAAGGCCACGGCAACGGCTGCCCTGCAGCTCCGGTCATGACTTATTGACACGTCTATCTCCTCGACCCCATTCCTCAAGGCCAACTCGGCCGTCGGACCCAATAGGATCGCCTTCGGCCTCCCCCCCTCCGTCAGCACCTCTATCTCCCTCCATCTCGGATTGAGGTCGAACATACTCCTTAGAGCCTTATACACGGATTCCTTAGCCGCGAACCTTCCCGCGAGGCATGCGTGCGGTCTATCCGACGATAGGCATTCGCATATCTCCCTCGCTGTAAAGGCCCTCCGCAGGAACCGATCCCCCGTCCTCTCGACGGCCTCTCTTACCCTGTCCATTGACAATATGTCAACGCCAAGTCGAAGTGCCATCTCTCTGATCCTAATGTCCTTTATCGGTTACATTCTTCCTCATGTAGTCTATGGCTTGGCCCACCGTCTGGTTCCTCTCAGCGTCCTCATCGGGTATCTCGACGTCAAATTCCTCTTCGAGCGCCGCTATGAGCTCGACCGTGTCTATCGACTCGGCCATGAGGTCCTTCATGAAAGACGTTTCGGGTTTCAGTGACTCCGCCTTAACTCCGAACTGCTCGGCGATGATGTTCTTTACCCTCGCTTCGACACTGGAAAGAGTACTCATGCCTCGGGAATCGATCTCCCTCTCACTCTCTTTATTAGGTTTTCTCTCTCCTCCCTCGTCTCATCGTGAATGTGCTGGAGCATCTGCACGTGTGAAGGGGGCATCTCGACGTCCCTTCGAAGCATCACCCTCCTCTCGGCCTCAACGGTCCTCCTGAATCCAGATCCCCTGCTGATTTTGCCCCTCGCGAACCACGTGAAGCTCGGGATATATTTCGGTAGGACTTCGCCACCGAGTAGATTGCAACCAACTCCCACCGTGGTGCCCGTGTTTAGCAGGCACCCTATGCCGAGCTTCGTGTGGTCCCCGATGAAGGATCCGACCTTCGTATCGCCTGTGTCATGCAGATTGCCGTTGATATAGACGTCAACGGTGCTGTAGTCGTTCTTGAGGTCACTGTTCGTGGTCAGGGCGCCGATGTTGACCCATTCGCCAACGTAAGCGTGTCCCAGGAAGCCGGTATGATACTTGTTGCTGTATCCGTGCACGATGCTCGCCTCGATCTCTCCACCGATCCTGCACATGGGCCCTATTGAAACCTCCTCCCGGACGTTCCCCCTGACGATCATCGACCCACTTCCTATGCTGCACGGCCCCTCGATCCTGCTGAACGGCAGAACCTTAGTCCTTCCGTCGATCATAATCGGCCCAGAATGCGTGTCTAGAACTACGAAGGGATGGATTTCAGCAGTCTCAGCAACATGCACTCTCTCAGCGTCACCGTAGACCTCCGCCCTTGGGCTCATCTTTCCGAAGATCCCCTTCCTATCGATGGATTCGAAGTCGTCGACTATCGCCTTTGGGTTGTTCCTCACCAGATCCCAGGGATATCTTATGAGGTCGACGCTCGTGCCTAGTTGGCTCAGCTGAGCCCTCAATCTCTTGAGTAGCTCATCTATCCCGCTGCTGCTGATGAGCTTGCCAACCGTTTCACGTTTGGCATAGATGTAGGCTATCTCATCTCCCTTAAGGGCGACGACCTCTTCACCAGCTGGCGTGATCGTCCCCTTCAGGGCGAGAGCCCTTCCATTCACGAAGAGGACGTCATCTCCCCTGAGGGCATCCAAATCGTTGACCGAGCCTTCGAGCCTGTCCTTGAATACAGGCTCAAGATAGCCTCTCATGAAGAACGCCGTCACAACTCCAGGGAAGTTCCTCACGATCTTCTGATAGAGGCTCGTCCTTCCACATCTGAGGTCAAAGGCAGGACGAGTGTACGTCAATGGATAGAGGTCGCTGAACCTTCCGTCTTCGAATATGCAGAGCCTCAAGCCATCTTGCCACCTAAGCCCAGGACGCCGCAAACACCTAGATAAAACTTGCAATGACCCTCGAGGGGATGAGGAGGCGTTCCCATCCAGGGCTGTCCTTCACCTGAATTCCTCAACCCTTATCATCAACAAGCCTCATAGTCTCCATCGCTATCACGAGTTCCTCATTCGTCGGTATGACCAATACTTTAACGGGTGAATCGCTCGAGCTGATCGCTTCGGCATCCCTCGATACAATCGCATTCAACTCCCCATCGATTTTTACGCCAAGGAATTCGAGCTCCGTACAGATCATGGATCTGATCGTTGGGTCGTTTTCCCCTATGCCCCCAGTGAACACGATGGCGTCAAGTCCTCCCATCGCTGCCGCATAGGCGCCGATGTATTTCCTCGTCCTGTAGGCGAATATCTCAAGGGCTAGCCTAGCTCTCACGTTTCCGCCATCGGCCTTCCTTTGGATGTCCCTCACATCGTTGCTCACACCGGATATCCCTAAGAGGCCACTTCTCCTGTTGAGGAGGTTCTCGATCTCCTCGGCCGTGAGCTTCTCCTTGTCGATCATGTAGAAGATGATGGAGGGATCTATGTCCCCGCTCCTCGTGCCCATGACGAGGCCTTCGAGGGGCGTGAAGCCCATGCTCGTATCCACCGATTTCCCATTTCGTACTGCTGTTACGCTGCATCCATTTCCGAGGTGACATGTCACGATCTTCAGTGCCTCCATCGGCATTCCGATCTTCACCGCAGCCTCTCTAGCAACATATCCGTGGCTGGTCCCATGAAAACCGTACCTGCGTATTCGATGTTTCTTATAGAGCTCGTAGGGGATCGGGTATATGTACGCCTTCTCGGGCATCGTCTGGTGGAAGGCCGTGTCGAAAACGGCCACTTGCGGGATCCCCGGCAGAAGGCTTCGAGCGGCCTCTATTCCGGCGATGTTTGGCGGATTATGTAGGGGCGCGAGTTCAGCCCAATCCTTAATGGCCTCCAAAACGCGCTCGTCGATGAAGGTCGATTCGAAGAACGTGTCGCCGCCATGCACAACCCTGTGTCCTACCGCGATGATCTCCATGAGGGATTCCACTGCCCTCACCTCCCCGCCGTGAAGGATGCCCAGGACTTGCTCAAGTCCCTGTCTGTGGTCCCGAGCCTCGATCTCAAGTGCAACTGAGTTGGGCCCGACCCTGTGCTTTAGCGTTGCAGAGCTGCTGCCGATCCTCTCAAGCAGTCCGCCCGCGATCTCCTCGATCGATTCGGACTCGAAGACACTATACTTTATGGAGGAGCTCCCGCAATTTACAACGAGGACCTTTCCCTTTCTCATCCCCCACAACCCTCATACATTGATTGGAGTTGCATCAGATTGCTCGAATGCCTCGCCGAATTCGCCCTCCGCAGGTAATGGGATACTTCAGGCCATTGATGCCAACGCGAATGAGCTTAAGCTTCTCAGACATTTGCTTCGAACCTTGGCTCTCGCATTCTTATCTGCCTTGCTCCCAGGCTTCAGATTGTGCCAGAACGGAGACGATGGCGATTACCCCCGTTATCTCCTCCGCCTTCGCCCCCCTTGAGAGATCGCTAAGCGGTTTGGCAAATCCCTGAAGTATCGGCCCGTATGCCCTGGCCCCTCCCACGTGCTGAGTGAGCTTATACGCTATGTTGCCCGAGTTTAGGTCCGGGAATATCAAGACATTGGCCCTGCCCGCAACGGCCCCCGGATCCTTCATCTTCTTCAGCGCAACCTCTATTTTCAACGCCGCGTCGGCTTGGAGCTCTCCGTCGATTAGGAGCGATGGATCTTTGGCCTTAGCGATATCAGTGGCCTTCACGACCTCGTCGATGGCGGGATGGCTGGCGCTCCCCTTAGTCGAGAATGATAGCATAGCGACTCTCGGCTCCCATCCCAGAAGGGCCCTTGCGCTCCTGGCGGACGAGATGGCGATGTCGGCGAGTTGCTCGGGAGTTGGGTCGGGGTTCACGGCGGCATCAGCGTAAATTATCACGCCGCCCTCCCCGACCCCCTCGTTGCCCGTATCCATCATGAAGAAGCTAGAGGGAGTTGCGATGTCCCTCTGGAAACCTATGATGAGGTGCCCTGCCTTAATCACGCTGGCCGTTAGGGTTGCCGCCCCTACGACCATTCCATCCGCGTCCCCGACCCTAACCATCATAGCGCCATAATACAGGCTTTTCGAGAGGATCCTCGTGGCCAAACTCTCCGCCACGCCCTTATCGCCCCTTAGCTCGCAGTATGTCCTTACATACTCGCCGAGGGCGTCCGATGTTGGGGGGTTGAGGACTTCGACTCCCTTAAGGTCGACTCCCAGGTTTCCCGATGCCCCCTCTATGTCATCGGGATCTCCGAGGAGGATGGGCACCGCCAAGCCCTTGGCCGATGCCTGCGAGGCAGCCCTCAGGATCCTCTCCTCGCCACCCTCGGGGAGGACGATTCTCTTGGGATTGCGACGAGCGGAAGTCTCTATCTTATCTATTATGGGCAATGCAGCGACCACGATGGGAATTTATGCGGAAGTTTATATGAGCATCGATGGCAAGTTTATAAGTAAAAGGGATTCGGTCCGAGGAGGTGGAGAGATGGCCAATGAGGGTGATGATCGTTAGGGATTACGACGAGATGAGCGTGGAGGCTTCAAAGATCATGGCGAAACAGATAAAGACGAAGCCGGATTCGGTCCTCGGGCTGGCCACTGGCAGCACCCCGGTCGGCACCTATAGGGAATTGGTGAGAAAGGGCCTTGACTTTTCAGGACTGACGACCTTTAACTTAGACGAGTACTACGGATTGGGCCCTGATCACCTTCAGAGTTACCATCACTTCATGTTCGTCAACCTGTTCGATCACGTCAACGTAGATCCGAAGAGGATTCATATCCCGGATGGCCGCGCGAATGACGTTAGGGCCTTCTGCGCGAAATATGAGGATGAGATCAGGAAGGCCGGAGGTATAGACCTCCAGCTTTTGGGGATAGGGAGGGATGGCCACATAGCCTTTAACGAACCGGGTTCATCCCTAACCGCCAGAACTCAGCTTGTTGCGCTGGCCGAAGAGACGATCGAGGACAACTCCCGCTTCTTCGAGAAAAAGGACGACGTCCCCCGTTTCGCCATCAGCATGGGGTGCGGGACCATAATGGAGGCTAGGAGGCTCCTCCTCCTGGCCAACGGCGAGGGGAAGGCCGACGCCATAGCAGCATTGATAGAAGGGCCCATAACTTCCCAGATAACGGCCTCGGTAATACAGATGCATCCCGATGCGACTGTCATCGTCGATGAGGCGGCGGCCTCAAGGCTCAAGAGGAGGGGGCACTACAGATACATCGATGGGCTCCTCAGGGATTTCGAGGAAAAGGGAGAGGAATTGGCCAATGCATCTCCAATTGGATGAGAATCCATCGACAACCACTCACCGCCATACAACAGTTAGATTTTTCTCAGCTGGAATGTGAGATCCGCACGATTGCCTTGAGGGCGTTCTCCGACCTCCACGTCCATTCTCGTTACAGCCGCGCAACGAGCGAGATGATGGACCTCCAGCAGATATCACGCTACGCAGCCCTAAAGGGCCTGAAGATCGTTGGGACCGGCGACTCGACTCATCCCCGATGGATTGCGGAGATTAAGGGGGAGCTTGAAGAGGGGGAGCGCGGATTCCTGAGGATGCGGGATTCGCGTCTCGATGTGTTCTATGTGATGAGCGGAGAAGTCAGCACGATATACTCAGAGGGGGGGTCCTCTAAGAGGGTTCACCACGTGCTGCTCTTTCCCAGCATCGAATGCGCGGAGCAGGTGAATGACCTCCTCTGCCACTTCGGGGACCTCCAATCCGATGGGAGGCCAATCCTGAACTGCACTTCACCTGAACTCGTCGAATTCGTAACGGAGGTCTCGGACTGGATAGAGATTTTCCCCGCACATGCCTGGACCCCCCACTTCAGCATCTTCGGCATTCACGGCTACGATAGCATGAGGGACTGCTACCGGGATTGCGCGCACAAGATCCATGCCCTGGAGACGGGCCTGTCCTCGGATCCACCCATGAACTGGATGCTTTCGTCACTCGACGATTACGTGTTGGTCTCAAACTCCGACTCCCATTCCCCTTGGCCGTGGAGGCTCGGACGGGAGTCCAACCTGTTCGACCTTAGGGAGATGAGCTACAAGGAGATGATATCGGCCCTGCGGAGGGAGGGCCGGAGCAGGCTGCTCATGACGATCGAGACTCACCCGCAATACGGCAAGTACCACTGGAGTGGACACAGGGCCTGCAAGGTCAGGCTCTCTCCGAAGGAATCGGCCCTTCTCGGCGACATCTGCCCGAAGTGCGGCAAGAGGCTCACCAAGGGCGTTGAACAACGCGTGAGCGAATTGGCCGATAGGGAGATGGGCCACAGGCCTCCCGATGCCGCTGACTATATGCATCTGCTGCCCTTGTCTGAGGTAATTGCCGCCGTCTACGGGATAGAATACGTGGGCTCCGCTAAGGTTTGGCAGACGTATAACAAGCTGGTCGAGGGCTGTGGCTCCGAGTTCGCCGTCATGCTTGAGGCCGATTGCGAGGAGTTGGAGAGGCTGAGCGACAAGAAGATCATGGAGGCCATAATGATGATCAGGAGCAGGGACGAACGCATAAACGTGGATCCGGGATATGACGGCGTCTACGGGGGGATCAAGTTAGGCGATATCTCAGGGGGATCCAGGATCTCGGATGGCTGACCTGGCCATTATATTTTTAGTGCGGAAAGATCCTTTGGGATGAAGTTGAGCCTCTTGGGCGTTGGGCGCGTGCCGAGCTCAACCGTGCGCCTCGATGCATCGAGCAGGATGGGCATGAGGTCCTTCCCGAGAACCCGCCCAATGCCCCCTCCTGAGGCGGAGATCTCATCGAACCTCGCGACGCCGTCTGCCCTGACATATGGGCCGGATATCAGGAGCGGGACGGGTTCGCCCGAGTGCATGGCCCTACTGCATGGCGTTGAATGGTCCCCGGTGATGGCTAACACATTCGAGGAGATGAAGTCGGCATCCAGCTCCCCAAGCGAGTGGTCGAAGCGCCTCAGGAATTGGGCCTTTCCAATGGCATCGCCCTTGTGGCTACAGACGTCGGTCCCCTTCAGGTGCATGAAGACGAAGTCGTGATCGTCTAGTAACCTCCTCGAGGCCCTCAACTTCGCCCCGATGTCCGTATCGGGCATCCCGGTCGCACCAGGGACTTCGGCCAAGTCCATGCCCAGCATCTTGGCGACTCCCCTATACAGCTTCCCCGCCGCCACACAGCCCGCCCTGAATCCCCACCTCTCTTGGAATGGGGTCATCCTCGCCATCACTCCGGGGCTTCTCACGAGGACCACGTTGCCTGGTGGAAGCCCGCGTTTTCGGCGCTCGACATTTTCATCAGCCCCTTCTAAAACCTCGATGCATCTGCGCGCCCAAATGTTAACGAGGCGGCTCAGCCTCTCGGCGCCACGGCGGTCTGAGGCTTCCTCAAGCGGAAGGCACTCAAGCAGCGGGGCTCCTGTGCTGTGCGGGTCATTGTCCGTAACCTGATGCGACAACCCATCGCCCGCGACCACAAGAACGGCCCTGTGTTCAAGGGAGGGCCATAGCCTGAAATTTGCCCCCTCTACTTGGCCGCATCCCTCGTTCAGGATGGAGGCGAGGTTGGCGGTTATCGCCGTTGGCAATCGCCCTGCGCGCCTGTCAGAGACGTAGGCCCGATCGCCCCTCAGCTCCATCGTCGCGAAGTTGGCCCTGAATGCGATCTCGCCCTCGCGGAGGGGAACGCCATCTCCGATCGCCTCGAAGGGCCCCCTCCCCGGGTACTCCCTAGAGAGGTCGTACCCAAAGAGGCTGAGGTGGGCGGTGTCGCTGCCTGGCGGCACCCCCGGCGCAATTGGATCGATGAGGCCCGTGGCCCCCCTCCGTTTGAGTCCCATCACGTTGGCCTGTTCGATGCTCTCCAGCGGGGACTTGTTCCCGAGAACGCCCGATCTGCTGTCTCCCAGGCCATCGAGGATTATCAACAGGACGCTGAGGTCTTCGTCTACCAATCCCATTCACCGACCGGATGCCAACGGCATTACGGAGGTAAATATGCTCTGCCTTCAATGCCGATCAGAGGCATATCAGCTTCGAGAGGGAAAGGCTCGGCAGTAAAGCGGTGCTCGCAAAGGACAGAAGAGCCGAAATGCTCGCTAGTTCCTGAAACGGTGACACGACAAGTAGGAGAAGTGAGGTGGCCGATGTCGCCGCTGGTATGCCGAGGATCGCCTTCCATCGAGTCGGCGTTAATCCGATCTTTGAGAAATAACCGATAAGGAATATCGGAATTGTGAGGTATACAAGTCCGAAGGCCAAGCCGTAGAAGACCAACGATGCCGCCGAATTGCCCGATGCGATGAATACGTCCCTCGATGCCTGAAGGGCCCACAGGGCCGGATACAGGCCGAATTTCATGACGGGCCAGATGGGGCCATCCGCGATGAAGCTGAGACCGCCATTGACCGCCGCGAATGCCGAGGATATCCCCCTGTCGAGAACCGAGCCCTTGCAGAGAGATTCCCTGAAATGCCTAAGGCTGGATAGGCCCCTAAGATCGCCGACCTCTATCAGGAGCCGCGAGAAGATGCTGGCGGGCCAACATCTGACGATGACCTCGTTGGACTCGTAGGCCATGCTTTGAACTATGACTGCCGCCTTGAACCAGTAGTTGCCCGGCGACTTGGCCTCGAATGGGATGGAGAATGAACCGTTGTGAATCGTCCCCGATGCGTAGCTCTCCCAACCATAGCCGACGTTGTCGTAGATGTAAACCCGCTGCCCCTCGTTGTATGGCGCAACGTTGCCAAATAGCAGGATCGGCTCCCCTACGACTGCAGAACTGGCATCGGATCCCAGGACGACGTTTATGGCGTTCGAGTCTGCGAAAGCGAATTGTGCCCCACCTGCAATGTGGGTGGATGAGAGTGGGAAAATCGTCGCGATCCACAGTATGACTGCCAGCCGAGACGAGCCATGCACAAGTTCTAAGGCACCCAAAGAAGTTAAATGCCTTACGCAAGGTCTGTCCGAACCATACAGGGGCTCATCGCGGAATCGAAAAACGAACCATTTGGCGCAGATCGCGTAAACCGCGAGTTCACGCGCCGAAACGCCTTTCGCGTTTTTGATAGGTCCTAATGGCCCTCCAGAGATCGTACTTGCGGAAATCGGGCCAGAAGATGTCGATGAAGACCAATTCGCTATAGGCGCTCTGCCAAAGGAGGAAGTTGCTGAGCCTCTCCTCCCCGGAGGTCCTGATGATTAGGTCCGCGTCTGATTTCGGGAGATGCGCCGTGTATAGGCCCCTCTCAATCTTACCTTCATCTATATCCTCTATCTTTATTCTTCCCACTTCGACTTCGCTCGCTATCTTCTTGACAGCGTCCACTATCTCCGCCCTCCCGCCGTAGGCAAACGCTATGTTGAGGAAGAATTTATCGTAGATCTTCGTTTTCTCCTCGAGGCTACGGACTAGTTGGACGACATCGGGTGGGATGAGATCAAGTCGACCCATCACCTTAACCCTGACCTGGTTTTCATGTATTGCGTCGCCATTCAGGGCCTCCTTGATGTTGTCCCTGAAGATGTCCGTTATGGCATCTATCTCCTCCTTGGACCTGTTGAAGTTCTCGGTTGAGAATGCGTAGATCGTGAGCGACTTGATGCCGATCTCCCGACACCACTCAAGTAGCTGCTTGACCTTCTTTGCCCCTTGCCTGTGTCCTGTCGCATAGTCGAGTCCCAATTGGTCCGCCCATCTCCTGTTTCCATCGAGTATCAAGCCGACGTGCGATGGCTTCGGGCCGTTAGCTATCCCCCTGCCAAGGTACCACTCGTATAGGCGAATTGTGAGCCCATTGTATACTAATTTCGATGCAAGGCGGAAGACGGGGGATTGCATCTAGTCTTCCCCCTGCGACCTAGTCCCGAGTAGGCTGCTTCCCCTCATATTCTACCTTACTCGCCTTCCTCGAACCCCTGCTGAATGCGGTCCTTCGAATTGCGTAGACAGATAAGCCGGCCACCAACAGCGTTAGCAGGGCTCGGATCGAGGACTCGATCAGATTCGAAAGGGTGTTGGCATCAACGGAGATCAATGCCGCGGCTATGGTATTTGCGAGCGGATAGATGGCCACTATCATTACTATTCCCAATATGCTCCTCCAGGTGTCTTCGCTCTTCTGGTAGGCCGCAGGCACGAGCTTGCCCACGGCATACACCATGAGTCCCACCGCCACGGCATCTATGCTCTGCCGGATCCATTCACCCAATAGGACGGATAGGTTGGCCATTATCGTGGCCATGCTCGTCACCTTAGCGGGGTAGAGGATCCAAATCCTGAAGGCGCCTATGTAGCCCCCGACCAGAATCAGGGTAACGGCCGATATGGTGGAGAAGACCTCGATGACGAAGATGGGCGCCGGAAGGGTCGATGTCGCGAACTTCTTGACCTGGAAGAGCACCATCTTGTCAACGTCAAATCCCCTGATGACCGCGGCCACGCCCACGAACGCGAGGAAGACCGGAAGCGCCCAACTTGGGGCCAAGGCCAAGAGCACGACAGCGATTCCAGGAGCCCCCAGGAACCACTTCTTGAACCTGGGATCCGTTACGAGCATCTTGATGTAGCGACCTAGGACGATGTACGACTCCTCAACGGTTCTGCTGTGCTTAACGACCACCCTCCTAATCGATGCGAGTGGGAGTTTAGATCTAACCACGGGCACGATGTCTTCATCCCCAAAGCCATCGGTGACGACAACGGTCTCGGTTGGCACGTACTCCGATGCCACCTGCGCTATCTCCCGCAGTAATTTCCTATTGGATTCGAGCGTATCCCTGGGGCCTCCCGTCACCACAGCGACCCTGTAATCGGATCCGTTCTTCTCCATCTCCTCCGAGATCCTTAATGCCTCGAACATGGCATTTGAGTCGGATTCCTCCGGATCGGCTATCGCCAGCCTGGTGGCCGCTTGGAGGACTTGTAGCCTGCCCACTATTGGCGTCGAGACGCCCGTCTTCTGGCCTATGTCGTCATCTCGGTCGATGCACAGAATGAGTACCTTCTCATCTTCATCCTTGACTTCGCTCAACCGCCGCTGTCTCCGATATTCCTTCCTCTTCCATCAAGAATATATGGCTTGGTCGTCACAGGCTCTCAGCATCCCTAGACTTTGAAGGCCTTGGCCCTGTCGACCATACCCCATATATATTATCGCCTTCGCTATAAATAGGACTCCCCCTTCTTGCCTGGCTTACCCAAGAGGCCCGTTCTCCCCCTTCTATAAATTGCCGGTCGGCGATATACGCGTTGGTTGCCATCTGGCCTTACGAGATAGAGGCGTGGCAGGCACATGTGGTGACTTGGGGCCTCATCAATTGGTGCGAGCGTGAATGTGAGGGACCTATTGAGGCACGCCATCAATGCGCTCTTTGCTTTCCAGTAGGATCTTGAATTCGTCCCAAGTTAGTGATTCCCCCCTTTTCAATTTTTCGTCTGCCAACTGGGCGACCCTTTTCCTCGCATCACGCTCCTGTCTCTGACTTTCATGCATCTTCTCCTCCCTCGCTCTCCTCATCTTCATCTGCAGGACATGCATCTCGGCGTTCGCGGAAACGAGGTCCATGAACTCCTTGTCCTCCCTGGCCTTCAATTCCGACACTTCCTCCCTAATCTCGGCAACCTCCTTGAGGACCTTTATGCGCCTGTCACGTAATTCCATGAAGGAATCGTGCCGCCGATGAGCCTCATCGACAAGCGCCCTCTTCTCCTCGAGGATCCCACCCAACTCCCCCCTCAATGCACCTGCCTGTGCCCTCATGGCCCTCATCTCCAGTGCGATTTTATTGGCGCCCTCATAAGGTGCCAACTTGCGCCTGAGTTCAGCTATGGATTCCACGATCGCCGATTCCTCCTTCGCGGATGATCCTGAGGTCACGAGTTTCCATTCAAGGGCACCGAGTTGCTTGCTGAGCTTCCTCTCGTCGCCAGCGAGTTTGGCCCTTAGGCCATCGAGCTTGCCCCCCTTCTCCTCGATCTTCGCCTTCAGGCCAGACATCTCGCCCATGATGCGGTCTATCCTGCTCTTCAGCTCCTGCACTTTGTCATTGACACTGTCCCTCTCAAGGGCGGCCCTATCGACCTCCTCCCTCATCTTGGCGGCCCTTTCGAGCAACTCCCTCTTCCTCTTTACGAGATCGTTGGACTCCTCCTTGGTTTTAGCCAATTTGCGCTCGATGGCAGCCACCCTCTGCCCGAGCTCAGTCATCTGCCGGTACTCGTTCTGCAAGCATCGCTCGCACCCACTTTATCCCGATCTTGAATAAAAGTATAACTTCGTGTATCGAGACTGAAGCATACCTTCCATGATTTAGTTACATCTAGTCGATCCGCTCAGGCCCAAGGCCGTGATGGGGCTATGCCTCTTTCTTGTCGGACAGCCACCACTTGAGGACTTCCTTTCTCCTCTTCTTCGCCTGAGCCCTTTCGTCCTCTGCCGGCCTGAATTGCCTCTCCCTTGCTTCCGCCAGTTGCTCCCGCGTGTATAGAACCCCACAGCTCTTGCACACATAGCTCCTTATCGAAGCGTCGAAGAGCATCTGGCCGCCGCACTCGGGGCAATAGACAACGGGCATTTAGTTCGGGTCCCCCACTCGCGACCTTATAAACGTTGGCGGTTGGGATGAGCTTTGCTGCATGGCATTGGGCATGCAAATGCATTTATTGGGCACCAGGATGCAAGCCTGAGGCGGGGACGTAGTCTAGTATGGTCTTGGGCTGTGTCCCGCCAAGAGGATCCCAGAGCGCGATGCGGGGAACCTGGGGCGCTGGAGACATGGAATGGCCAGAAATCGCGAGTTCAAATGTGGATAGAACAGATCTCGCCGTCCCCACCTCCTCTACCCATTGTCGGTAGGCGCTGCCTGAGGAGGATCTTCGCCGCACTCTATCCATACGCGTTTATCATCCATATGGGCCTGCCGTCTAGGAATTCCGTTAACGTCTGTGCAGCTTCCCTGCTGCTCTTCGCTAAGGGCGAGACCCGTTCATCAACCAATATCCTGACTCTGCCCTTGAGGCGTTGGGCTATCAACGAAGGCATCCCCCCAGTCCTAGCGCATTCGATAAGGGCCTTCTTCAGGTAGGCGCTCGCTTCCAGATGCCTTCTCCTCGTCATGATGTAGAACCTCTCTCCCTGGATCCACGGCCCAACTACGCGCCTTCCCGCTGCATAGATGTCCATGTACCTTTGCATGTGCGGAGAGCCGACGGGAGGCCCTGTCTTCTTCCTCAGCGGCGGCAGTGTCCTGCTCTCGAGCTCAAGTATGATGAACGATGTTGTCTTCTCATCCGTCCAGGCCATTATCCTCGTTACGTTAAAATCGGCGTTCTTCATTATGCTCTGTATCTTGTCCCTCGCGCTGTAGAGTTGCCCCCAAAATATGTCCGGCGGGGCATTCACCTTTCCCAATTCGAAGGCCAACAGCTGTCGCCTATCCCTCCGTATGGCCCTTCTAAGTTGGATCTCGCTCAGGTGCCTCCTCAGTGGGTAGAAGAACCTAGCGTTCGGATCCCTCATGAAGGCAGCGGATGCCGCCATCATGTCCCCCAGCTTCGTCTGCGTCAGGGCTGCCGCCACGTTCCTCCTCTCATCCGATGGATCTACAACTATCAGGCCAGATTTGAATGACCTGTAGGCCTCCGCCTCCTTCCCACGGTAGTAGTTCGCAGGATCTATCAGGAAGGGGAGTTTCAGAGAGCTCATCGCCTCAACGGTCGTTTTAAAGGACTTGAAGTAGAACACTAGGAGCTCGCACAGCAGGCCACTAAAGCCCCCGACTTTGATCTCAGCCCCATAGACGTCGATTCCCTTCGCGAACCTCTTCAGCAACCTGGCCTCATCCTTCCCCTCGCTCGAGAGGTTTTTCCTGATGAACTCGGTGTGGTATGGGGTCCTGTCCGTCGCCGATTTCCATTCCCCAGGTTTCGACTTGAAGCACGGTACTATGTCCAGCTTCAAGCCCCTCACGTATGCAGTCACGAAGGGATGCTCGGCATATCTCTCCACGCACCTCCCCTCGCCCCAGACGCCCTTCGCGATCGAGATCGTGACACCGCCGATCTCCTCCTTCTCATATGCCGGTGGGAACCTAACGAATATGTCGACCTCCGTCTCCCCCTTGAGCCAAGTGTCCTTAGCCACCGAGCCTTCAATGAGTACCTCTACTTGGTACCTCGACTTCGAGAATGCCGACTCGATCCGCGACTTCGCTCCATTGACATCCTTGAGCATCCCCTCTTTTTCTGCCGCTGTCGGCACGACGCGGCCCTTAACGTATTCGATCACGTCATCGAAGGAGTTCATGGCCTTGCCTCACATAGGGTTTCGTAAATCGGTCCCTTGGGGGTAAGGGTACTCTTCTTAAGCCGGACGGGTGAGGTCGTCACTTCGCCTATCGGTTCCCGGCTCAACTCGCACGCCCTCTCGACGAGCCTATCCCTATTCCTGCCCGACTTCACCCTTGCGATCGTTATGTGGGATTTGAAATCCTTCGATTCTGGTGCGAATCCGAAGGGCTTGAGTAGGGTGGCCACTTTGTCCGCCGCAATGCTCAGCTCCTCGGCCCCGGATGTCACCCCAAGCCATACGACGCTGGGCCTTTTTTCCGAAGGGAAGAAGCCGAGTCCCTCAAGCATGATCCTCTTAGGCATGAGTTCCCCTCCCTTCAGGAGCCCGCACATCTCCCTCGTGAGTGACTCCTCGACATCCCCGAGGAACAAGAGTGTGATGTGCAGGATGCTCGGGTCGACGAACTTGAGGTCAGAGTGTGTCAGCAAAAGCTCCCTTTGGATTCTCCCAACGTTGCTTAGGATTACAGGGCTTTCGATGTCCATCGAGACGAAGCTCCTTAACAGCAAAGACGAAGCCCCCCTCACATAAGGCATTACATATTTAAGAACGAGGATCCCCCTCCTATGGCTTATAAGGCGTTCCCACATTCCCTCATTGCGGTTATATGCTCTATTCAGGCGATGATACGGAGTGCCGTCACACACGAGGTCGAAGGCACAGCGGAATTAAGCTGATCTGCCTAGTCGGTCTGCCAGGATCGGGCAAGTCAACGGTCGCCTCCATGCTCCATGACAACGGGCTTCCGGTCGTCGTCATGGGGGATGCCGTCAGGAGGGAGGCGGAGATGCGCGGCATAGGGCAAGGTCCTGGGAACATGAGGAGGTTAATGCTCAGGCTGCGAGAGGAGAAGGGGGAGGCAGCGGTGGCTGAACTATGCATCCCTTCGATAAAGGGGGCGGGATCGAATGTGATCGTCATCGATGGGGTAAGGAGCTTGGCCGAAGTACGGAGATTCAGGAAATTTGCCGATACGGACCTGTTGGGAGTCTTCTCGCCCCGATCTTTGAGGTTTGAGAGGCTTAAGAGGAGGCGGAGGGGTGACGCGCCCCGGACCCTTAAGGGCCTTTCACTGAGGGACATGGCGGAGATCGATGTGGGCCTGGGGGATGTCTTCACATTGGCGGATTACGTGCTGGTCAATGATCGCGCCAAGAAGGGACTATGGTTGTCAGTCAGGAGGGTCTTCCCAAAGATTCGAGGCGCTAGGGTATGTCAAGGTAAGTGAAGTCCTCGGCCACCTCGACCCTCGAAAAATATCTCCCGGCCTGTGCGGCCAACAAGGACGGATCTTGATATCTTGCGCTTATGTGGAAGAGGAACAGCCTCTTCGCCTTCGCCTCGCTCGCCACTCTGGCCGCGTCCACGCACGTCGAATGGAAGGTCTCAACCGCATCGGCGCCGAGCGATTCGTCGAATGTAGAATCGTGGATCAGGATGTCAGCATTTGTGGAAAACTTCATCACCCTCTCGCTGTATCTCGTATCGCCCGTATATACGACCCTAACTCCAGGCCTGGGCGGCCCAACTACGTCGTCGGGCTTGACGGTCCTCCCATCATCCAGCTTCAGCTCATTTCCCATTATGAGGAGGGACCTCTCAGGGCCCTCGCCAACGCCCAATTCCCTCGCCTTTTCAACGTCAAACCTCCCCCTCTTCACGTCCTCGGCGAAGGCATAGGCCTGGCTCTTGCCGTGGTGGTCCGCGCCCTCAGTTTGGACCGAGTAGTCCTTCCCACGGCAGATCTCGCCCCTTCCGTCGACCTCTGAGATAGAGACATCGAAAGTGAGCCCTCGCCTTATGGAGGGCAAGGTTGACTCGATGAACTCCGATAGGCCCTGTGGACCGAACAATTGTACCCTCTCCTTCCTTCCCATTAAGCTCAGGGTCATCAGGAGTCCAGGTAGGCCCAGCACGTGGTCGCCGTGCATGTGGGTGAGGAAGACCTTCATCTCCGAGGGGAATCCGACGCCCGCAATCGCCATCTGTCTCTGGGTTCCCTCGCCACAGTCGAAGAGCAGCAGGTCACCCCCCCACCTCAGAGCTATTGACGGCAATCCCCTTCTCTGCGTTGGGACGCCAGCCGAAGTTCCAAGGAAGACGAGCCTTCCCCTCAAGCTCCATCATCTCCGGAGGACGGCAAGTTCCCTTATCAAGCGTTTGTTAATGAAGATTGGGTATGACTCCTCGAATTCCAACCCTGCCTTTCCAGCCATCTCCTCGATGCCGATATCCAGTGGTGAAAGGGCCACGAGGAAGCCGTTTCTATGCAGTATCTCCGACGCGCCCGAAAGGAGCGCTGAGAATAGGGATTCGGCTCTCTCCCCATGGGTCGAGGAGAGCCTTCCATACGGCGGATCAGTGACGATTGCATCGACCTCCCTGATGGGTAAATTCCTGGCATCCCCAAGGATTATCCCCAGTTGTGTTGCCCCCATCCACCTTAAATTCCGCATTGACCCCCTCACCATCTTCTCCGCAATGTCGATGCCGATCGGTCTGCCGCCCAATAAGTGGCACTCCATGAGGGTGCTCCCAACGCCGCAGAAGGGATCCAGAACGATCTGGCCCTCTCTCATCCTGGCCATATTGAGCATACAGAGAGCGAGTTGAGGCGTCAGATTCGAAGGGTGCGTGAAGGGCCTCCTCCCCGGGGAGCGATTGAGGAATCGGCCCCTCTTCGGCGACCAAAGTACCTCCCCTAGGATTGCCCCTCCGTGGCCGACGGCCAGCTGGAAGACCGTCCGGGGGTTTTCGGCATCGACGCCAGCCCCCGTCACCATGCGAAACCGTTCCCCCAACGCCCTCTCCCACGCCAGGGTATCGGAAGGCTCCCCGGCACCGCCAATCCTCTGTACCCTTACTAAAAATGGGGGTTGAGGAATATTGATGGCCAATCCGTTAATGATGGGCATCGCCCCGTGCGGTGATGCCGGGAGGAGGGCGATCTCTTTGCAGAGGGACTTCAGTAAGGAGCACCTTCGGGCGGCCTCTATCGCTGGATTCCCCTCGCACCTGACCCTCACGACATTCCCGATGTCCTCCATGACCTCGAGTCCAGTTCCCTCCGCTTCGCATGCGGCCTTGAACTCCGCAAGCCCGAGGGTAGGGTTCTCCCCAGAGAGTAGGGCGAAGAGGCCCTCAGGCAGATCGAGACAGCTCCTCCGCTATGAGGGGGGCGACCGAGACCGTCATCACGGCTGAAGGCAGGGCATCCGTCGAGATGATCTCCTCAGAGCCGGCAGCGACTATCCTGTCGAGCGCATTGCCCACCATGAGGGCGTGAACGCACGCGACAACTATCCTCGAAGGGTTGTGTCTCCGCAGGATCTTGATGCACTCCGTAACGGTTCCACCCGTGCTTATCACATCATCGAAGATGACGACGCTCTTTCCGGCTACATCGAAATCGACATTGGCCATCACGATCTTCCCGGTCGTCCTGTCCCTTGACTTCCTCATGGGGAAAGCCTCTCCTTTCATGAGCGCCGCCAAGGATCGCGCCCTATCAAGGGCCCCAACATCAGGTGCAACCACGGAGGCACCATTCAGTTTCATCTCCAGCAGCTTCTCCGAGATCACGGGTGAAGCATCTATGTTCGTGACAGGTATCTCGAAGCCCTTCATCGAATCGGCGCTATGGGCATCTACAGTCATGAAGGCGTCGGCGCCCGCCTCCTTGATGAGCCTGGCCAGTAACCCCGCCGTTACGGCCTCGCCCTCGAGGAAGCGTTTGTCCTGCCTCGCGTAAGCGAAGTAAGGTACGACCGCCGTCACATTCATGGCACCGTGCTCCTCGGCAGCCGATAACAACTGCAGTAACTGAATGATCGACGCGTCCTGAGGCCTTGAGAGCGTCTGAATGACCGCGACTCCCTCCCCCCTGATCGGCGCTGTCAACCTCACATAGCTCTCCCCATCGGGGAAGACCTTCGACTCGACATCCACGACCATCGAATGCAGGAGTTCGGCAACTCTCCTGCTCAGGAGAGTGGAAGTTGGCCCAGCTATTATCCTCATGTGGCCATCACACCGATACTTCTTGGACGATAGGCATAACTGTTTCGTCCTCGCCTGTCATGACCATTAGATCGCGTTCGCACTCAACCCTCCGCGCAACATGGCATCCGATCATCCAGTTAGTCGATCCGATCCCACTAAAACCTTATAGCCGACAGAGGCCGGTAATACACGGATGTCGATATTCAGGGCATACGACGTAAGAGGCATTTACGGCCTCACAATTGATCCACTTGCCGCCTTCAAGATATCCTACGTCTTTTCGAAATACGCCATAGGCCGAGGGCCGGTCTTCATCGGAGCTGACAACAGGCGAAATAGCCTGCCACTATCGCTCGCCTCCATGTCGGGGACAACGGCGGCCGGCATCGATGCCGTCAACATCGGGATGGTCCCAACGCCATTGCTATACTTTAGCGTGGCGCATTACCGCGCCCCTGGGGGAATAATGGTAACCGCCTCCCACAACCCGCCGGAGTACAATGGCCTGAAGCTCGTCGCGGAGATGGCCAGGCCCTTGACATATGAAAGTGGGATAGCGAAGGTCGAGAGGGGGGTGAGTGAATTCGCTGGGGAAAGGCTCGGGGAGGGAATAGGATCCCTGAGTACACGGGACGTCACAGAGGACTATGTGGATTACATTACCAGGGATACCGAGATATCGAGCAAGTTAAAGATTGTCTTTGAGGCAGGAAATGGGACGGCCGGCCCAGTGTTGAGGAGGATCGTAGAGAAGTTGGGTTTACGCGCGCAGATACTCCATGAGGTGCCAGATGGCAATTACCCGGATGGGATGGTAAACCCCGTCATAGATGAAACGCTGGATCACCTAAAAAAGAGGGTTGTAGAAAGCGATGCCGACATCGGCATTGCGGTCGATGTCGATGCAGACAGGTTTGGGGTAGTATCCGGTGATGGCGAATCGATACCCGGGGACTTCATTATAGGGCTATTTTCAATGCCGATCCTGGAGAGGCACAGGGGCGCGACGATGCTCCTGGATGTCCGGATCTCAAAGGCCGTCGAGGAGTTCATAACTTCGCGGGGGGGTAAAGTGCACTTCACGAAGGTCGGCCATTCGTACATAGCGAATGCCATGTTGGATGGCGATTACCTGCTCGGGGGGGAAATCTCCGGCCACGTGTACTTCAAGGATAGGTATTATGGATACGATGATGGCGTTTATTGCGCGGTCAGGATCTTGGAGCTCTTGACGAAGGAAGGTAAATCCCTGGAGCGGCTCAAGGATGGATTCAACAGGACATTCCTCTCCCCCGAGATAAGGGTTGAGGCGCCGGATGAGGACAAGTTCGAGATCGTCAAAAGGATCGAGTTCGCCCTGAGGAAAAGCGGCGTCGAAGTGGACACCCTCGATGGCGTCAAGGCCAAGGTGAAAGGGGGATGGTTTTCGATAAGGGCATCGAATACGGAGCCGGCTCTGGTCATAAGGATTGAGGACGATACGGAAGATGGACTGAAACAGACCATGAAATTCGTAGACAAATTAATCGAGTCCTCAAAGTCAGCCTAGGTGAGCCCATCGGCATTCACCGCGAAAGTAACCATCAACGTCGTTAAGCGTATTTGAATTTGATCGCAATCCACTGAGGCTCTGAGGAGAATACGACTGTAACTTTTAATAGCTCTTCATCAGCTTTTCTTAAGGAAAAGGTTGTTAGGCTCATCGTCATGAAGTGAGAGGTCAGACTTGACCCAGCTGGGGCATGGCCCGGATGGCGAGACGGCGACATCTTCCGATCCCTCCGATGACCTTAGGTTAACGCATCAGGATCAAATCCCCAGGTTTGTCTTCAACCCGCCGGATGAGCTGCTGAGGAGGATGTCCAGTGGGCAGTTCGAAGATGCACCTCTCTTCGACCTTCGCATACAGGCCGAATACTTTGGGCTCGTGAGGGATGCGGAGTATCCGTACTCAATGTTCTCCTCAAGGGCGATCCTCTATCCTCACCAAGTCGGCGTTGTCCACAAGGTTCTGAAGGAGTGTAAGAGGGGGGCACTGCTGGCCGACGAGGTGGGACTCGGAAAGACGGTGGAAGCAGGCATGATCCTCAAGGAGCTGGTCTGCAGGCGGAGGGCGAAGAAGGTACTGATAATCGCGCCCTCCACGCTATTGACCAAATGGTCACAGGAGTTGGAGAACCGTTTCGGGGAGAGATGCGTCATCTACGATTCGAGGACGAGGCACAACCTCAGCAGGAGGCACGGTAACATATGGGAGGTCAACCCCAGGATAATATGTTCGATCGACACGGCCAAGCAGGCCCGATATAGGGACGAGATCGCACAGGTCGACTGGGATCTCGTGATAGTGGATGAAGCCCACTGCCTCAGGAATGCCTCCACCGAGAATCACAAGCTGATTAAGGCGCTACGAAGGAAGATGATCCTACTACTAACAGCAACCCCCATCAACAACTCCATACATGAGCTGTATAGCCTCACGTCCCTGATAGATCAAGTACTGGGCCCGCCCGAGTACTTCTCAATGCGCTTCCTGGAGGGTTCCGATGGCCTGGTGCCAAGAAATGTCGGAGAGCTGAGGCGCAGATTGCAGACCGTGATGATCAGGAACCTGAAGAAGAACGTGTACCTCGGGATCGAACGTAGGATCTCAGGTCGGGTGGGTGAGACGCTGCGCTTCGAGCTCACACCAGAGGAGAGACGATTGTACGACGAGGTTAGCCTCTACGCCTCTGGCGAATACCTGAAGGCCATGAAGGCGAATGATGCAGCAAGGGGTTTCCTCTTGCTCCTGATGCAGAGGATGGTGTGCAGCAGCAGCTTTGCCATCCGTGACTGCCTCAAGCGGAGGATAGAGAGGATAGAGTGGCTTCTGTATTCACTCCGCGACGTGGAGCATGTGCCGACCGGGAGATACAGGGCCCAGAACATGGCATTGGGGAAGCTCTTCGGGCAGATCGATCGGGGCGCAAAGGCTTCATTGAAGCGAGATCCCAAGATATACGATGCCGAACTCGAAATGCTCAGGCGACTCCACGATCTCGCCGCTGGGATTTCCACAAACGTAAAAGGCGAGAAGCTCCTTGAGGCCATGGCCAGCCTCCTAAAAGAGGAACCGGATGCAAAGATACTTGTCTTCACCGGATTCAGGTCGACACAGGCGTATTTGGCGGAGCTTCTGCGCGGCAGGGGATATGGCGTTGTATGCCTCAATGGATCCATGACGAGGGAGGAGAAGGATGCCGCCTGCATGACATGGCGGGACGATGCCAAAAAGGGGATCATGGTCTCAACTGAGGTCGGCGGGGAGGGGAAGGATTTTCAGTTCTGCCACATCCTGTTTAACTACGATCTTCCATGGAATCCAATGAGGGTTGAGCAGAGGATCGGAAGGCTTAACCGAATCGGCCAAGAACACACCGTAAGGATCCTCAACCTGACTACCATCGATACCGTCGAGGAGCACGTCCTCGATCTGCTCGACGACAAGATAGGCCTCTTCCGCAACGTCATGGGGGAAGTCGACCTCATCCTCGGGGATCTCGTAAGAGCCGAAGGCCAGAGCTTCCAGCATATCGTCATGAGGATCCATGCGCAGGCAATCACGATGGAAGCCGAGGAGGAGAAGGCGAGGTTCAGGCAACTCGCCACCAAGTTGGAGTCGGCGAGGAGGAACTTCGAGAGCGGCATCGAACAGATGGACAGGAGCGTCTGGTCGAACATGGATCTCTCTGTGTGGCGCGAGGTCATGGGCTCTGACCATAAGCAGAACATAAGAGATGATCAGGAGAGGCTTCGGCGGTTCTTCTTCGGATTCCTTGGCGCTCAAGGCTCTGATGTCACCACCAGAGGTGATGACGCCTTTTCGTTCAAAGTGCCCGAAGCCTTGGCGGGAGTGGCTGACGACGTCGCATGTGAAGTCACCGCAACATTAAGGGCGTCGGCCGCACAGCGGGATCCGACCCTGACTTTGATCGGTTACGGCAGTAGGCTGTTATCAGCTGCCATAGAGGAGTGCAGGAAAAAAGGGCTCTGCGCAAAGAAGGTCATGACCCTCAGGCCCGAAACCTTTGCCGAAGGTCATCAGGGAGCCATGGAGTTATTGAACATAAATTTCAAGGTCTCGATCAACGGCTTGGTTTCGGAGGAACGGCTCGTGCCGATGACCATCGGCCTCAAAGATGGCTCTTTGTACAATTTGCCAGAGGATGCATTATGGTCAGGCGGCGTTGATCGTCCCGGAGATGTGAAGGTCGGCAACGAACTCCTTTACTACCTCTATGGGCGCGCCCTCGATGCACTAAAGATCCAGATAAGGGACTGGATCGAAATCGTGACGAGGAGTTGCCAGCTCCAGTATAGGAAGGAGGAGGCGAGCATCAATGAATACTACATTGAGACCGACGATGCCTTTCGCCACCAGGAGATGGCGTTACAAGGACAGTGCGATGACGTCATCAGGAGGAAGGGGGAGGCGCGGAGCTATTCAGCCGTAGCTGAATTGGAGCTGGAGTATATGCGATTGCACAACCAATTGCTTAGGCTGAGGCGGGTCAATCGCAGGAGGCGTTCGGAATTCAGCGAAGCCTGGTACCGAGACCGCAAGCAGTTGAAGGAGAGGTGCGGGATCACTGTGACGATCACGCCCATCAACATCGCATACATCCAATGCTCACATTCGGGTTGAGAACGAGCCCACCAAGCCAAGGGACAACCTGGGGCGTCGATTAACGCCCAATGTCGGGCAGCATTAGGCCACGAACAATCGAAAAACATAATTTGAACGGCCTGATGCAGGTCCACAAGGAATGAACTTCTCCGCCCTGGCTAAAACGTTCGAATCGCTTGAGAAAACCACCAAGAG
>Ga0315312_1000918_pt1 | contig 27034 bp, 25 predicted proteins | sample TDP7_MG_FD_203629 | JGI IMG/M metagenome (GOLD analysis project Ga0315312, IMG submission 203629) | Freshwater sediment microbial communities from Lake Towuti, South Sulawesi, Indonesia - TDP7 | ecosystem: Environmental > Aquatic > Freshwater > Lake > Sediment | place: Indonesia: South Sulawesi... | reverse complement strand
CTGGGCGGGGTCGGGGGCACGCGTTATGGGGCGGCCGATGACCAGGTAGTCGGCTCCGGCGGCGAGGGCTTGCTTTGGGGTGGCGATGCGGGCCTGATCGCCAGGGGCCGCCCAGGCGGGTCGGATGCCTGGAGTGACCGTCAAGAAGTCTTTTCCACAGGTGCGCTTGATGTGTGGGACTTCGTGCACGGAGCAGACGACGCCGTCGAGGCCGGCTTCTCGCGCGAGAGAGGAGAGGCGCAAAGCGGCCTGACGGGGGGATTCTGGGAGGCCCAGGTCCTCTCGAAGGTCGCGGTCGCCGAGGCTGGTGACGATGGTGACTGCGATCACGAGAGGCGGCGGAAGGTTGGCCTCGTGGGCGCCGCGCTGGGCGGCCTCTCTGGCGGCCTGCATCATGGCGCGGCCGCCGAGGGCGTGGACATTGAACATGGATACGCCGAGGCGTGCGGCGGCGGCAGCGGCCCCGGCGACGGTGTTGGGGATGTCGTGGAACTTCGCGTCGTAGAAGATGCGAGCGCCGAGCTCGCGCAGGGAGGTGATGGCGCAGGGCCCGGCGGAGTTGAACAGCTCGAGGCCGACCTTGAGCATGCCAACGCGCGGGCCGATCTGCTCGGCCAGGTCGAGCGCGGGTTGGAGCTCTGAGAAGTCGAGCGCGATGATGAGGCGGCTGCGGAGGTCGTCCATGGTGAACGGAGGCATTATAGCATATCCCGGAGGGGGCGAGGGAGTGGGCTACGGGGTTTCGTGGCCAAGCTGACGGAGGAAGTGAGGGTCGGCGATCTGGTGGTCCTGGGTGAGGGCGGCGATGAGGCCAAGGATGTGGGCGGTGCGGGAATCCATGCTCTCTGCAAGCAGGTCCTCCATCTGTTTGTTGGCGATGGCCGCGAGGTCGAGGTGGCGTCGGGAGTTCTCCAAGAACACGGAGCCGCTGCCGAGGTGGATGCGATACATGGCGCGCCGGCCCTCGACAATGACGTGGTTGCAGTCTTCGCTGACATAGATGGAGGTGAGGCCTAAGGCGCGGGTGAGGTAGCGGACGAGGGTGGCGCGGAGGCGGCGGGTTTCCTCGGAGGTGAAGCCGAGTTCTCCTGCGGGGGCGCGGGAGACGAGAAGATCGGCGTCGCGCAGGGTCTCTGAGAAGATGATGGGGGGGACTTCGGCGAGTGGGACTCGGACTTCGCCGCTGGAGGCGAACCAGATAGGGCCGCTGGTGACCGCGTCAGCGGGGTCGGGTTGAGTGAGGAGGCGGCCGGCGTTCTCATAGGGCTGGGCCCAGCGGATGTGAGCATGGAGGCCGTGAGAGGACCACTCTTTGAGGGCGTCGCCGCGGCCAGGGGAGTAGCCGCGGGTGCGCAGGAGGGCGAAGGCCCGCCGGGCGATGAGCGGATGGCCGGCGAAGCGAAGACAGGAGGTGGAGGCGAGTTCGCTTTCGCCGACGAGGTAGAGCTCCCGGAAGACCTGTTTGAAAGGCTGGCCGAGCCGCGAGTCAATGACGCGCTGCTGCCAGTGGGAGAGGAGGCCGCGCGGTGACAGTGCGAGGGGATGAGCAATGGAGATGTGGGCTGCTTGCTCCACCTCGGGGCGAGGATGGGAGGGGTCCAAGGGGTCGGCGGGGCTCCAGAGGAAGGCCGCGCCGTCGAGAAAGAGGATCAAGCGGGAGGCGAGTGAGGCCACCACCGGATTGGCGAGAAGGACAGAGAAGTCTTTTGCGCCGTATTGCAGACCCTCCACCATGGCCTGCTCGAAGCGGCGGCGGAAGTAGCGGTAGGAGCGGGCGAGCTGACCGCGGATCTGGCGGATCTCGTGGTACCGAGGGTCTTGGCGGACTGCTCTGGGCAGGCGAGGGAGGCGTTGGGAGCCAGAGTACGCCTGGAGGCTCACCGCGCCAGCGGCGACGGAGAGCTTGATGTGATGGCCGGCGACATTCCACCAGACGCGGGCTGGCTTTCCTTCGAGGCCGGCGTCGGCCCAGGCGGAGGCGAGGTCCACGCGTTTCTCGAAGCGCTCCAGGTCGGGCACTCCGCTGTGGATTCTGAGGAGGTCCAGAGCCTGACGGGCGGCCTGGCGCACGGGCTGGGAGCCCTCCCTAGTGAGGCGAAAGAGGAGGGGGGCAGTCTCCTCGGCTTTTTCGGGCCACAGGGAGAGAGCACGCACCGCAGCGGGGCGGCCCTTGCGCGCTTGGGAAGCGATGATCTCGAAGTGCTCCTTGCGGAGGGCGTGCAGATAGCAGAGGTTGTCCATGAGACGATCGAACTCGGGGAGGAGATGTGCGCGGAGAAAGGCGCGGCGCCGGAGCGTGGCACTTGCAGGACCGATAAAGTCGAGAGGTGGCTCAAGGGAGCAGAGGGCACCGGCGGCTAGAATGGTTGGCTCTCCCATGGTCTCCACCCAGGGGGTGAGGGTGGCTTCGACCCAGGGGATATCGAGAGGCCTAATGGAGTGCGTAGTCTTGAGCCAGGCTATGACAGGCTCGTGCTCTGGAAGTGCGAGGGCGCGGGCCGCGGCGGGGCAGAGGTTGGGCCGAAGGAGGGAAAGGAGAGAGAGTATGAGGGGCGAGTACTCCCGCAGATGGGAGATGACGCGGTCGTCTTCGGGATTGACTCCGGAGGTCCAGCGGAGCACGTGCAGAGGCCACCAGGAGTCGGGCCTGGCCTCCAGTTGGGCAAGCGCGTCCCAGAGGTAGTCTTCGCCCGGGAAGTCGCGAATCCAGCCCCCGGCGCGGGAGGAGAGGGAAACGTCTGGCTGGTGGGTGACTTCGTAGATGACCTGACGATACCATTTGGTGAAGAGGGGATGGGAGGAAAGGCCGAGCTGGTCGAGCGCCCGCCGGTAGTCGCCCTTGGGGTGAGCGGCGGAAAGGACTTGGGCGCGGGCCAGGCAGTCGCGGAAGTCTCCCCAAGTGAGCCAGCCGCGGAGGAAGGCTCGGAGGAAGGCGAACCAAGCGCCATGGTCGGCGGAGGGTTGGTCGCCCGCGATCCAGCTCCGTAGATGGCGAAGGCAAGCTGCGCGCACCGGGGCAGCATCCGTACCAACAAGGGCCGCCAGGAGCCAGAAGCGCCACTCTGAGTCCTGGGCAGAGTGGTCGAGCGCGTCGAGCAACACCTCGGGTCGGCGGAGAGGGCGGTGCGCGAGGAGAGCGGAGAGGCGCTGCGGGGCCGGCCCTGGCCCATGGTCCGCCCTACAAGCCTGGGCGAGTGCGCTGGCGGCGAGCTCGGCCCAGCCGGGAAAGGTGCGGTCGAGATGGGCCATGAGGCGCGCGAGGCGGCGGGGCGAGCCTTTCCCGCTGAGCGCCGCTGCGACCGAGCGGGGAAGGTTGGCGATGTCGCGCTGGAGGCCTGGCTCCGGCCAGGCCTCCTCCAGGTATGCAAGCAGGCGCTCGGCTTCGAGGGTGAGCCGAGTGCCAGCGGGCTCAGACGCGGTTTCCGTATCATGTGATGCTTGATCCATGGCGGGATGGCCGCGGCGGCCACAACTGAGTTCGACGGGAAAGAGAGGAAGCCTGCCGAGGGCGGCGGAAAGAGTGGGCAGGAGGCAAGCTCCTGCCCTACGGACTCATGAGAGGAAGGGTAGCACCTGCTCAGAGATGGAGCAGATCATCCAGAAACTCCCGGGTAGGATCACCTTCTCAGGTGCACACAGGGTTTCGTCATCGGTGTCCATAGGAAGGCTCGGGTAGTCCACCGCGCCGGAGTACTGAACGTGCTTGCCGCGGGTGCAGGGCAGCAATTCGTCGGGCACCTTTGGCATCTCCTTCACGGGGGGAATGCGGTAGCTCGACTCCTGGGCGGCATAGCAATAATCGAGCGTTCCCTTTTTGTCCGTGTCGGTGATGTACACCTCCTCGTCCGCGGTGCGGACGAGGAGGTGGCGGAAGTTGATGTCGTCCCAGTCGTAGATGACCGTCAACCGGCCGCCCGCCTCGAGGGGGATGTCGTGGTCCTGCCAGGAAGGGATCGCGGGCGGCGTCCGGTTCCAGTACCGAGGCAGCGGACCGTAGTCGCCGGTGCCCTCCCAGCGTCCGATCGGCGTTACCCACACGTCCACGCCCGAATCGTTACGAATCTCGAAGCTGGACAGGAACATGAGCAACATCGGGTTGCAGAGCAGCAGTAGGCCGATCCCGCCCAACACGATGGGGATCCCTGCTACTACGCAGACCACGACGATCAGCCACTTCCTTCGCCGCATGTCGGCTCAACCTAACCCGGCGTTAGCCGGAACCAAGAATTCTCTATACAAGCGCGTAGTCGCGCATTTGGCGCAGTGTGATGCCGACATCACGCCGCGGCATACTGCACCTCGGCCTCTTTTAGCACCTCATCGCGGAAGTAGGGACTCAAGAAGCCCGGCGTGCTAAGGTCCACTTTGCGGCCAAGCAGCACGGAAAGCTCCGCTTCTATGTCCATGAATTCAAGGCCGGGCGCGTGACCGGGCTCGAACTCCACGAGCACATCCACATCGCTCTCCGGTCCGAAGTCCTCCCTGAGGACGGAGCCGAACAACGCCAGCAACCGGATGTGATGGCGGCGGCAGAAGTCCGCCAGCTTCGCTCGATCTATGCTGAAATGGGAGCTCATGTCACCGCCTCCCCTATCCATGTGCCATTATACCACCAGCAGGCTGCTCGATCAGCACCAGAGCTAGCCTTCGGCCACCGGGGTAGCGGCCTGCAAAGCAGGCCTAGCCACTTGCCTCCTGTCCCCGTTGTCATTCCGAGCCATGGCGAGGAATCCATTCGGAGATGATGGCGTCAGCCGAGCGGACGCTTCATTGCTGCAATGGATCCTTCGCCCGCCTTCCGCCTTTGCCAGGCCTCCTTTGCCATCCTACTTCGCCCTTCGCCAAGGCTTCGTAGGACAAGAGGCTTCGGAGCCTGAAGGCTACGGCGGACAGGCCGGCGAGCTCAGGATGACAGCAAGCCCTCTGCGCTCTCTGAGCCTCTGCGGTGAGTTCGTAGGGCAGGAGCGTGTCTCCTGCCCAGGCAGATGCGCGAACAGCGAGACCCTTCGCTTGCGCTCAGGGTGACAGATAGCGGCGGGGCACGGAGACCCCGCCCTACATTCTCTCCGGGGCGGAGATGCCGAGGGTGTCAAGGACGATGCGCAAGACAATCTGCGCGGCGAGGACGAGGGTGAGGCGGGCGGCGGTGAGTTCGGCGTCATCACCGAGGACGCGGCAGTTGGTGTAGAAGCCGTGGAAGACGGCGGCGAGCTCACGCGCATAACGAGTCATGCGGTGTGGCTCGTAGCGTTCGGCGGCCTCGCGGATTTCGTCCGGGAGGCCGGCGAGCTTGCGCATGAGAGCCAGCTCATCAGGGGCTTCGAGGCGGTCGAGGTTGACGGTCTTGGGGTCAGGTGTCGGAACTCCCCTTTCCGCGGCCTCGCGCAAGATGCTGGAGATCCGCGCGTGCGCGTACTGGACGTAGTAAACAGGATTGTCCGCGGCCTGTTTCTTGGCGAGTTCCAGATCGAAGTCAAGGTGGCTATCCATGGACTGCATGAGGAAGAAGAAGCGGGCGGCATCGGGGCCAACGTCCTCGAGCAGGCCGGAGAGTGGGACGATGTCGCCGGCGCGCTTGGACATGCGCACCATCTCGGAGCCGCGGAAGAGACGGACGATCTGGTGGATGAGGATCTCGAAGCGGGAAGGGTCGTAGCCGAGCGCCTGGACGCCAGCCTTGGTGCGTTTGACGTGGCCGTGGTGGTCGGGCCCCCAGATATCAATGAGGCGATCGAAGCCCCGGTCGAACTTGTTCTTGTGGTAGGCGATGTCGGTGGCCAGATAGCTGGCGCGGCCGTCCGTGCGCACGAGCACCTGGTCCTGCTCGTCGCCGAGCTCGGTCGCCTTGAGCCAGAGGGCGCCGTCCGCCTCATAGGTGTGGCCGCCGGCCTTGAGGGCCCGCATGGTCTCTTCCACTTCGCCTTTCTCGTAGAGGGAGCTCTCCATGAACCAGGTATCGAAGTGAACGCCGAAGGCCTCCATGTCGCGCTGGTGGCTGGCGATGATCTTGTCGAGGGAGTATGCGTACAGGGCGGAGAGACGCTCTTCGCGGGACATGTGGAGGCAGCGGTCGTCCTCGGCCTTGACCAGGTCTTCGGCCATTTCGATGACGTAATCGCCCTGGTAGCCATCCTCTGGAACGGCGGCCTCCTGACCGAGCTGCTGGAGGTAGCGGGCTTCGAGGGTCTGGGCGAAGCGCTGGACCTGGGTGCTATTGGTGGCATCGTTGACATAGTACTCGCGAGAGACCTGCCACCCGGCGCGCGCCAGGAGGCGAGCCAAGACGTCGCCGATGGCCGCGGCGCGTCCTTGCACGACAGCAAGGGGGCCGGTGGGATTGGCGCTGACGAATTCGAGGAGGAGGCGCTTGCCTTCTCCGAGGTTGGAGCGGCCGTACTGGTGGCCCTCTGTGGTGATCTGATGAACGACGCGGCGAAGCCAGGCCGGGGAGAGCAGAAAGTTTATGAAGCCCGGACCAGCTACCTCCACACGCTCCATGACTCCCTCGGGGGGCCGGAGATGACGCACGATATGCTCGGCTATCTCCCGCGCCGGACGGCCGAGGTCGGTGGCGATAGCGAAGGCCAAACTGGTGGAGAAGTCGCCATAGCTGGGGTCGCGAGGTGCCTGAAGCTCAATCTCCACGGACAGGAAAGCGGGTAGGTCTCCCGCAGCCTGGGCTCTGGAGAGCGCGTCGGACAGGGCTTGGGTCAGAAGTTCTCTTGCCATCAGTGTTGCGGCCTCGTTATCCGATGAGCCAGGCCCACGCGGCCTTCACCAAAGGTGGCGCGTATTCGGCCAGCGCGGCGACGGTGAGAAAGCCGGCCAGCACTTGCACGAAGCCGGCGTTCCAGATGCGGCGCGGCAGGGTGACACGGGGTCTCGGAGAGTTGCGGATCTTGTTCAGGAGTGCCGCGCCCACTGCAATGGCACGCGCGAGCTGGCGCTCGGAGGGTTGCCGGGTGGTGACCCACCGCTGAAGGCCGGCACCGAGTCGGCGCCAGGTGATGAGCACGATCATGACCAGGACGAAGAGGGCGAGCGCCCGGCTGGCCTCATTCACTCTGGTGCTGAGCGAAGAGAGGAACTGTTGTGCGATGACGAGCAAGATAAGTAGGGCCATGAGGTTGGTGCCACAGCGGGAATGAACCCGGGGCATTGTCCTCACTTTCTCCGGAGTGAGGTCTTCTCCTTCCTCAATGGCGTGGACGACCATGTGCTCGGCCCCGTGGACTCTGGTCAGAGGCGAAGAGCGAAGCAGTAGCAGGAATACCGCCACCTGGAGTGCGTAGAAGGTTAGGGTGACGGTGAGGAGGAGATGGGGGGCAGGCTCCGGGCCGGGCGGGGTGGCTGCCGGGGAGATGAGGTATTGTGCGAGCTTGGCGAGCCCGGAGATGACGGCGCTGGCGAGCAGATTGATCACCATGAGGGCGGCGCCGGTGGCGGCGAGCGCGAGGTCGTTCGCTCCCGCGCGCAGGGTGCCTGTGGTAAGGTAAACGCCGAAAGGGGTGGCGAGGCCGGCGATGGGAGGGGCTGGGGGTTGGCCGGCAATCGCTGCCAGCACGTCGCGCCGGAGTAGCAGGCCACCGAGGTAGCGCCCTTCAGGCGTAGTAACGGCAACGGCTGGAGCGCCGGACTCATCGAGGGCCTTGGCGAGGTTATCGAGTGGCTGGTGTTGGGTGACGGTGAGCTGGATGGGGCGCATAGCCTCCCCAACACGGAGACTGTGGACGCGGGCGCGGGGATCGGGGGCCGCGGCAACGAGGTGGAGGAGATCGGCTTCATAGACAAATCCGACGAGTCGGTCTCCATCTGTCACCGGCAGGGCGGGGAGACCGCGCGCACGCAACACCCGGATGGCCCTGGCGACAGTGTCGTCAAGGGCCAGCGGAGGCGCGGGCTTGATGACATACTGGAGATCGCGGATCATCATCGTTGGCTTGCGGCTACCTCCTCTTCATGGTATCATAGCACGCAGAGTTCGACATCAACTGGGGGTTTTCTTATGGCCAGAAGGTGTGATATTTGCGGAAAGGGTCCGCAGACCGGATACCATGTGAGCCACTCGCACGTGCGCACGAAGCGCCGCTGGTACCCCAATCTTCAGCAGACAAAGGTCAGTCTGGGAGGCAGAACAGTGACACTGCGAGTGTGCGCCAAGTGCCTGAAGGGAGGCAAAGTCGCCCGCGCGGTCTAGGGCACCCTTAGCTAGTCGGCTCATTCTCCTCTCCTTGCCGCCGCTTGCTGGGAGGCGGCGGCTCGCTCTATATAGGCCTTTAGCTTGCTCACTTCCTCTTGTCTGAGGGCGCGCCATTGACCGGGGCGAAGACGGCCGAGGGTGAGGGGGCCGACGCGAGTCCGGCGGAGGGCGAGGACGGGGTGGCCGACAGCTTTCAGCATTCGGCGAACCATGCGCTTGCGGCCGGAATGCACCGTAAGTTCAACCAGCGAGCTGTTCTTGCCGCGGCGCAAGAGGCGCACCCGCGCGGGGCCGGTGGGCCCATCATCCAGCATTATGCCCTGTTCGAGCTGGTGGAGAGCGGCCCGAGATGGGCAGCCTTTCACTTCGGCCTGGTATACCTTATCCACGTGGTACCGGGGATGGGTGAGGCGATAGGTGAGTTCGCCGTCGTTGGTGATGAGCAGCAGTCCCTCGGTATCGGCATCGAGGCGGCCGGCCGGGTAGAGGCGCTCTCTGAGTTCGCCCAGCAGTTCGAGGACCGTCTGGCGGCCGCGATGATCGGCCACTGTGGAGAGGGGACCGCGCGGCTTGTGCAGGAGGAGATAGCGTCTGGGCTCGAGCTGGATGGGGCGTCCATCCAGCTCGACCCGCGACCTCTCAGGGTCAACGAGAAGGGCGGGGTCGGCGGCCACTTCGCCGTCAATGCGAACGCGGCCGGCGCGGATCAGGTCGGTCGCCTTGCGGCGAGAGGCCAGCCCCGCAGCAGCGATGAGCTTTGAGAGCCTTTGCATAGGTCCTCGCGAGCAGAGCCATGAGCAGCAGCAGGAGAAGCGCCCGCACCACCCAGAGAGAGACTATGATGAAGGTGGAGCGGGAGGCGGACTCGCCCGCGATCAGGGGTGAGCAGGCGAGCGTCCTTCTGTGAGCTATGAGGCGGGCCTCGCCTGCGGGGTCACCCCGAGAGACGGGCGCCCGGAGGGTCTTGAGGGTGACTTCGAGGTGAGCTGGTTCATCGGGGAGGCCGGGGCCGGCGACGGTGGCCAGAGTCTCCTGGCACAAGGCGGGGAGAGAGCGCTTGATGCTCCCCCGCACGCGAACCCGGCCGAGCGCGTCTCCGGATCGCGCGTATGCTCTGCGGCGGTAGCTGGAGAAGCCATAGTCCAGCAGGCGGAGGCACTCCTCGTACACCTCCGGGCTGTCGAGCAGGACGGCGATGAGCTGCCAGCCATCTCTGGTGGCGGAGGCGACAAGGCAGGGACCGGACTCGTTGACATAGCCGGTCTTCACGCCGTCCGCGAACTGGGATCGCCAGAGGACTTTGTTATGGTTGACCAGCTTCCGGCGGCCATCGGCGGCCTCGGGGAGGGTGATCTCGGCCGTCTTGGCGCCAACCAGTTGCCGGAAGCGGGGGTGTTTCATGGCCTCGCAGGTGACAAGGGCCAGGTCGTAGGCGGAGCCATAGTGCTCGGGGTCATGGAGGCCGTGGGGATTGACGAAGTGAGTATGAGCGGCCCCCAGCTGGCTGGCGCGCAGGTTCATGTCGCGGGCGAAGGCCTCGACGCTGCCAGCCAGGTGTTCGGCGATGGCGATGGCGGCATCATTTGCGGATTCGACCAGCAGGGCGGCTAGCAGGTCTTCCATGAGGACCACATCGCCGGGCTGGAGGTGCAGGGAGGAGCCGGAGACCTGAGCGGCCCTGGCGCTGATAGTGACCGGGTCGTCGAGACGGCCGAGTTCGAGGGCCAGCAGGGCGGTCATGATCTTGGTGGTGCTGGCCACCGGGCGGGGTTGGTCGCTGGCCTTGCAGAAGAGCACGGCCCCGGTCTGGGCGTCTATGAGCACTGCGGCGCTGGCTTGGAGGGAAGGCGGGCTGGCGCTGGGCTGGGAGGCCCAGAGCGGCGCGCTCAGTGCCATGAGGAGCGCCACCGCCGCCTTGGCCCTGGCCCTGCTCATGCTGCCGGCCGCTCTTCAGGATCCGCTTGGGATTGGTCGGCAGGGAGAGCGTCTAGCTGCGGTAGGTCTGCGACCGAGTCGAGCCCGAAATGTCCGAGGAAGTTTTCTGTGGTGCAGTACATGATCGGTCGGCCGGGCGCTTCTTTGCGGCCGGCTTCGGAGATGAGTTGATACTGGAGAAGGGTGTCGAGGGGGGAGTCGGAGTTCACGCCCCGGATGGCATCTATCTCGGGGCGGGTGACGGGCTGTCTGTAGGCGACGATGGCGAGGGTTTCGAGGGCGGCGCGGGAGAGGCGGAAACGCTCGGGCTGGTGGAGCTTGGCCACATAGGGGCCATATTCAGCACGGGTGCAGACCTGGTAGCCTCCGGCAATCCGGCTGAGCTGGAGGCCGCGGCCCTCGTATTGGGCTGCGAGCTGCCCTGCCAGGGCCTCGGCCTCCACGGGAGTGATGTCGAGGATCTCGGCGATCTCGGCGCCCGCGAGAGGCTCGGCGGCCATGAAGAGAACGGCTTCCAGCGCGGCCAGCTTGTCCACAGGGATCAGGGAGGGCTCGGGCCGCGCCTGGTCACACGCCTGGTGGTTGGACTCCGCCTCTGGTTCCAACTGGCTCATTCCCCGGCCGGGCAGGCTTCTTCAGATGCCTTCACCGGATAGACGCGGATTTCGCCGAGCAGCCGCTGTTGAGCGACCCGCACGCGCCGGAGCCGGATCAGCTCGAGCAGGGCGAGGAAGGTCACAATCAGCTCGATGAGGGTGGCCTGCTCGTCGAACAGATCGAGGAAACGGATGCCATCCTCACACCATCGGACCCGCGCGGCAATGGCGGCCATCTTCTGGGCCACGGTGAAGCGCGGCCGCACCACCTCGCCGGTGGGCGTTTCCCGGGCGCGACTGAGGAGGCTCTGGAAAGCGGCCCAGAGATCGAAGGTGGATACTTCGTTGAGCATGAGATAGGCCTGGTCGTGGTGGCCGTTGCCATTGGTGAGTTCGCCGCGGGAGAAGACGAAGCGCTGGAGCTCCGCGCGGGCGCGCAGCTCCTCGGCCACGGCCTTGTAGCGGCGGTATTCCATGAGTCGGGCGACGAGCGCAGCCCTGGGATCGCCGGCTTCCTCCTCATCTTCCTCCGGCCGCTGATCCTGGGGCAGCAACATGCGGGATTTGATCTCCAGGAGCTGCGCGGCCATGACCAGAAACTCGCCAGCGACCTCGATGTTGAGAGACTCGAGGGATGCAAGATACTCCAGGTACTGGCTGGTGATGTGCTCGATGGGAATGTCGAAGATGACGATCTCTTCGCGCTCAATGAGGTAGAGGAGAAGGTCGAGCGGACCTTCGAAAAGGGGAAGCCTCACTGGGTGGCCAGTGAATACGCGGTCAGGCGGGGCCGTCAGGTGAGCGGCAGTGCTCTGGGCTGTGATCTCAGGTGCGATCATCTCCTACTCCACGGGCCACGATTTCTGGTGTGACGACCTAGGTCTTCGGCGGGGGGCCGCCTGGCCCCTCCTAGGTATGCCTTATTCGCGGTTGTGAGTCCAGTCTGCCGAGAGAGTGACTGTGGCCGCCAAATGTGGCTGGGCTGTAGGGCGGGCGTACCCACGCCCGCCGACACGTTGGGCAGGAGCTTCGCTCCTGCCATTCTTCAGCCGGCCGGGCCTCCCGCTCATGGCTTGGGATTGGCCTTGCGCACGTCGTTGAGGAACTCCACAAGGCATCCGTCAAGCCAGGCCGCTGCGTCACCTCGAAGGTCCGAGGACCTACACTCCCCAATGCCCGCCCTCTGCCAGACGCATGCATATGCCGAGATGGGCTTGCCGTCGTCGCCAAGCCCGTTCGGCACAGTTAGAAGCGCGGGTCTGTTCAGTTCGAGGCGGATGTTGTACACCACCCAACCTGGCCAACTGTCCCGGCAGTTCAGGTTGAGGTACAGAAATGGTGCCACGTCGTCTAAGACTTCGAGGATGGATGACTGGTGTAGCTTCAGTTCGATGTAGCTCTTGAGGTATGCCTCGCTGAGGCCAGACTGAGTTGCGGCTGCGGACAGGTCCTCGACAACAACGTGTATGCTCCCCAGCAGACCTAGGCCGGGCAGACCTTGGCCGTGAGCGTAGACGCTACTGCCTTGGAGTGCCATCAGCCGCATGAACACGTCAAGCCCACCTGACGGCTCGTCCCATGCTGCGGGCCACTCGGGCGCCCCGCCCCCCCCTTCTCCGGCGAGCGCATCAGGTACATCGGCGAGGTTCACCACGTCTTGCTTCCCCTTCTCGTCCAAGGCCCGAAGCACTTCCTTCAACGCGCACACAGGCACCGCGAAGTTGAGGTTCTGCCCTTCTGACAGGAACGCCGAGGTCACTCCGATGACGTGCGCATCGGCGTCAAGTAACGGGCCGCCGCTACTTCCCCGGGAGACCGGCGCTGTTGTCTGAATAGCCTCAAGCCCCTTCTGCAGTTCCCTGGTTGCGCTCACGACTCCGGTCGAAAGGGTGGCTTCCAGTCCCATCGGGCTTCCAATCGCTGCCACTGGCTGCCCAACGCGGACGCTACTGGGATCCCCAAGTTGGAGAATAGGGAGACCGCGCCCTTCGCACTTCAAGATGACCAGATCCTGGTCTGTCAGTTCTAGCGACTTACGAACTACACCAATGGCGGGTAGAAACGAACCGTTGTGCAGCTTGATCAGGGCCCAGGAAGCATCCTTGACGACGTGGTAGTTGCTCACTACCAGGCCATCCGCGGCGATGATGAAACCGCTTGCCTGCCTCGTCTCTTCGTCGTTGTCCCCGAATACCTGAACAGTGACGACTGCCGGGTCGGCCTTCGCTGCTACACTGCTGGCCCAGTCATCCTGAGCGGCGAGTGCGCGCGACTGCACCCCTGTGAGCGCGCCCACGAGGGAAAGCACCAGGAGGAGCGCTGAGCGTACGGCACAACCCCGCAGGCAGTTCATCGTTTCCCCTCCTTGCCCGTATATCGGCTACGGGCCGAAGCTCCGCGGGCGACCGCAAAGGCTCGCCCCTACAGGAGCCTTCGAGAGCAAGCAAAGGCGGGCATGGGTATGCCCGCCCTACAGCTCAGCGCAGCCCCATCGCCCTCCAGACCATCTCCATGGTCTCCGAGGTCTTCTCTCTGGCGCGGTGGGCACCCTCGTGCAGCACTACATCTACGCGGGCGGGATCACCGGCGAGAGCGGCGCGCCGCTCCCAGAGTGGAGTCAGTGCCTGGGTGATTATGTCGGCGAGCTGATCTTTGTGCGCAACGCAGCCGAGGTGCCCGGCCTCGCACTCCGCCTTCGCCTGGGGCGCGGTGTCGAGCGCGTAGGCGAGGTGATAGGCGTAGACGGGACACTCTTCCGGGTGGCCAGGGTCGCCCTTGCGGATCTTGGTTGGGTCGGTGAACATGCTGGCAACCTTCCCGCGCACCGCGTCGGGAGAGTCCGAGAGGTAGATGCAGTTGTCGTAGGATTTGCTCATCTTGCGCCCGTCCAGGCCGGGCAGGACGGCGAACTCTGTGAGCAGGGCCTCGGGCTCGGGGAAGGTCTCGCCGTAGAGGTAATTGAAGCGGCGCGCGATCTCACGGGTGAGCTCGAGGTGGGGAACCTGATCTTGGCCCACTGGCACGACCTCGGCGCGGTAAACCAGGATGTCGGCGGCCATCAGCACCGGATACCCGAGGAGGCCGTAGGAGGGGTTGGCGATGTGGAGCTGTTCTCGCTTCTCCTTGTAGGTGGGGACGCGCTCGAGCCGGCCGACAGGAGTGATCATGGAAAGAAGCACATGGAGCTCGGCGTGGGCAGGGACCCAGGATTGAATCACGATGGCCGTCTTCTCTGGGTCTAGACCGGCGGCGAGGTAGTCTATGGCGGCCTGGCGAATGTTATCGCGCAGTTCGCCGGTATCCTCGAAGGCGGTGGTCAGCGAATGCAGGTCTACGATTCCGGCGTAGAGCTCATATTCATCCTGGAGGCGGACCCAGTTGCGGAGGGCCCCTTCGAGGTTTCCAAGGTGGAGCCGACCGGTGACCTGCATGGCGCTGAAGATGACTTTGCGTTTTGGTTGGAACATGGCGACGGGGATTATAGCACAGGGCTGTTATGGGTGGCAATGAGTGCGGCAGGCCAGTGGTCGCCGAGAGCGCGTAGGCGCAGAGCCCCCGCACCGTCAACCTCCCACAAGATGGCACCTGGGCCGGCGAGGAGAGGACGCGACAGAGAAATGGCGAATCACGCGACTCCGAGGGATGCTCCAACATCCCGAAGTGCTCAGTAAGTGATGGAGCGACAACGTGGAGGCGGCAAGATGGCTGATCGGGTGAGAGTAGGCTTCGTTGGGGCCGGCGGGATAGCGGTACATGCGCATATTCCCGCGCTGAAGGAGATCGAAGGAGTAGAGATCGCCGCGCTGTGTGACGTGAGCGAGGAGCGGGCCAAGGCAGCCTGTGAGCAATTCGGCGGGCGCGCCTACCAGGATCACCGCGACATGCTGCAACGGGAGGAGCTGGACGCGCTGTTCGTCTGCCTGCCGCCTGATGCCCATACAGACGCGGAGCTCATCGCTGCCGCCAAGGGAATCCACCTCTTCGTTGAGAAGCCGATTGTGATCAACATGCAGAAAGGCCTGGAGATCGCAGACGCGATCAAGAATGCCAATGTCATCTCCAGCGTCGGCTATCAACTCCGCTACACGCCGGTGGCCGAGTGGGCGCGCACCTTCCTCCAGGGCAAGCCGGTCTCGCTGGTTGCGGGAAACCGCTGGGGAGGCATCCCCGGCGGCCCCGACCATTGGTGGCGGGTGATGGCCCGCTCCGGGGGCATGTTCCACGAGCAGGCCACGCATAACATGGACCTTATGCGGTACTTCGTGGGAGATGTCGCCCGTGTGTATGCGCGCTACTCGTTCAACGTGCTCAAGGAGGTGGAGAATCTCACCGTCCCCGACGCGCAGGTGATCCTGCTGGAGTTCAAGAACGGAGCCACCGGGTGCTTCTCCACGAGCTGCGCGCTGACCAAGGGCGGAGTGGGAGGATGGGGCTCGCTGAATGTGATCCTGCGCGATGTCATGCTCCACATCGGATATGAAGACATCACGGTAGTGCCCGAGGGCGCGGTGGAGGTCGAACTTCCTCCCCGGGGCATGAGCATCCAGCAGGCCTTCATCCACGCCATCCGCACCGGTGATCGCTCGGTCATCCGCTCCGACTACCACGATGCGCTCAAGACCACCGAGGTCACCCTCGCTGCAAACCAGTCCGCCAAGACCGGCAAGCCGGTCGAGATGAAGCTCGCCTGAGCGCCGGCCGAACGCTATAGGGCGGGGCTGCCCCGCCCCGCCGGCCCTTCCGGCACCGGTAGCTCGTTGCTCGTTGGGCAGGAGCTTGCTCCTGCCATTGAACACGCCAGACACGTAGGGCAGCCATGAGAGAAATACCAACTTGGCAGGCCTACGACCGGATAGCCGCGTCCGGCGAATATGGGGAGCTGGTGAACGAGGCCGGAGAGCTGACCTTGTCCCCCGACGGCCGGCGCGAGGCGGATTTCTTCCGGTCCGCTCTGGAGGGGAGGAAACGAGTCCTGGATGTGGGCTGTGGTCCCGGCTTCCCGCTTATCATGCTCACGGATTGTGTCACCACGCTGTATGGAGTAGACGCCTCTCCGGCGATGCTGGCTGCGGCAAGACGTAACGTGGCCGCGCTGGGAATGCGAAGCGTTGTGCTGCTGCGCGCGCTCGGCGAACAGCTCCCATTTCTCAACGGTGTCTTCGATGGTTTCGCGATCTGTGGCACGTTGGGGAGTCTCCCCGAACCAGCGGCCGTTCTGTCCGAACTGGCCCGCGTGGGCGCGCCGGGCGCAATGCTCGCGAGCATCGAGCAAGACTACCGCAGGAGACTGGCCCCGGGAGCACCTCGCGTCGAGCGCTGGCTGTGCACACAAGCGGGTGCGCTGTGGCTCCGAGTGGTGCGATATCTTACCGATCCCTACCGCATTCGCGATGAGCGCTACGTGCTCTACCCAGCCAGCGATTTCGGCCGGAGGGTGCTCGGTGACCCCGAACTGGTGCGCGGGGAGCGTAAGGCGACGGACCTCTCGCCGGAGCACTTGCCGCCTGAGGTCATTCTCGACGCCTGGTACAGCATAGAAGCGCAGTTCGACCCCGATACGCTGCAAGCTGCTCTTGACCGGGCGGGGTTCGAACCTGTCAAGCAGTGGGTGGCGGACAGCTACGGGGTGCCCCACATCTTCTCTGTCTTTCGGTGCCGGTGAGCGGGCGGGGTGTGACCCCGTTTTCTAGGTCGGTGGGGAGCCAGGCCTGTTGTCATGCTGAGCGCAGCGAAGTGGCTAGGTCGGCAAAGCCGACCGCCATGGCGGCCCGCCTCGGACGGGCCTAGCCACATCCCGCCGTTTGGAAGCGAACGAAGGCGTGATCCTTCACTTCGCGCTTCGCGCTCGTTCAGGATGACAAGAGAGCGCAGACCTAGACTTTGGGGTCAACCCAGCGGGCGGGTGCGCTTGACGGCCTGACCTCCAGCTGTTACACTCCTGTAGGAGTGTAACCTGCGATGCCCAATAACTCCTCCGAGATGGTGACGCTGAAGATCCCGCGGCACCTATATCAGCGGGTGAGCCAGTTGATCGAGGGGACAGGCTTCCGTTCCGTCACCGAGTTCGCTACCTACGTCCTGCGAGACCTGGCAGCCCAGCCCCGGCCCGTCCCTCCGGCACCGGAGAAGCGCGCCGCGCCAAAGCGAGCGGCCGCGCGCATGACCCAGGCCGAGCTGAAGGCCGCGCGCAAGCGGCTGCGAGAACTCGGCTATCTCTAGCAAGGCGCTGGGCGCGAGGAGCTAGGCACGAGGAGCTGGCGATGATTAGCCCCCATGGCGGAAGGTTGATTGATCGGACCGTCTCGGGTGAGGATCGTGAACGCCTCACCCGCGAGGCCGAGCACATGCCGAAGCTGCCCCTCAACCAGCGCGAGCTGGCCGATCTGGAGATGATCGCCACCGGCGCCATGAGCCCGCTGACCGGCTTCATGACAGAGGCCGACTACCACAGCGTGGTGGACACCATGCGGCTGGCCAACGGCCTGGTGTGGAGCATCCCGGTGGTTCTCTCGGCCAAGTCGCCAGAGCACGAACGGTTGCAGCCAGGGACACAGGTGGCCCTGACGGATGATGCCGGCCGCGCGCTCGCAGTGTTGGACCTGGCCGATCGCTACCAGGTGGATCACGACTATGAGGGCCAGATGGTGCTTCGCACCACCGATGAAGCGCATCCCGGAGTGCAATATCTGAAGAGCATCTCCTCCATCTATCTGGGTGGGAACATCCATCTCATGCGGCACCCAGAGCACCGGGATTTCCTCCGCTACCGCCTGGAGCCCAAGGAGACGCGGGTGCTCTTCGCCGCCAAGGGCTGGAATCGCATCGCCGCCTTCCAGACCCGGAACCCGATCCACCGCGCGCATGAGTACTTGCAGAAGTGTGCCCTCGAGCAGGTGGATGGGCTGCTCATTCATCCCCTCGTGGGAGAGACCAAGAAGGACGACATCCCGGCCGAGGTGCGGATGCGCTGCTATGAGGAGCTGATCGCGCACTACTATCCCCGGGATCGGGTGGTGCTCTCCGTCTTCCCGGCGGCGATGCGGTATGCGGGGCCGCGGGAGGCGATCTTCCACGCGCTCATTCGCAAGAACTACGGCTGCACGCACTTCATCGTGGGGCGGGATCACGCGGGGGTGGGCGACTACTACGGGACCTATGAGGCGCACGCTATCTTCGGCGAGTTCGACCCCGAGGACATAGCAATCGCCCCTCTCTTCTTCGACCATGCCTTCTACTGCCGCAAGTGCGGCAACATGGCCACCACCAAGACCTGCCCCCACAGCAGCGAGGAACGCGCGATCTTCAGCGGCACCAGGGTGCGCCAGATGCTCGCCGAAGGAGAGCTCCCCCCGCCAGAGTTCACCCGGCCGGAGGTGGCGCAGATCCTGATAGAGAGCATGCGCCGTGAGGATAAACAATGAAGCGCCTGGTCATTATCGGACTGGATTGCCTCACACCCCAGTGGGCGCTCGAGGCCTGGCTGCGGGAGATGCCGAATGTGAGCGCGTTGATCCAGCGCGGCGTCGGAGCCAGGCTCTACTCCACCATCCCTCCCATCACCGTGCCCGCCTGGACCTCCATGATGACCTCCTACGACCCGGGCATGCTCGGCTGCTATGGCTTCCGCAACCGCACCAGCTACGCGTATGACTCCCTCCAGGTCTCGGACGCGAACACGATCCGCGCGCGGACTGTGTGGAACTACCTCTCCCGCAGTCGCCTGAAGTCTCTCGTCATGGCCGTGCCCCAGACCTATCCCCCCAGGCCCCTCAACGGCATCATGGTCTCCTGCTTCATGACCCCGAACAAAGAAGTCCCCTTCACCTACCCCGAGGCAGTACAGGGTTTGCTCGATCAGGTATCAGGCGGCGAGTACGTAATAGATGTCAAAGACTTCCGCACCGAAGACAAGGACACCCTGCTGGAGTGCGTGAAGAAGATGACCGAGGCTCGCTTCCGCGCCTTCCGCGCGCTGCTGAGGGCCGACGAGTTCGACTTCGCCATGATGGTGGAGATGGGCCCGGACCGGCTGCAGCATGGGTTCTGGCGGTTCTGCGATCCCACCCATCGGCTCTATCAGGCGGGCAATCCTTACGAGCGCGTGCTGCACGACTACTACCTGACCCTCGACCAAGAGATCGGTCGCACCGTGGAGGCCGCGGGCGAAGGCGCCTCCATCATGGTGGTCTCGGACCACGGCGCGAAGGCCATGGAGGGCGCCATCTGCATCAATGAGTGGCTGCAAGACCAGGGCTATCTCAAGCTCAAGGAGCGGCCGCGCGAGCGCATGAGGCTGACTCCGGATATGATTGACTGGCCCCACACCAAGGCCTGGGGGGAGGGCGGATACTACGCGCGCCTCTTCCTCAACGTGGCCGGCCGAGAGCCCCAGGGCTGCCTGCCGCCCGGAGCCTACGAGAGCATCAGGGAGGAGCTGAAGGCCGGGCTGGAGGCCCTCGGGGATGAGCAGGGCAGGCCCATTGGAACGCGCGTCTTCCGGCCGGAGGAGATCTACCGGAAAGTCAACCACATTCCGCCCGACCTGATCGTCTACTTTGGCGACCTCAACTGGCGTTCCGCCGGGTCAGTGGGCATTGGCGCGCGGCATCTCCGGGAGAACGATACCGGGCCAGATGACGCCAATCACCTGCCAGACGGTGTCTTGGTCTGGGACCTGGCCGCAGCCGGCTCGCCAAGAAGGGCCGAGCGGTATCAGATCTACGATGTCGCGCCCTCCATCCTCAAGTTCTTCGGGCTGGAGATACCGGAAGACATGATCGGCGAGCCCATCATCTGAATCCGTAGGGCAGGAGCCCCTAGGCCTGAAGGCTGGGGTGGCGGCCTCGGCTGTCCCGAGGCCTAGCCACTTGCTCCTGCCCAGAAGCTGGGAAAGTGAGTGGAGACATGCCGAAGGGATTCACGCTCTGGTTCACCGGCCTGCCTGCCTCGGGCAAGAGCACACTTGCCGAGCGAGTGAGAGACATTCTGCTGGAGCGGGGAATGCGGGTGGAGATCCTGGATGGCGACCTGGTGCGGCAGAACCTGAGCAAGGGGCTGGGGTACTCCAAGGAGGACCGCGACACCAACATCCGCCGCATCGGCTTCGTCTGCCACCTGCTCACCCGCAACGATGTGGTGGCCATCGCCGCGGCCGTCTCGCCCTACCGGGAGATCAGAGACGAGAACCGCAGGCTGATCGGGCGGTTTGTGGAGGTCTACTGCCAGTGCGATCTGGAGACGCTAAAGTCCCGCGATCCCAAGGGGATGTATGAGAAGGCCTTGCGGGGAGAGATCGCAAACTTCACCGGCGTGAGCGACCCCTACGAGCCCCCGGAGAATCCGGAGGTGGTGGCGGACACCGCGCGCGAGGACATCGAGACCTCCGTCGCCAAGATCATCGCCAAGCTGGAGGAGCTGAGATACCTCCCGGCCGGGGACGCGCGCGGCTACACCGAAGAGGAGGAGGAAACCATCAAGCGGCGGCTGCAAGATTTGGGCTACATCTGAGGAAGGCTAACATGCGCTTCCTGTGCGGGCGCCGCAAGCGAAGAGTCTGCGTGGTCGGCCTGGACGGCGTTCCCATCGGCCTGCTGCGCCGGCTGGCCGACGAATCGGTGATGCCGCGCGTCGCTGCCCTCCTCAAGCAGGGCGGCCTCCAGCAGATGCGGGCCTCGCTGCCCCCCGTCTCCTCAGTGAGCTGGTCCTCCTTCATGACCGGCGCCAATCCCGGGCAGCACGGCATCTTCGGCTTCACCGAGATAGCGCCTGACAGCTATCAGCTCACCTTTCCCGGCTTCGACCATCTGGCCGTGCCTACATTCTGGGACCGCCTGGGCCAGTCCGGCCGGCGCTGCGCCATCATCAATCAGCCGGCCACCTATCCCGCGCGGCCGGTGCCGGGCGCGCTGGTATCCGGCTTCGTCGCCCTCAAGCTAGAGAAAAGCGTCTGGCCCAAAGACCATCTCCCCGCGCTCCAGCGGATGGGCTACCGCATTGACGTGGATACCCAGCAGGCCGGCCGCGACCCCGATGGCCTGCTCGACGATCTCGCGGCCACCCTCCAGACCCGGCGGCAGGCAACCTCCTACTTCTGGGAGCAGGAGCGCTGGGACTACTTCCAAGTGGTGGTCACCGGCACCGATCGTCTCCATCACTTCCTCTGGCGCGCGGTGGAGCGAGAGGACGATCCCAGGCACGAGCAAGCGCTATCATACTACCGCGCCGTGGACGCCTTCATCAGTGAGATGTGGGACCGCTTCCACAAGGGAAGACCGGCCGAGCAGGAGGGCAAGGGGTTCCTGCTGCTCTCCGATCACGGGTTCTGCGGGGTGACGTGGGAGGTCCGCCTGAATGCCTGGCTACGGGAGAACGGCTACCTGGACTACCAGACTCAAGAGCCCGAGTCGGTGGCCGAGATCACGCCAGGCACGCGCGCCTTCGCACTTGATCCCGGCCGCATCTACCTCAACGCGCGGGGCCGCTTCGCCAAGGGCTGTGTTGATCCCGAGGAGCTCCCCGCGCTGCGCCAAGAGCTGGCCGCCCGGCTCAAGGAGCTGCGCTTCGAGAGCCAGCCAGTGATCACCCACGTCTGCGCGCGGGAGGAGCTCTTCCACGGCCCGCAGGCCGAGCTGGGCCCTGACCTCGTGCTCCTGAGCGCGCCGGGCTTCGACCTCAAGGGCGCAACCAAGGGAAAGGAAGTCTTCGCGGCCACCCGCTTCCAAGGCATGCACACCTGGGACGACGCCTTCGTCTGGAGCAAGCTGCCAGTTCCCAATCACCCCGAGATCTCCGACCTCGCCGAGGTGATCGTGGATTGGCTCTGCGCATAGGCCGTCCCCTCGCTGGCCGTTGCTCTTCTCACAGCAGCGCAGTGCTGAAGTAGCACTCCGCCCGATCGGGCAGCACGGTGGCGATGTTTCCCGGCATCCTCTTCGCCAGTGCTCGCGCCGCCCATACGTTCGGAATCAGGCTGCAACCGGCCGTCTCGCTCCCCGCCCTCGATCATCGCCACCGCCACGCGGTCCTTGATGCTCCCGCCGGGGTTCAGGAACTCCGCCTTCGCGTATACCCTCTCGCCCCTCAAGCGCAGCAGGGGAGTATTCCCGATGAGATCGAGCACATTCTCGGTCAGCATGCAGTCACCTCATGGTCTCCGGCCGACCCTTTCCCCATTGCCGACAACTGCTCTCCAGTTCACTCATCTAGCATCTCAGAACCAGCTCCACCCGTCAAGTTCCTTGCCTGCAACGAAACCCGCGCAATTTCCCCCATTTCCGCCACCATAAAAATCCAGCAAATTGCTAGCTTTTTTCCGAAATCTCTTGACACAGTGTGCTATAATAAAGAGGGAAGCGTGGGTGCTTCCAGGCCCTCATCTCTCGCCCGCCATCGCCCCCGCCGTCAGCAGGCGAAGCCTCTCGTAGGCAAACCGCATCAGGATCTCAAGGTGCACGATGTCCTCCCGATTATACGCCTTCAGCAATTCAAGCGCCTCCCGGCTCCCCCGCTCCCATTCCCGCCACAGCCGGACTGCATCCCAACCATCGAGGTGTTGGGTTTCCGAGCTGCGGTGGATGTTGAGCTGAGCCTCGATGTTCTTCAGGCCGCCGGAGAGGCCCAGGCGGCGGAGCGTGTAGCAGAGGTCCACGTGTATCTGATCGAATTCGATTCCTAGGAACCGCCCCCGCAGAAACGGCAGATCAAAGCACGTGCCGAAGAAGGTCACGAGCAGCCCAAAGCGTCCCACGTCCTCCACGAACTGCTCCAGGTCCTCCCCCTTCGTGTACGTCCGCACCTCGTGTCCGTCATACACCCCGACCATAGTCACCTCATCGCCTTCGCCCAACCCAGTGGTCTCGATATCCAGGTAGGCGACGCGATGGGAGAACTCAGGATAAGCCCGCCAGTGCTCGCGCCGGGGGAGGCTAGCGGCAAAGAAGCGATGGTCTTCCTCTTGGAGACGGTCGAGAGACAGGTTCACGGCCACTGCCACGCGCTCCGTGGCGCGCGGAGAGAGCCTTGCCCTGGCCGGATCGCCGAGGAAGTCTCGCCAGGAGTGAACCCCGCGCTCCCAGATGCGGCGCTCCGTTACCGGGCCAATGCCCGGAATGTGCAGAAAGCTGCTGCTAAGCATGGCGAGACTTGTGCCGACGCATGTGTCGGAGAAAGATGAACGCAGCAAGGACGGCGACGGCAATGGGCAGGACCGGGCCCAGAGCGCGGCCCCCTGGCTCACTGCGACCAGCACTCTCAGAGGTCTCTGGAGGCTCGATGACATTGAGCTGGCCGTCGGGCGGGGTGAGCTCCGCGGGCGCGCTTGCGGCCGTTCGTCGCTGCGCGCGCTGGCTGGCCTGTTGAAAGTTTGGCAGGATGATGCTGGCGAGGATGCCCAGGATGGACATCACTATCAGCCATTCAACCATCGTCATGGGCCTGCGGCGAGGCATTGGTTCCTCCACGATGCTATTCAGGCAGTTTGCATGAACTCGCGCACCGCGCTCACAAGGGCCTCGACCAACTTGCCTTCCGGGAAAGTCCCCGCCGGCTTTCCCTGAACGAATACCATGCCCTTTCCCGCGCCTCCAGCAATGCCGACATCCGCCTCCCGCGCCTCGCCGGGGCCGTTGACGACACAGCCCATCACCGCCACCCGCAAACCGCAGCCTGCCCTCCGCAGATCACGATCAATAGGGCGCAGTTGCTGCTCCACTGCGCGCGCCAGCGCAGGGAGGTCAACCTCGCACCGGCCGCAGGTCGGGCAGGTGATTAGGGTGACGCCGGCGCGGCTGAGGTCGAGCGCAGCCAGGATCTCGCGGCCGACCCGCACCTGGAGGATGGGATCGCCGGTGAGTGAGACGCGGATGGTGTCTCCGATCCCCTCCTGGAGGAGCGTGGCAATTCCAATGGCGGAGCGCGCGATGCCAGCAGGGGGCAGCCCGGCCTCGGTGATGCCGAGGTGAATGGGATAGTCACGCTCTCTGCGGAACCAGCGGTTGGCGAGCCAGGTGGTACGGAGATCGAAGGCCTTGAGCGAGACCACAATCTCCTGGAAGTTGAGACGCTCCAGCATTTCGACGTGGCCCAGCGTTGCCTCCACCATGGCGGCCGCCATCTGCTCTTGGAGATCACCCTCGCCCTCGTGTCGCGCGCGGGTCTCCTCCGGCACCGATCCGGCGTTGACACCAACGCGGATGGGGATGCCGCGCTTGGCCGCCGCGGCCACTACGGCCTCCACGTGCTCTGGTCGGCGGAGGTTTCCGGGGTTGATCCGGAGCTTGTCGGCACCGCGTGCGGCCGCTTCCCGCGCGAGGCGGTAGTCGAAATGGATGTCCGCCACCAGCGGGAGGGAGACCTGGGATTTGATCTGCGCGATCGCTTCCGCCCCACCCATGTCCGGCACCGCGACGCGCACGAGGTCACCCCCGGCCTCTTCGAGGGCTTTGATCTGAGCAACTGTGGCCGCGACATCGCGGGTGTCGGTGTCGCACATGGCCTGCACAGAGATGGGCGCGCCGCCCCCGATCTGGAGGTTGCCAACGTGGACTGGACGTGTGGGATCCGGCATTGGCTGACTCAATGGCAGGAGCCAAGCTCCTGTCCAACGGTCAAGAGCGCTGCTCCATGCGCGCGAGGCGCGCGATGCGCTCCTCGATTGGCGGGTGAGTGCTGAAGAGAGTGAGCAGCCCCTTCGCGGTAAACGGGTTGACAATGAACATGTGTGCAGTGGCCGGGTCGGCCTGCATGGGCACCCTGCGAGCGCTCCATTGCAGCGCCTCCAGCGCGCGCGCCAGCCCACGAGGGTTGCCAGAGAGCTTCGCGGCAGAGGCGTCGGCCTGGTATTCGCGGGAGCGAGAGATCGCCATCTGGATCAGAATCGCCGCAATCGTGCCAAAGATCGCCACGAAGATCAGGCCGATCCCTCCCCCCCGGTCGCGGTTACGGCTGCCGCCTCCGAATATCGCCGCGAACTGGGCCATGCGAGCGAGGATCATGATCGCGCCCGCGAGCGTGGCAGCGATCGTCCCGATGAGGATGTCACGGTTCCTCACATGCGAGAGCTCATGGGCGATGACGCCTTCCAGCTCCTCCTCGCCCAGCATCTGCAGCAGGCCCTGGGTCACCGCCACCGCAGCATGCTGCGGGTTGCGGCCCGTGGCGAACGCGTTCGGAGCGGCCTGAGGAATGAGATACACGCGGGGCATCGGCAGCCCCCCGCGCTGAGTGAGACGCCTCACAATCGCGTACAGCCCCGGGGCCGTCGCCTCTTCTACCCTCTTGGCCCGGTACATCGCCAGCACGATCTTGTCCGAGAACCAGTAACTAAAGATGTTCATCACAAAGGCGAAGCCGAGCGCGATAATCATCCCCTGCTCCCCGCCCAGATATCCCCCGATCAGCACAAACAACCCGGTCAACACGAACATCAGAAAAACGGTCTTTGCTGTGTTCATGGCAACCTCCTCAAGTCCGTAGGGGAGCCGCTCTGGGGGCTCCCAGGCTTCCTGACCCTCGCGCGAGCATTGGCTCTATCGCGAAACGACCGCATGCCAAGCCGCTAAGGCGGAAGCCAAAGAAGCGAGAGCCGAGATGAAAGCGATCCACCAAAGCCGGGCGTCTCGCTTCTCGCGTTTCGCTTGCCAGATGCGCCTTTGCAGTTCGGCAATATTCAGGGTTTGCCCGTTAAAGGTACCGTAGCGGCTAACGCCGAGTCTGTCCGCTTCTTGCTCTAGCATGTATCCCCATTTCTGATGCGGCTTCTTCTCTTCGGGCATATGTCTTGCCTCCTGCAACGCTAACCAAGCAGTGGTACCCCTGGCAGGATTCGAACCTGCGATACAGGCTCCGGAGGCCTGCGCCTTATCCTCTTGGCCACAGGGGCACCAACCGAATTGTAGTCACGACGCAGCTGGGAGTCAACCGCGCCGCTGCCGCCCGATGGGGATGATGTAGATGGGCTTCTGATCGGAGGGAAGACGCAGGGCCCGGGCGACGGCCGCATCATCGAAGGCCCCCACGGGCACAGAGGCCAGGCCCAGGGCCTCGGCCTGAAGGTGCACGTTCTGCGCGGCGTGGCCCACATCAATGTGGACATAGCGGATGCCGCGGTCCCCATAGCGGCTGGTGGTGCGCTGGTACACCGCGGCGAAGATCAGCGAGATTGGGGCCTGCGCGATGAAGCTCTGACCGTAGGCGGCGTCCGCGAGTGGCCGGCGCAGGTCGGCCGCCTCCACCTTGGTGAGAGAGTGATCCTTTGGCTCGTAGCGGAAGAGCCCCTGCTCGCAGGCCAGGTACAGCTCGAGCGGATAGCGAGCGCCTGCGGAAGGGGCCGCTCGCAGGCCCTCCGCCGATGTGATCCCCTGCGCGGCCCACAGGAGCTGAGAGGTCTCGTAGAGATCTGGCGGATCGGAGATGAACTCACGCACGCTGCGGCGCCGTGCGATGGCCTCCTCCACCGTCATTGATCCCACTTCTCCGTGCCGGCGAAGAGGAAACCGACCCCCAACCGTCACCTCCGCTAGTTCGGTCAAACTCTGACGTTTACTCATCTCGCACCTCACACCAGACCTGTGTCATTGGAGGTCATGGTCCGACCGGCCCTTATGGCCGCGTCGGCCATGGAGTAGATCCAGAGAAGAGCTAGGGCGATGATCCAGATGGCGCTGCTTCCACTGAAGAGCGCGGAGAAGAGAGCCCCGGGGTCGAGCTGGGGTCCGTAAAGCGAGCCCATCGCAGAGGGGCTGATCAACCTCTCGCTTTGCAGTGCGCTGGCCACCAGGGCAAGGAGCAGCAAGTAAGCGATCATCATGGCCATACCCTTGAGCACCTCGCCGTTGTAAACCTGGCCCAAGCCAGGCACGAGGAGGGAGTAGACAGCGGCATAGGCTGGGTTGCGCCTGGGGCCGGGAGGGCTGCTCTTCCCCTCCAGGAGCGCTCTGGAGATTTCGGCTGACCGCTGTTTGGCCGCCTGGGCGAGTGCGGCGCGGCCGATCTTCTCTTCGAGCACACCCCGGCTCTGGTGCAGCTCACGCGCCTGGCGATAGCTCTGCAGAGCTTCCTCAGGACGCTCGAGGGCCAGCAGCAGGTCCCCCACCAACTCGTGGGCTTCCCAGCTCTGTGCCTCCAGGATCAATGCCTCCTGGGCGAGCAAGAGGGCCTGCTGGTGCTCGCCCCGGGCACACAGCAGGGTGGCGCGGCCGAGCAGCTCGCGGATCTTGAGGCGGACGTCCGCCTCGCCGGATTCTTCAGCCATGGTCGCACCTGCCCATTGCTGTGCCGACTGAGGCCCGCGGCGCGTCGCTCCAGA
>Ga0315312_1000917_pt1 | contig 27034 bp, 27 predicted proteins | sample TDP7_MG_FD_203629 | JGI IMG/M metagenome (GOLD analysis project Ga0315312, IMG submission 203629) | Freshwater sediment microbial communities from Lake Towuti, South Sulawesi, Indonesia - TDP7 | ecosystem: Environmental > Aquatic > Freshwater > Lake > Sediment | place: Indonesia: South Sulawesi... | reverse complement strand
AAAATTTTAAAAGAAAAATTAGAATTTTAATTTATGTTTAAAAAGACAATTTTGGAGAATAGTCTGAGATTAATTACCTTTCCAATGAAAAATACTCAGGCTCTGACTCTTTTGATTTTAATTGGCACTGGTTCAAAATATGAAAGAAAGGAAATTAATGGTGTCTCCCATTTTTTAGAACACATGGCCTTTAAAGGAACAAAAAAAAGGCCAGAGACTTTAGATATTGCCAAAGAATTGGATAGGGTGGGAGGGTTATATAATGCTTTTACCGACAAAGAATTGACTGGATTTTGGGTAAAAGTTGATTCGAAACATTTTGATTTAGCCCTTGATGTCTTATCGGATATAATCTTCAACTCTCTTTTTCTTGAAAAAGAAATCGAAAAGGAAAAAAAGGTAATCGTTGAGGAAATCAACATGATAAAAGATAATCCACAAGTCCATGTTTTAAATTTGTGGGAAAAATTATTGTATGGTGATCAGCCAGCTGGCTGGCTAATTTCTGGGGAAAAGGAAACAGTTAAAAATATTAGTAGGAAAGATATTTTAGACTATTTTAAAAATCAATTTGTTGCCGAAAATGTTGTTATTTCTTTGGCTGGTAATTTTGAAGAAAAAGAAATTACCCCCAAGATTAAAAAATTTTTTGGAAAATTTAAAAAAGCAAAACCCTTCTATAAAAAGCCAGTAATTGAGATTCAAAAATCGCCCCAGACTTTAATTAACTTTAAGGAGACCGACCAAACCCATTTAGTTTTTGGGGTGAGAACCTTTGACCTTTTTAGAAAAGAAAGATATCCTTTGGCGGTGATTTCAACAATTTTAGGGGGGATAATGAGCTCAAGGCTTTTTATTAAAATTAGAGGGAAAAGAGGCCTAGCCTATTATATTAGAAGCTTTCCAGAACATTATACTGATAGTGGTTATTTAGTAACCCAGGCTGGACTAAATAATCAAAGGGTGGATGAAGCAATAAAGATAATTTTAAATGAATATCAAAATCTGAAACTTAAAAAAATTCCCAAAGTAGAATTGGAGAAGGCTAAGGAAAATATCAAGGGCCATCTCTTTTTAAGCTTGGAAACCTCGGATAGTTGGGCAAGTTATCTTGGAATTCAGGAAATCTTGAGAAAGGAAATTTTAATGCCAGAAGAAGAATCAAAAAGAATTGATAACGTTAGCCAAGATGATATTCTGAAAGTAGCTAGAGAAATCTTTCAGTCAAAAAAACTTAATTTGACTCTTATTGGACCATTTAAAGAAAAAGAAAAATTTGAAAAAATATTGAAATTATAGTGGACTACGTCCAATATATCGCCCTCTGGGCGTTATAGCGACTACGTCGATATATTTTTTCGCTATCGCTCAAAATTATGAATCAAAAGGTAAAAACTTTAGATATCTCCTGGGAGACAATTTTAAAAATTTCCATTGCGATTATTTGTCTTTATCTTTTTTATTTAATTAGAAATGTTTTACTCTGGTTTATTTTCGCTATAATAATATCAGTTTTATTGGAACCCTTGATTGATTTTTTGATAAGGCGGAAAGTTCCAAGATTAATTTCAGTTATTATTGTTTACTTCCTCATCTTTGGGGCAATTTCCCTCTTAATCTATTTAACCGTTCCAATATTCGTCGCTGAAATTCGACAATTTGCCCAGATTTTGCCGCAATATTTCGAAAAAATCTCTCCTCCTTTAAAGACACTCGGCCTTCGGGCTTTCGAGAATATAGAGGAGTTCACAGAATTATTAAGCAAAACTTTGGAAAAAATGGCTACTACTATTTTTAGCGCAATAGCTGCCATTTTTGGGGGAATTTTTGTCACTTTTTCAATTTTTTCATTTTCCCTTTTCCTTTCTTTAGAAGAAAAACCAATTGAAAGAGCCTTAATTCTAATTTTTCCGAAAAAATATGAAGCTTTTTTGTTGGACCTCTGGTCAAGGTGTAAAATTAGGGTTTCAGGTTGGTTTTTATCTCGAATTTTTTGTTGTTTTTTCGTTGGATTTTTTTCCTATTTTGCTTTTTTAATTTTAAATACAAAATATCCCTTTTCCTTAGCACTTTTAGCTGGCTTGCTTGATTTTATCCCAATAATTGGTCCAGTTATTACCGGTATTTTAATTTTTGTAATAGTTTCTCTAGACAATTTTTTGAAAGCACTTTTTGTTTTGGTTATCTTTATTTTAATTCAGCAGATTGAAAATAATATTCTTTTGCCAGCCTTGACAAAAAAATTCGTTGGCCTACCCCCGGTTTTAGTTCTATTAGCCTTGGCAGTTGGAGGGATTTTATGGGGAATTTGGGGAGCAATTTTAGCTATTCCAATTTTTGGAATTTTGTTTGAATTCACCAAAGAATTTTTAAAAGAGAGAAAGGAAAGAACCACTTTTCTTTAACCCCCTCCTTAATTCTCCCTCCCACACACCACCTTCCCGCCAAAGGCGGGCTCCTAAAATAAAAGGAGAGTTTGTTATAATAGTTAGAAAATAAAAAGAGCCCTCGTGGGCCTTATTGATTTTTTCTTGAATTTCTTTAGGAAATTTTCCATAATTCGCTTTGAGGACTTTTTTCAATGAACTAAGTGCTGATTTATAATCGACTATTCCCACATAGCAGCTCATTACTATTCGTACTTGTGCTAAGATTTCTTCGACTTTTTCTAAGATTTCCTTTGAGATTTTTTTCTCATTCCTTCGAATTATTGTAATTAATTCCCAAAAACTTTCTTCTGCTTTCTGATAATTCTCTAAGTCCAATTCAATTCCTCCGCAAAAATGTTATCATAATCAAAAATTATGTCAAGGAAATTTTTTATAACAACTGCTATTGATTATGTAAATGCTCCGCCTCATTGTGGTCATGCTTTGGAAAAAATTCAAACAGATGCAATATCTCGCTATCATCGACTTTTAGGCGAGGAAGTTTTGTTTTTGACTGGAACTGATGAAAATAGCCTCAAAAATGTTCAGGCAGCCAAGGAAGAAGGGATTCCGGTTAAGGAATTAGTTAATTGGAATGCAAAAAGATTTTATGAATTGAAAAAAGCTTTAAATTTATCTTTTGATGATTTTATAAGAACAACCGAGGAGCGACATATTAAGGGAGCTCAAAAATTATGGCTTGCCTGTAAAAAAGATATTTATAAAAAAACTTACCAAGGACTTTATTGTATTGGTTGCGAAGAATTTTATAAAGAAAAGGAATTAATTGATGGTCTTTGCCCAGAACACAAAACAAAACCCGAATTAGTTGAAGAAGAAAATTATTTTTTTAGACTTTCAAAATATCAAAATCAGTTAAAAGAAATCATAGAAAAAGATAAAGTCAAAGTAATTCCGGAAACTCGAAAAAACGAGGTTTTAAGTTTTATTAATTCAGGCTTAGAAGACATTTGTATTTCTCGATCAGCAGAAAGAGCCCAAGGGTGGGGGATTGATGTTCCTGGCGATCCTACTCAAAAAATCTGGGTATGGCTGGAGGCCTTGAGTAATTATATTACTGCTTTAGGATATGGAGAAAATAGTGAAAAATTTCAAAAATTTTGGCTAAAAAATGAAAATAAATTACATGTTATAGGTAAAGGGATTATTCGATTCCATGCTATTTATTGGCCAGCCATTTTAATTTCAGCTCAAATTTCTTTGCCAAATAAAATTTTTGTTCATGGCTATCTAACTGTTAATGGCCAAAAGATGTCAAAGTCTCTTGGTAATGTTATTGACCCTTTTGAATTGGTTGAAAAATATGGCACTGATGCTGTAAGATATTTTCTTTTACGAGAAGTTCCACCAACTGAAGACGGGGACTTTACTTATGAAAAATTTGAAAAAAGATATAATGCTGATTTTGCAGCTGGACTCGGTAATTTAGTTGCAAGAGTAATTACGCTGGGCGCTAAATTCAAAATTCAAAATTCAAAATTCAAAATTTCAGCTCAGATTTCAAAAATAATTCAGAATATTCAGGAAAAATATAAAAAAGCTTTAGATAATTTCAAATTCAATGAAGCCCTGATTTCAATTTGGGATTTAATCTCTGTTTGCGATAAATACATTGAAAGGGAAAAGCCTTGGGAAAAATCAAAAAAACAACCATTTGTTATTTACAATTTATTATCTGTCCTAGGCCACATCGCTCGGATGCTTCAGTCTTTTTTACCAGAAACTTCAGAGAAAATATTTGAACAGTTGGGGATTAAACCGACTGATAAAAAATGGAAATTTAGAATAAAAAAAGGAAAACTACTTTTTCCCAGAATCTCTTGACAATAACTTTTGTTTTTGCTATCTAAATAAAAATAGAAAAGAAAATGTCAGAAATAATAACAAAAAAAGTTAATATAATAAACCTCCTAACTAATTTAATTTTGGTTATCTTTTTTGTTAAAGATTGGTTGGGAGGTTTAGAAAAAGAGAAATTGTAGTTTAAAAATAAATAAAAAGCTCAATAGAGACCTCCCAACCAACGGGAGGTCTCTTAATTTCATAGTTCTTTTAAAACTAAAAGGAGGTGAGAAGAAAAATGGGAAAAATTAAATTAAAAGCAGGAGGAAAAATTCGATGTGTAAGAATCTCTTTTGACAGAGGGAGGACAAGCAATGGGGCCTTAACCCAGACCAGAGTGTTTTCAATATCTCCTCAAATTTCAAAAGAGCAGAAAATAAAACCAGATCGGACAGAAAATAATAAACGAACGAATAAAGGAAGAGATGATTACCTTTTGCAACCCGGAAAAAAATACCGCATTTTTACTCAAAGAATTGACAAGGGCAGGACTTCTTATTGCGAGGCTATCTTAGTCGTTGAAAGAAATGGAGCGGTCCAAATCGAAGATTGGCAAGGAAACTTTCCTCCCCAATTTTCTCTAATATAGGAGGTTTTAATAACCTCCTCTTTTTTTGATATAATGATTTTATTATATGCTTATTGATACTCACGCCCATTTAAATTTTGTGGCTTTTGATAAAGATAGAAATGAGGTTATACAAAAATGCCTGAAAAGTGAAATCTTGATGATAAACATCGGAACAAATTATGAAACCTCAAGAAAAGCAATAGAAATTGCCCAAAAATATGAAAAAGGGGTTTACACCTCTGTTGGACTGCACCCTATTGATTTGGACACGGGATTGGTAAAAGTGAAATTAGATAAATACGAAGCTGAAAATGCGGTGTTTGAAAAAGAATTTGATTATGAAAAATATAAAAATTTAGCCCAATCAAAAAAAGTTATTGCCATTGGAGAAATAGGTTTAGATTACTATTGGCGGCCAAAGACAACTAAAAAGAAAGAGTTATTTAAACAAAAACAAAAAGATTTGCTTTTTCAACAATTGAATTTAGCAAAAGAATTAAATTTACCGGTAATTTTTCATTGCCGAATGGCCCATGATGATTTAATCAAGATTCTCTTAGATCATTCAGAAATTAGGCCTCAAATGGCAGTTGCCCATGGATTCGTCGGAAATTTAAATCAATTGGAAAAATATTTAGAGTTTAGATATTTTATTGGATTTAATGGAATAATTTTCAAAAAAATTGAAGGGATAAATTTTGAAGAAAATATTAAGAACACACCATTAGAAAGAATCCTAATTGAAACCGATTGTCCTTATTTAACACCACCAAATTTTGGGGAAGAAAGAAATAATCCCTTAGGAGTAAAATTTGTGGCTGAAGAAATTGCAAAAATAAAGAATAAAAGTTTTAATGAAATAGCTGAAATGACTACCAAAAATGCCAAAGATTTATTTAAACTTGTTTAAAAATGAAGAAAAAAAATATCGAAGAATATAATGACAAATTAGCTCCAGTTTACAATAAGGTAACAAAAGGAGAATTTAAGTGGATAGCTCCTAAAAAAATTGCCAAGAAATTACTAACTTTTGTAAAAAGAAGAGATATCGTATTAGATTTGGGTTGCGGAACAGGGCAAAGTGCTGAGCCATTTATTAAGAAAGGATGTAAGGTTATAGGAATAGATATTTCTTCAGAAATGTTAAAATTGGCCAGAAAAAAATACAAATTTTGGAAATTGTATAAATATGATATAGAAAAGAGGTTGAAAGGTTTAAGATTTAAGAGAAATTTCTTTGATGCGATAATTGCAGTGGGAGTATTGGAGTTCGTAAAGAATTTCGAAAAAATAATGAAAGAAATAGTAGAACTTACAAAACTAGGAGGATATATAGCTTTTACCTATGAACTTTTATTAAGAAATCGCAAACTTCAATCCAAAAAAATATCTCTCCTTGGCGAAGACCTTGTAAAACCCATTCCTAAATTACTATTATTTAAGGTTTATAGATATACTCCCGATGAAATTAAAAAAATTTTAGATAGAAATAAAATAAAAAAACTTTGTAGCGAAAAATTCATTGGTTATTTAAAAACAAAAAAGAAAATTCCTATTTACTATCAAATGATAATTGGCCAAAAATGTCAAAATATTGTTTAAAGTCTAATAAAATTCCTAATTGGTATGTAATTACTGGTGGGCCCTCTTCTGGAAAAACGACAATTCTTCATGAATTAGCAAAATTGGGATATATTATTTATCCTGAAGCAGCTAGGGTCTTTATTAATCAAGAAATGGTAAATGGGAAAACATTAAGAGAAATCAGAGATGATGAGGCGAAATTTCAAAGAAAAGTTTTAAAAATGAAAGTAAAGATTGAAAAATCAGCCCCGAGAGATAAAATTGTCTTTTTCGATAGAGCAATTCCAGATAGCATAGCTTATTATCAAATCTGCGGATTAAATCCAAAAGAAGCTCTTAAATTTTGCCAGAAAGGAAAATATAAAAAGATATTTTTCTTAGAACAACTTCCCTTCGAAAATGATTATGCCAGAATTGAAAGTAGAAAAACTACTAAAAAGTTAAATAAACTTTTAAAGGGAAGTTACAAAAAATTGGGATATGAAGTAATAAATATCCCAGTGGCGTCAGTTAAAAAAAGGATTCAAAAAATAATAAACGAGATAAAGAGAGATTAATTAAAATGTCAAAAAAATTTTTAAAATCTAAAATTGCTATCATTGGAGGAGGGAATTTTAATTATTTAAATATTTTGAAGGGGGCTAGATTAAAGAGTATCTCTACTCCTTATGGAAAAGTTTTTTATTATTTAATAGGAAACTTTTCTTTAATTTTGCGACACGGTCTCAAGCAAAATATCCCTCCTCATAAAATTAACTACAAGGCAAATATCTCTGCCTTAAAAAAGTTAGGAGTGAAATTTATTTTTTCTTTTAATTCGGTAGGTTCTTTAAAAAAAGAATTGAAACCAGGAATGTTTTTGATTCCTTCAGATTACATAGGTTTGACGGATTCAATTACTTTTTATAATAAAGTTTCTCGATTTATCACCCCAGAGATTTCTCTAAAATTAAGAAAAATTTTAATTAAAATTTTAAAAAGATTGAAACTGCCTTTTTATAAAAAAGGAATTTATTTTGAAACAAGGGGTCCTAGATTGGAAACAAAAGCTGAAATTAGAATGATAAAAAATTTTGCTGATGTCGTTGGAATGACAATGGCAAAAGAAGCTACCTTGGCAAAAGAATTGGATATAGAGTATGCTTCTTTGTGTTCAATTGATAATTTTGCTCATGGTTTAGTGGTAAAACCTTTAACTCAAGAAGAGATAGAGGAAAATCAAAAAAGGGCAACCAAAATAATTGAGAAAATAATTAAGGAAATTTTATTATTTCGGAATTGAAATTCCGAAATAAATAAGGAGCACGAGCCCAAGGGGCGAGTGCGGATGTTAAAATTAAAAATTTAAATGCCCTCAATTTTGATTAAAAACGTTATTTTAAATGGAAAAAAGGTAGATATTTTTATTGAAGGAAATAAAATCAAAAAGATTGGCAAAAATTTAGATTTTAAAGCAAATGAAAAAATTGATGGAAGAGAAGAAAAGGCAGTTTTACCTGGATTAATCAATTGCCATACTCATTCGGCAATGACTTTATTTAGGGGCTATGGAGATGATTTACCTTTAAAGGAGTGGTTAGAGAAAAAAATTTGGCCTTTGGAAGCAAAATTAACAAATGATGATATCTATTGGGGAACGAAATTAGCAATTTTAGAGATGATTAAGACTGGAACCACCTGTTTTAACGATATGTATTGGGTGGAAGAGGCGACAGTTGAAGCAGCAGAAGAAATGGGAATTCGAGCTAAAATTGGGTTAGTTCTTTTAGATTTTTTACCAATGGGAAGTAGAGAAAATATAGAAAAATATTGGAAGATTTTTAAAAAGAGAAAATTTGAGACTGTTACTTTTTCTATCGCCCCTCACTCAATTTACGGTGTTTCAAAAGAAAATTTAATTTGGGCAAAAAATTTTGCTAAAAAGACTACAACCCGCCCACCGCCCTCCCACCTTCGGCGGACCCCTAATTTAATTTTACATATTCATTTATCTGAAACGGAAAAAGAAGTAAAAGATTGTTTTAAAAAATATAGATTAAGACCAGTTGAGTATTTAAATGAAATTGGATTTTTAAACGAAAATTGTATTTTAGCCCATTCAATTTGGCTTTCGGAAAAGGAAATGGAGATTTTGGCAAAGAGGAAATGTAATGTAGTTTATAATCCCTGTTCCAATATGAAATTGGCTTCAGGCTTTTTTCCTTACAAAAAATTAAAAGAGGCGGGAGTTAACATCGCTTTAGGAACAGATGGAGCAGCTTCAAATAATTCTTTGGATATGTTTAGAGAAATGAAATTTGCCTCCCTTTTACAAAAAATAAAGGAAATGGAACCAACAGTGGCTAAGGCAGAAGAAATTTTTGAAATAGCAACAAAAAATGGAGCAAAGGCATTAAAAATTGATGCCGGAGAAATTATTGAAGGGAAATTAGCTGATTTAATTTTAATTGATTTAAATCAAACTTCTCTCAACCCCGGTCATAATTTAATTTCTGATATTGTCTACTCTACTTCTGGAAATTGCGTTTCCGATTTAATCTGTAATGGAAAAATATTAATGCGAAATCGAAAAATTGAAGGAGAAGAAAAAATTAAAAAAGAAGCAACAAAAAGAGCCAAAAAATTAGTAAAGAGTCATTAGATTTGCAAAAATAAAAGTTAAGCATAAGGGGGATACTTCTTTATTTAAAACACCTCCAATATTTTTTGAGAATTTTCTTTAATTCTTTTATTATTTCTTTTGTTTCTTTTAAGCCTGTATCTTTTTGAGGACTCACTTTTTCTTTGAATAATTTTTCGTCAATTGGCAAACCCAAAAGACCTGTTAAAATCGCCAACCAAGCTTTTGGTAAAATTTCCTGATTATAACCCGAGGCAACTAAACCTACTTCTTTTCCTTGACAGACAAAGTCTGCCAAGGTTTTTACTTTTTCTCCAATCATTTTAAAACCCTCCAAAGTCAAACCCAAGTTAGTCAAGATATCATCAAAATAAGGATCAGAGCCACCATTTCTGATAATTATTTCTGGTTTAAACTCTTTAGCTAAAGGAAAAATTATTTGGTCAAAACAATATTGATAAGCCAAATCTGAAGCTCTGGGAGGTAGGGGAATATTGATAATAAATCCCTCTCCTTTTCCAGAACCTATTTCATTTATAAAACCTGTGCCAGGATATAAAGTTCTGGGGTCTTGATGCAAATCGATAAATAAAATTTGGCCATCCGAGTAAAATGCTTCTTTTGTTCCATTTCCGGCATGGGCATCGGTATCTAAAATTAAAATTCTTTTAACTCCTTTATTAAGTAAATTTTTAGCGCAAATCACAACATCGTTATAGACACAAAATCCTTCGCCGAAATTACTTTTTGCGTGGTGTAAACCACCACCAATTGAAATTGCCTTTTTAAACTTGCCTTCAAAAACTAATTTGGCTGCTGTTAAAGTTGTTCCAACCAAAACCCTTGTTGCTTCTTCAATTCCTTTTGGCAAATAACCAGTTGAAGGATCTAAATTATCGATTGTTGTATATTGAAAAATATTTGGCAAAAAAATTCCTCTCGATGCTTTTTTCATTGCCTCAATATATTCTTTTAAATGGAAGAGTTTTAAATCTTCTTCAGTTGCTGGTTCTGGCAAAATTTCCTCAAAATAATCTTTAAAATCGGGCAATTTTTTCTTTAAAAAATTCAAAAAATTTTCAAATCTCTCACCGCTAAAAGGATACCCTCTGCCAAAACTATATTTCTTAACTTCTGGATTATAAACTAAAGCAGTTTTTTGGTTCATTTTTTCATTATACCTCTTAGGATATTTATCGCTATCGTTCGAAATATAGAGCAATTAATTTCCTTTAAAAATCATTTTCTATGTGATAATATGAAGTAGAAATGGAATCATACAATCCTCAAAAGATAGAAAAAAAGTGGCAAAAATTTTGGGGGGAATTTGGAGTTTTTAGGGCCGAGGATTTTTCAAAGAGGCCAAAGTTTTATGTTTTAGATATGTTTCCTTATCCATCGGCTGAAGGATTACATGTTGGTCACCCCAGAGGTTATATTGCTACCGATGTTTTTGCTCATTTAATACGGAGAAAGGGCTTTAATACCTTACATCCGATGGGTTGGGATGCCTTTGGTCTGCCAACCGAAAATTATGCCATCAAAACCGGAATTCATCCTGAAATTGCCACTAAACAAAATATTAAAACTTTCAAAAGGCAGATAAAATCTCTTGGATTAGGATATGATTGGTCAAGAGAAATAAATACAACCGATCCAGAATATTATAAATGGACTCAGTGGATTTTCCTCCAATTTTATAAAAAAGGCTTGTCATATGAAGCAGTTTTGCCCATAAATTGGTGTCCTTCTTGCAAGACTGGTTTAGCCAATGAAGAAGTTATTGAAGGAAAATGTGAAAGATGCGGTACCGAAACAATTAAGAAAGATTTGAGGCAATGGGTTTTAAAAATTACTACCTATGCTGAAACGCTTTTAAAAGATTTAGATTTGCTCAATTGGCCAGAAGAAATAAAAGAAATGCAGAGAAATTGGATTGGTAAATCCGGAGGATGGACTATTAGATTTCCAATTTCAAATTCTAAATTTCAAATTGGCGTTTTTACTACTAGGACGGACACTCTCTTTGGTTGTACTTATTTAGTTTTGGCTCCAGAAAATCCAATAATTGAAAACCTTAAGGATAAAATTAAAAATTACCAATTTATCAGAGAATATATTGACGAATCCAAAAAGAAAACCGAGAGGGAAAGAATTGCCAAAGAAAAAACTGGAATAGAAATTAAAGGAATAAAGGCAATTAATCCAATAAATGATCGCCAAATTTCAATTTGGGTTGCAGATTATGTTTTGCCCCATTATGGAACCGGTGCCATTATGGCTGTTCCTTGCCATGACCAAAGAGACTTTGAATTTGCCAGGAAAAATAATTTGCCAATGATTGAGGTAATTAAACCTTATTTCGAAAAACGAAAATTGCCAAAAGAAGTTCCTCTAGTTATTTCTGATGGTAAATACCAAATGGCCTACGAAGGAGAAGGAATTTTAATTAATTCAGGAAGGTTTACTGGAATGAAATCGGAGGAAGCTCGAGAAGCAATAGGGGAGTGGCTAGCAAAGAAAAATTTAGCCAAAAAAGCTATTTATTTCAAAATCAGAGATTGGATTTTTTCAAGACAAAGATATTGGGGAGAACCAATTCCAATTGTTCATTGCAAAAAATGCGGAATCCAACCTTTGGAAGAAAAGAATCTTCCTTTGAAACTTCCAAAAGTTGAAAAATATCAGCCTACTGGAACTGGAGAATCTCCTTTAGCAAAAATAAAAGAATGGGTTAATACCAAATGCCCCAAATGTGGAGGCCCAGCCAAAAGAGAAACAAATACAATGCCTCAATGGGCGGGATCTTGCTGGTATTATTTAAGATATATTGATTCGAAAAATAGAAATGAAGCCTTTGATAAAGAAAAAACAAAATATTGGCTACCGGTAGATTTATATGTTGGTGGAGCTGAGCATGCTGTTTTGCACTTACTTTATGCCAGATTTTGGCACAAATTTTTGTATGACTTGGGCTTTGTTTCAACAAAAGAACCCTTTTTAAAACTAAAAAATGTTGGAATAATTTTGGCTCCCGATGGTCAAAAAATGTCGAAATCAAGAGGAAATGTAATTAATCCTGATGAGTTTCTGGAAAAATATGGAGCCGATTCCTTTAGATTATATGAAATGTTCATGGGGCCATTTAGTGAGGCAATAGCCTGGGACATTAAAGGAATAATTGGAACAAAAAGATTTTTAGAAAAAATCTGGAAACTTTTTGGAAAAGAAAAATCAGTTATTTTTGCCGAAGAAAATAAAAGATTAGAAAAATTGATTCACAAAACAATCAAAAAAGTAACCGAGGATATTGAAAATTTCAGATTTAATACGGCAATTTCCGCTTTGATGATTTTGGTAAATGAACTTCAAGAAAAAAATTACGGAATTTGGCATTTAAAATCTTTAATTTATCTTTTAGCTCCTTTTGCTCCTCATTTCGCTGAAGAATTATGGCAAAAATATTTTGTTCGAAAAAAATTCAGTTTCAAAAAATCAATTCACAATCAGCCCTGGCCAAGATGTGACGCACGCTTAGTAAAAGAAGAAAGGATTACTTTAATTATCCAAATTAATGGTAAGGTTAGAGATAAAGTTGAAGTCGAAGCCGATATCTCTGAAGAAAAAGCAAAAGAATTAGCAATTTCTCGCGAAAAAATTCAAAAATGGCTAGAGAGAAAAGAAATAAAAAAGGTTGTCTTTGTCCCCGGAAAATTAATTAATATAGTTGTATGAATCTCAAACAATTTTTAAAACCAGACTAGATAAAGATTTTAGTATTTTAAATTTGAAATTTTATTATCTCCTAATCTCATAATCTGGGTTTATGATAGGGTGAAGAAAAAATCTTAATTTTTGATAAAAGGTTTACTGAGATAAAATGAAATCCCAGGACAAAAAATAATGAAAAGGGGCCAATGGTTTTATTAAGCTTCTTTTCGCTTCCCAAAACAAATGATAGGATAGAGAATAATTAATATGGAAGAAATTTTATCAAATAAACCCGAGGAGAAAATAATTCTTTTAGGCAATGAAGCAATTATTAGAGGAGCCTTGGAATCAGGGGTCAATTTTATTTCAACTTACCCAGGAACACCGGCCTCAGAAATTGGTAATGTTTTTTCAAGAATCGCTAAAGAGACTGGAGTCTATTTTGAATTTTCAACAAATGAGAAAGTGGCCCTAGAGGCTGCTGCCGGAGCCAGCTTTTCTGGCTTAAGAGCTCTTGTGGCAATGAAAGATTTTGGAATAAATGTAGCCTCTGATTCCCTGATGCCTCTTTGTTATACCGGAGTCGAAGGAGGAATGGTCATTTTAGTTGCTGATGATCCGAATTGTTGGAGCTCAGCCCAATCAGAACAAAGTTCAAGAGCTTATTCTTATTTAGCTCATATTCCTACCTTGGAACCTTCTGATCCCCAAGAATGCAAGGATTTTACAAAATTAGCTTTTGAAATTTCAGAGAAATTCAAAATTCCGGTAATGATTAGGACAACAACCAGAGTTTCTCATCAAAAAGCCCCGGTTTTATTAGGAAAAATTTTAAAGAAAAAAAGAAAAGCCTTTTTCCCAAAAGACCCTCAGCGATTCTCAACAATGCCACCCGGAATCTTTGATTTGAAAAGAAAATTGTTAGAAAAGATTGAAAAAATAAAAGGATTTTCAGAGAAATCCAAAATTAATTCAATTAAGCAGCAAGCAAAAGGAGAAAAAAGAGGAATTATTACCTCGGGAGTTTCTTATTTATATGCTAGAGAAGCCTTAAAAGAACTTAATCTGAATTTGCCAATCTTAAAATTTGGGTTTTTCTATCCTTTGCCTGAAAAGAAAATTAAAAATTTTATTAAAAATTTGAAAAAAGTTTTGATTGTTGAGGAATTGGAAGGATATTTAGAAAAAGAGATAAAAGCTCTGGCAAAGGATATAAATCCTAAACTTCAGATTTTTGGAAAAAAATTAATTTCCGAAGTAGGAGAGTTGCATCCTGAAGATGTAATTTTCGCCCTGGCAAAATTTGTTGAGGGAAAATATCAAATAAAAAAAGCAGAAATTCCTTTCAAAAAGAGGCTTCCGAGATTGTGTCCAGGTTGTCCCTATTGGTTAATTATTTCGGCCATCAAAAAGGCAATCGATCCAAAGAAAGTAATCTTTGGGGGAGAAATTGGTTGTTATATGCTTTTTCGTAATCCGCCAATTGAAATGCAGGATTATTTATCTTGTATGGGATCTTCAGTAGGAATTGCCCATGGAATAAAAAGGGCGACCGGCCAAAAAATAATTACCTTTGTTGGAGATTCTTCTTTCATCCATGCCGGAATTCCAGCCCTGATTAATGCAGTTTTCAATAAATCAAATCCTTTAATTATAATTATGGATAATAGAACTACGGCAATGACTGGTCATCAACCTCATCCCGGGGCTGCCTTAAGAACCGATTCTGAATATCAAATGACATTTAAAATGCCAGGGGCAATAAAAATTGAAGATATAGTTTTGGCCTGCGGGGTAAAGAATTTAAAAGTAATTGATCCAGCAAATCAAGAAGAATTTGCTAAAACTGTTAAGGAGTTTTTAGAAAAAGATGAGGTTTCGGTAATTGTTGCTAAAAGAATTTGCGCCCTTTTGGTGAAAAAATCAAAAGAATAAATTTATGATTCCCGCTTTGCGAGCCCCTGTAATTTTTCACTTCGTTAAAAATTATGAAAAACAAAATTTCTCAATTTAATCTTGTTATTGTTGGAGTAGGAGGTCAGGGATTACTTACTCTTTTACAAATTCTTAATGAGGCTGCTTTGAAAGAAGATTACGAAGTAAAATCGGCTGAAGTTCATGGATTAAGTCAAAGAGGGGGATCAATTGAGGTTTATTGCCGTTTCGGAAAAGATATTTTCTCCCCTTTGGTTAAAAAAGGAGGTGCTAATTTAATAATTTCTCTTGAGACTCAAGAAGTCTTAAGAAGTATTCATTTTTCTTCAAAAGAAACTACTTTCTTGATAAATAATTTTTTTGTTCCGATTCCTGACCAAAACACTCCTAAAATTGAAGAAATCTCAAAAATTTTGGAAAAATTCTCAAAGAAAATTATTTTAATCCCGGCCTCAGATACTTGTAAAAAAGAATTCGGAACCGATGTTATAGCTGGAATTTATCTTCTAGGTTATGCTATTTCAAAAAATTTAATTCCCTTAAAGTCAAATTCAATGATTTCAGCAATTAAAAAAGTAATTCCAGAAAAATATCTAGATTTGAATTTGAAAACTTTTCACTTCGCTAAAAAATTTGAATAAAAATCTATGATTAAAAAAGTAGTAATTGCAGCGGCGGGTCGGGGGACCCGTATGCTTTATTTAACGAAAAATAAACCAAAACATCTCATCAATGTTCGGGCAAAGCCTTTTTTAGCTTTTCTCTTGGATAATCTTTTGAAAGCTGGTTATAAAGAATTAATTATAGTAGCTGGATATAAAGAAGAGAAGATGAGAAAGTTTTTGAAAGAATATAAGTATAAGGTAACTTTAGTCAATCAATTTGAGATTTTAGGGAAAGGAGAATATGGTACAGCCTGTCCTCTAAAATGCGTTAAAAATATTATCGGCAAAGAAGATTTTTTAATGGTCTATGGCGACAACCTTTATTCAGTAAAGGATCTCAAATCTTTTAATATAAAAGATAAATATAATTATATTGCTGGTTTTTTTCATAAACATCCAGAAAAATATGGGGTTTTAATTTCTTTTAATAATTTTTTAAAAGAGATTGTGGAAAAACCCAAAAAATATATAGGCAATCTAATTAATACTGGTTTGTATAAATTTACTCCAGAAGTGTTTGATAAACTTTCTAAGATTCATCTTTCGCCAAGAGGAGAATATGAACTTACTGATGCGATTAATCTTTTAACTAGAGAGAAAAAAGTGAAAATAAAAAAGATTGAGGATTACTGGTTAGATTTTGGTAACCCCGCCGATATTATAAGGCTTTCTCAATTTTTAAAAACTTCTGAGAGTTCTAGATGACCATTTCATTGGAAAACAAGGATTTAAAATATGCAAAAGAAATTTTCTATAAGCGAGGCTCTAAAATTTGGCTGGCAGATATTTAAAAATAATATTGGTTTTTTTATTTTGCTTTTAATAATTATTGGACTAATCTTTACTACTCCTGATATTATTGCTAACCGGGTAAGAAAAGAAAGTCCTTTTCTCGGCTTTATTTTTGATATCTTTTCTTTTATTTTGAATATCTTAGTTAGTATGGGATTGATTAAAATTAGCCTGAGATTTTGCGATCAAGAAAAAGGCAAATTTTCTGATCTTTTTACTTCCTACCCCTTATTTTTAAAGTATCTCTTTAGTTCTATTCTTTATGGATTGATTGTACTTGTCGGCTTTATTTTATTCATTATTCCTGGAATTATTTGGCTAATTAAATTCTTTTTCTATGACTATTTTATTGTTGATAAAAATGTCGGTCCAATTGAAGCTCTTAAAAGAAGTTCGGCAATTACCAGAGGTGCGAAATGGGATTTATTTACTTTTATCTTGTTACTAGGAGCTATTAATTTTCTTGGAGCATTAGTCTTTTTTGTTGGCCTTTTTGTAACCGTTCCCATAACAATAATTGCTGAAGCCTTTGTCTATCGGAAATTACTGGCCCAAATGAGTTAATTTAAATACTCAGCTTTTTCTCTTGACTTAACAATTTGGTTTGCTAAAATTTAAGATGGCGGTGAAATTTCACCGTCTTGCGTTATATAACGCAAAGGAGAAAAAGGAACAAATGACTGAGAACCGAATGAAGGATGGGCAAAAAAACCAAAGAAAACCACAGATATCAGCGTCAGTCAGAAAGCATCTTATTGACAACTTTGATCTTCTGTCAGAACGAGATCGAAAACAATTATTAGAAGAACTACCCGCACACGAAAGGGATAGGTTGCTTCTCCGCCATTGACTTCAACAAAAAACTATACTACCCCTCCCTTTTTCTCTTCAATTTCAACTGCACCTTTACAATTTCCTCTTCAATCCAAGGCGTTAAACAATTGGTTTAACGCCTATTTTTTTGTTAAAATTAATTTAATGAAAAGTAAAAACAAAAATTATGTAATTGGAGTTGATGGGGGAGGGACAAAGACGGAAGCAGCCTTAGCTAATTTAGAAGGAAAGATTTTCAATTTGGTAAGAACTGGTCCTTCAAACTTGAGAAATGTGGGGATTGAAAAGTCGGTTTCAAATATTTACAAAGCCATAAAAAAAGTAAGTATAGGAAGAAAAATTATCTCAATCTTTATTGGTTTGGCAGCGATTGAGGAAGAATTTAAATTTGAAAAAGAGAAAATAAAAAAGGAAATTTTTAAAAAATTAAGAAATTTTAAAGGGAAATTGGAAATTAGTTCAGATCAAATTCTTGCTTTTAGATCAGGAACCGATAAAAAAGATGGGATTGTTTTAATCTCTGGTACCGGCTCTGTCTGTCATGGCTGGAAAGGACTCCAACCCACCCACCACCCTCCCGCTTCGCGGGCCCCTAAAGAAGCAAAAACCAGTGGTTGGGGTTGGGTAGCCGATGAAGGCTCCGGATTTTGGGCAGGCCAAAAAGCTTTTCAGGCAATTTTTAAAGAACTTGATGAAAGGGGAGAAAAAACTAAAATTACAAAATTGCTGTTTAAGAAATGGAAATTGAAAAACAAGGAAGATTTTCTGAAAAAAATTTATTCAAGAGATTCAATTCGTCAGATTTCTTCAATTTCAGGAATTATTGATAAGGCAGTGGAGAAAGGAGATAAAATAGCCAAGAATATAATGACTGAAGCAGGGAAGGAATTGGCGCAGACAGTAAAAACAGTAATTAGAAAATTAAATTTTAAAAATGAGAATTTTCCAGTTGTTTTAGTTGGTAGAATGTTTAAATCAAAAATCATTTTAAATATAGTGAAAAAGGAAATAAAGAAGATAGCCCCAAAAGCTCAATTTCCCCAGCCAAAAATTGAACCAGTAATCGGAGCAGTAAAATTAGCAATTGGAAATTTAAGATGAGAATTTTAAAAGTTTCTACTAAAAATTCTAAAGAAATTATTGAAAAGTCGATAAAAGCTATTAAAAAAGGCGAAGTTTTAGTCTGTCCAACAGATACAGTTTATGGATTAATTTGTGATGCCACTAATAAAAAAGCGGTTAAAAGACTTTTTAAAATAAAAAAGAGGAAAGAGACAAAGCCAATCCCGATTTTTGTTAAAGATTTAAAAATGGCAAAAAATTTAGCACATATCAATAAAAATCAGAAAAAATTTTTTGAAAAAAATTGGCCAGGAAAAGTGACAATAGTTTTAAAGAGACTCCAACCCACCCGCCACCCTTCCATTAAAGCGGGCCCCTATAATTTACCAAAAATCCTCTTTGGCGAAATAAAAACAATCGGTTTGAGAATTCCTAAGTATAAATTAGCTAAGGAATTGCTTAAAAAATTAAATTTGCCTTTAACTGGAACTTCTGCCAATATTTCTGGTAGGCCACCTTCAACAAAAATTGCAGAAGTAATAAATCAATTTAAAGGTGAAAAACAGCAGCCGAACCTAATTTTAGATGCCGGAAATTTAAGACCTTCTTTACCATCGACAGTAATTGATTTAACTGGGAAAAAACCAAAAATTTTAAGAGAAGGAGCAGAAAAAATAAAAGTTAAATTGTAGTACCCAATTAAAAATTGGCCGATTTTAGCCAATTTTTAATTTATTTAGTGGGCGAGGTGAGACTTGCACTCACACGAGCTTTACAGCTCATAGGTTTTTGAGACCTAACTGTCTTCTAATTCCAGCACTCGCCCAAGTTGTATTTTTAAATTACCAATTTTTAAGCTAATTGTCAATTTTTTTGACATTTTAAATTAATTTGGTAAAATATTCGAAGAGGAAAAAAATTGAGACCTTTAGGCGTAGCTATTTGGTTTGTCACACTGGAACAAAAAGTACTTTTACAACAAAAAAGAGTCGGAAAGTATGGAATAGAGATTTTTCAGCCAATTGAGGCGTGGGTAGGGACTGATGAAAGAGTTGAAGATAGGGTAAAACAGCTGCCGAAAGAAGAATTTGGCGAGATCTTTGTAACTCAATATTTATTTGGTCAATTTTCGCGAATAAAGACAACAAGATTTCCTATCCTTGGCCAAGGAATGGCAACTCGTCATCATTTTCTTTGCCCAATCCTGTTTCCGATTACAGATCAACAATTGTCCGTCATTTCCTCTTCTGGAAAATTCAGACTTGTTGGAAAAGAAGACCTACCCAAAATTAAAAAATTGAGCGATCGTCAAAAGGATCTGAAAGAAGACATTGTTCTTTTCAAAGAAGACTGCGAGATACTTTTAAAAATCTTAGGAGTCAAAGGTGAGTAAATCGAAGCACATAACGCTTTATGTGCTCGGTAAATTCTCACCTTTTTATTTTAAACGATTGCATTCTTTATTCGAACACTTAATTTGTTTCCACTTTGTTTCAATTAAAAGTGAGCCACATTTTGGACATTTTTCACCAGTAGGTTTGTCCCATAAAGCAAAATCACATTTTGGCCAATTCGAACAGCCATAAAAAATTTTTCTTTTTCTTGTTCTCCTCGCAATTATTTCACCCTTTTTGCATTTCGGACATTTAATTCCTAAAGTATTTTTTTCTAAAGTTTCTGTGTATTTACATTTTGGGAAGCGAGAACAAGAATAGAATTTTCCAAATCTCCCCAGTCGAATTAATATTGGGGCTCCGCACTTTGGGCAGATTTTTTCGGTTTTTTCTTGGGCAATTTCTTTTTTTGAAATTTCCTGGTATTTTTTCTGAAGATTTTCTTCAAAAGGATCGTAAAATTCTTTTAAAAGTTTGATCCAATTTTTTTTACCCCCGGCAATTTCATCTAAATCTTCTTCCATTCCAGCCGTAAATTTAATATCAATAATTTCTGGAAAATGATTTACTAATAAATCATTGACTATAGTTCCAATTTCGGTTGGCCGAAATCTTCTCTGTTCATCTTTTTCGATATAATTTCTCTCTTGAATAGCAAAGAGAATTGGCGCATAAGTAGAGGGGCGACCGATTCCATTTTCTTCCAGGGCTTTGATCAAAGTAGCTTCAGTATATCTTGGCGGAGGTTGGGTGAAATGTTGAGAAGGAATCAATTTTATTAATTCTAAGATTTCATTTATTTCTAAAGGAGGTAATTTAATTTCCTCAAATTTAATCGGATAAACTTTTAAAAAACCATCAAATTTTAATATTTGACCAGTAGCTCGAAATGTATAGTTTTTTGCCGAAATATCAACGGTTGTTGAGTCAAAAATTACTTGAGCCATTTGGCAGGCAATAAATCTTCGCCAAATTAGATCGTAAAGCTTTAATTGATTTTTATCGAGCTTAACTTTTAAAACCTCAGGAGTATTTTCTGGATATGTTGGCCTAATTGCCTCGTGGGCTTCTTGGACTCTACCTCTGGCTTTATATTTTCTCAAAAATCCTGCCCAATATTCTTTGCCATAACTCTCGATAATAAATTTTTTAGCAGTAAAAAGAGATAAATCGGAAAGATTTAAAGAATCCGTCCTATGATACGTGATTTTTCCAGTTTCATAGAGTTGCTGAGCAATTCGCATTGTTAATTTCGCCGGAAATCTAAATCTATACCAAGCTTCCTGTTGTAAGGTCGAGGTAGTAAATGAAGGCAGGGGATTTCTCTTTACCTCCTTTTTTTCAATATTTACTACTTTATATTCAGCTCCCTTTAAATCTTTTAAAATTTTATATGCCTCTTTTTTATTCCTAATTCCCAATCTCGGAATAGTTTTTCCATCCCTTTTAGTTAAAAGAGCAGTAAACTCTTTCCCTTCTTTTTTAAACAATGCTTCAGTTGTCCAATATTCCTGAGGAACAAAATTTTGAATTTCTTTTTCTCTTTCAGTAACTAATCTTACTGCCACCGATTGGACTCTTCCCGCTGACAATCCCCTGGCTACTTTTTTCCACAAAAAAGGGGAAAGTTGATAACCAACAATTCTATCTAAAATTCTTCTAGCTTGCTGAGCATCGACTAAATTCAAGTCAATCTTTCTGGGATTTTTGAGCGCCTCTTCAATTGCTGATTTTGTAATTTCATGAAAAACAATTCTTTGATAAGACTTTTCTCCATTTAAGTTTAAGATTTGAGTTAAATGCCAGGCAATAGCTTCTCCTTCTCTATCTGGATCTGTTGCTAGAATGGCTAATTTCGATTTTTCAGTAAGTCTTTTTAAAAACTGAATAATTTTTCTAGATTTTGGAATAATAATGTATTTTGGTTCAAAATTATTTTCAATATCTACTCCGAATTTCGTCTTTGGCAAATCGCGGACATGCCCAAAAGTGGCAAAAACTTCATAATTTTTGCCTAAAAATTTTTTTAAAGTTTTTGATTTTGTTGGGCTTTCAACGATTACTAATTGCATATTTTATATTTCTATCACTTAAATTATATTTTTACAAGAAATAAAAACGCCTTCGAAAAAAAATCATCGAAGGCTCCTAAAGCTCTATTATACGTAGAGCCCCTTTTTTACTGGTCCTCCAAATGCAATTCGTAGTGGATGATATTGGATAATATAGATTTTGCTAGACCTACTGAAAACCATTTTGCACCTATGAAATCTTTAATTGTCCCAGTATCTATTATTTGACGACTCTCAGTTTCTCTCCAAACGATCCTTTTCTTCGTTAGGATACATATTGCTGCTCTTTTCCCTTTGACCTCAATTTTCCCAAGAACAAGCACTTTGCCTACTTGTAGTTTGGTTTGTGCTGCTTTCAATAGCTTTCTTACAACAGATCTAGCCTCCTTTATTAATTCTTCTTCATGGTTTTCCAAATTTTTCAAATCCCACTTTGCACAAAGAGCTATTTTCTCCAAAGACATTCCCTCCAAGGATAATTTTATTCTTTCCTTTTCTTTTGTCAAGAGAAAGTTTGTAAAACAAGAGTTTCAAGATTCACCGTGATAATGCATAAACATTTCCTCCTAAGTTTCTTACTTTACCTTTTATTTCTAAAATGGCAAGGGTACTGGCGATGGTGGCAGCCGGAAGTTTCGTTCTCTTGATAACTTCATCGATATATAATGACTCTTCTTTTAAAGCTTCTAAAATTAAGTTTTCTTCAAGAGTTTCTCCCTTTAATTTTCCTACCCCTTCTTTTAATGGTAGATTTAATTCCGTTAAGACATCATTTGCATTTTCAACTAGTTTTGCTCCTCTCTTTATTAAATCATGGCACCCTTTTGAATTTGAAGAATAAATGGATCCTGGTACGGCAAAGACCTTGCGTTTCTGTTCAAAAGCACAATGGGCAGTGATTAAAGAACCCGAGCCTGATTTTTCTTTATCCCCATACCAAAAATTTGGTAGTGGGGGTTTCGCCTCCACAATCAAAACTCCCCGAGATATTCCGGAAATTATTCGATTTCTTTGAGGAAAGGTAAATTTTGCACCCGAAGTTCCTGGAGGATATTCGGAAATTAAACAACCACCAGTTTCTAAAATTTTTTCTATTAATTTCAAATTTGATTTTGGATAAATTGATTTTTCATCAACCCCGGTTCCTAAGATAGCGATTGTTCTCTTTTTCCTTTCGACTGCCGCCCAATGAGAAAAAGTATCAATTCCCGGGGCTAATCCCGAAACAATAGTTAATCCCGCCTCAGCCAAATCCCCGGCAATTTCCAAAGTAACCTGCTTTCCATAAGGAGAATATCTTCTCGTTCCAACAATAGCAAAGCAATCCTCCTTTTCTTTAATTTCACCTAAATAATAAAGGGCCTTCGGCGGATCGGAAATTTCTTTTAAAAGTCTTGGATAATTTTCGTCTCTGATTGAAATATTTTTTATCTCCCAATCCATTGAAATAATATATCATTAAATTTCAGAATTTAAAAATTTGACTTTCAATAAAAGATAATTTAAAATCATTTAGTATCTTCAAAAAGAGGGGAAAATATTGAAAAGATTTAGAAAATGGGGGATTGGCTTAGTGGCTTTCTATCTATTTCTTCTGATTTTTGATATTTATTTTAGAAACCAGTCTTTGATAGATATAGCAAAATTGATGGGGATAGGCTTGCTATTAATATTCGCAATAAATATTCTTGGCGTAATTCTGTATACAGCTTTACCAAAACGAGAAAACCTAGCCGAGACTAACAGAAGAGATTCAGTTGACGAAATGATAAAAGAAATAGCGGAAAATGAAAAATGGCTCCAAGAAGTCGTCGTACTCTCATCAATAGAAGAATTGTTCTTTCGAGGCCCTCTCTATATTGTGTTGTTATTCTTAGAACTTCCCTGGCTAATGTGGACATTCATAATAATTGCTGATGGAATAATCTTTGGGTATATGCATTTTAGAGAGTCACCCTTCCTTTCAAATTTCATTACTCACGGTATAAAAGGAACTCTACTTAGTTGGCTGGTAATAGCAAGTGGTTCGCTTGTTCCCGCGATTTTCTGTCATCTTTTTTCAAATCTAATTTGGATGAGTCTATTTCGCTGGGCTGAAAAATAACTCCTGAAAAATAATAAAAAAAATTAAAAGGTGAGAAAGTGGAAAAAGTTTGTTGGTGCGGTAAACCTGTTTACGCTAAAGGACATTGTAAGAATCATTACCAACAGAATTATCGGCGACGGCCGAGAGTAAGAGCTCGGTTAAGGAATCAAAGAAAAATTGGATAGCACATTGTCAATATTCAACGCTCGTAAGGGCGTTTTTTATTTTCAATTTCGAAACGTTGACAATATTCTTAATAATTTTATAATTAAAACAGTTCTTTGGAGATGAGATATTGGATAAAAGACAAAAAGAAATTGATAGATTGGTGGTGACTTGTCTTCAAGAAGGATTATCTGGATATGCGATCGATGCACTCAAATTAGGGGCGTCGAAAGAAATGATTAAAACCTTTATAGAAAACAACCCCGGACTTGTGAATGAGGCAGCAAAGGCTTTAAAACTAACACGTTCAGAAATTGACTCTTTGGTGAAATATTACCTAGCACAAAATGATCTTTATAGAGCCTTCCTTGTTATTAAGGAGTTAGGAGCTTCAAGACAGGTAATTATATTACTATTAAAGATCTGTCTTGAAAAACGGAAAGATCAGGCAGCTAAATTTTTAGCCAAACTTTTGACAACCAAAGATGAGATACTCATTAAAGTCGCAAAGGAATACCTTTCTTTATCACGCCGTCAAGGAACAAAAAAAGAAGTTTTCAAGGAAAAAATAGCGACTCTATTAGAAGGTGCGGTGCGGATGGGCTACATTAACGAAGTTTTAGTAATTATTCAGATTTCTGCGGAGAATTTAACGGCTCGCGACGTCGACAGATTAATTAAAAGTTCCGTTGGCGAAATAGAGAAATTGCCATTTATACACCTAAAAAGTGCTATAAAAATCGCAGCATTGGGTGCTTCAAGAAGAACGCTTAATGATTTGCTGAAACGCTGTTTAGTCTTTGGGAAGGTCAGTTCGTCCAAGAGAGTTGCAAGATATCTTGGGAGACAATTGACAAATGGAGAAACAGAATCTCTCTTGAGAATATCATTGGAAAAGGGTTTTGTTGATGATGCTCGAAAGGCTGCTGAACTTTTTGGCCGCGAACTAACAATCAGCGAAATCATTCGACTGAGAAAACATTTCGAAAAACCACCCTTTCGAACCATCAAAAAGATCTGAGCAAGTTTCAAAACTTGCTCTTTTTTAATTTTTCAATTGCTTCTGAAAATATTTGGCAATAAAGATTAAGGCCAATTGCGTTGATATTTCCTGATTGCTCTTTTCCTAAGATATTTCCAGCTCCTCGAATTTCCAAATCTTTTAGGGCAATTTTGTAGCCAGAGCCTAAGGCTTCGGCTTCTTTTAGAGCATCTAATCTCATTTTGGCCTTTTCCGAAAGATTTTTTCCATACAAAAAATAGGCGAAGGCTTGAACATGAGATCTTCCTACTCTTCCTCTTATTTGATAGGCTTCGGCTAAACCTAATTTTGTTCCATCAGCAACAATTAAAGTATTGACATTTGGCAAATCTAAACCATTTTCAATTATTGTCGTTGCCGCTAAAACATCAATTTTTTTCCTTTGAAAATTGCTCATTACTTCAACCAATTCTTTTTCTTTCAATCTTCCATGGGCAATTCCAATTCTCGTTTTAGGGACTAAATTTTCTAAAAGATTTTTAACCACTCCAATTGTTTCAATTCGATTGTGCAAATAATATATCTGGCCACCTCTTGAAATTTCCTTTTTAATTGCCTTTTTAATAATTTTCTCTGACCAGGGTGAAATGGAGGTTCTAACAGGCAGTCTGCCAGCAGGTGGTGTTTGAATCAAACTTATTGACCTCAATCCTGAAAGGGCTAAATGCAAAGTTCGAGGAATTGGAGTGGCAGATAAAGATAAAATATCAAGTTCTGCTCTTAATTTTTTTAATTTTTCCTTTTGTCTTACTCCAAATCTTTGCTCATCATCAATAACTAATAAACCCAATTTTTTAAACTGAACATCTCTTTGTAAAATCCGATGGGTTCCTATTAAAACATCAATTTTACCAGAGCTTAGGCCCTCAATTATTCCCTTTTGTTCCTTTTTTGAAATTAACCGGCTTAACATCTCAATTTTGATTGGTAGATTTTTCAATCTTTCTTTAAAATTCTGAAAGTGTTGATTGGCTAAAATTGTCGTCGGACAGATCATTGCCGCCTGAAAACCAGATTTAACTACTTTTATCATTGCTCTTAGGGCAACTTCAGTCTTTCCAAAACCAACATCGCCGCAGATTAGTTTATCCATTGGCCGCTCAGATTCCAAATCTTTTTTGATTTCTTCAATTGCCTGAATCTGATCTGGAGTTTCCAGATATTGGAAAGTTGAGGTTAACTGAAGATCAATCTCATCTTCTGGTAAATAGGGAGCTCTTAAAGCAATTTCCCTTTTGGCATAGATTTCCAATAATTCTCTAGCTAATTTTTCTGCCTCTTCTTTTACCCTCTTTTTTATTTTTTGCCAAAGAGGACTACCCAATCTTGAGATTTTAGGTTCGGCAAAACCAATATAGCGGGACAATTTTCTTTCTAAACCCACTGGAACATATAATTTATCACTGGCAGCATATTCTAACTGATAATACTGCCCATCATTAATTGTCAATTTTTGCTGAAAAATGCCAATTCCATGATCTAAATGAACTAAGAAATCTCCTGATTTTAACTCGCCTAACTGAGAATAAATTTTTTGATATTTCAATCTTTTAATTAATCTTTCTTTAATTTCTTTCTCATTGGTTATCTCAACTGGCAATCTTTCAATATTTTCAATTTGATTTCCATAAAATTCAATTCTCAAACCAAAATTCAAATTTATCGGAAAGATATCAATTATTCCTCCTCGGCGGGAAAATTCTCCAGGTTCTTGAACTTTCAAAACTTTTTCATATCCCATCTCATCCAATTTCCTCAAAAATTGGGAGAAATTGAAAATTTGATTTTTCTCAAAAAATAAAATATTGTCTTCAAAAAAAGATTGGGTTTTCCTTGCCTCCAAAATTTTTTCCAAATTTTTCTCAAACCAAAAATTTTCCCTTTCTAAAAAGTAGGGGATAATACTGACAATTAAAACTTGACTTAAACCCACTTCGCTTACCATTGTTGGGAACTTACCCACTTATGAAACGGGTGGCGGGGCTTGACAAATTAATTTTTATTTTCTATAATATAAGTTGAATAAGATTTTTGTCTTGTGGCCTATCTGCGAGTGGCTCCGCTTATTAAGATTTCTTTGAAATTTTAATAGGTGAAAAGATTAAGGTTATCCCTCCTAAACCGAGTACATAATTTTGTTATGTGCTTCGGTAAACCTTATCGAGCCCTAGGCTATGTTTGTGAAGTAATCTTCATTAATTATAGCTCT
>Ga0315312_1000916_pt1 | contig 27082 bp, 15 predicted proteins | sample TDP7_MG_FD_203629 | JGI IMG/M metagenome (GOLD analysis project Ga0315312, IMG submission 203629) | Freshwater sediment microbial communities from Lake Towuti, South Sulawesi, Indonesia - TDP7 | ecosystem: Environmental > Aquatic > Freshwater > Lake > Sediment | place: Indonesia: South Sulawesi... | reverse complement strand
CCCGCCACCCGGGCAGCCCGAAGATGGGGGCGCTGGGCTTCACGACGAAGCTGACGCAGGCCGCGGTCATGTTGCCCGTGGCCGCCAGCACCTGGAGGAACCCCAGGGCGTAGGGCCGCGACCGCGCGGGCAGCGTCTCGGCCACCATGGACACGGCGGCCGCGAACGCCCCGCCCACGCCCATGCCCGTGAGAAATCGGTAGATCGAGAAATCGACCCAGGTCATCGAAATCGCCGACAGGCCGGTGAAGACCGAGTAGGAGAGGACGGCCATGATCAGGGTCTTGGCGCGGCCCCAGCGGTCTCCCAGGATGCCGAAGATGATGCCCCCGGTGGCCCACCCCAGCACCAGGAACATGGTCGCAAGGCTGCCAAAGTAGACGGGGTCCCCGTCCTTCCCCACAAGGCTCTCCATGGCGGGCTTGCGGGACAGGATGAACAGCTGCTGGTCCATCGTGTCGAAGAGCCACCCGAACCAGCACACGATCAGGACGAACCAGTGGTGCCCCGTGAGGCCACGGTACCACGCGATTTTCTCTCCGCCCTCGGTGGGGGCGGGGACGTCTGAGCCTGCTTGCATAAATACCTCCTAGAAAGTCCGGACCTGCACGGCGGCCCCCGACCGCTCCGCCGAGACGTACGCGCTGTAAATGGTCGAAATACAATCTGCTGCCAAACTGCTATCGCTCTCCACCGGGAAGCCCTCCGCAATGGTCCGGTAGAATGCCTCCATCTCTTGCGGATAACCTGTGAACCAATCCTCGTCCGGCGATGGGTTCGACCAGCCCTGTTTAGTGCCAATCTTTTCTACCACATAGATGTCCTTAAAATATTTATCTACCGGATTGTATGTCTGCATAGCGGTATTGGGATTTATGTTGCAGATGGTGCGGTGATTGTTCGCGGCGACCTCAAGCCAGTTGTGAATGCCGCCTAAAATAATCTCAGAGGTAAAGACATCCGCAATCGTGCCGTCTTCAAAGACAACATGCATGATGGCGAAATCCTCAATGTCGTGATAGTCCGCGCGGATGTGTCCTTTATCCTCGAAGGTCTTCAGCCGGGTCAACGCGTGGGTTCTGCAGGATACCGACTTTGGACGTATCGGCTTTCCCTTTCGCGTTTTTCCTTCCACACGCTTTAGATAAAGCGTCGCGGTTAGCGGGTGACAGCCCTTGCCGATGGCTGACCCGCCGCCAGAAAATTTCCAGAAGCCATAAGTCGCCGCATGTGAGCCTGAGTGTGCCTCTTCGCCGTGCATCCAGAGTATCTGAGCACCGGTCTTTTCGATAATCTCCCGCTCTTTCTGAATCGAAGGTGCATAGACCCAGTTCTCAGCGTAAAGTATCTTGCCCTTGCTTTTCTTTTCGGCTTCGAGCATCCGAGCGCAACTTTCCAGAGCCTGGTCAAGTGCAACCTGCTTAGGAAAGGTATCGCCATTGAAATCTTCCGAGCCATCTCCGAAGTAGCCGGTAAGCGGTTTTTCTACAATGGCGAATTTGTTCCGCTGCAGAGCCGCGATCGCAATTTCTTCGTGAACTACTGGCGGGGTACAAACGTGAATGACATCAACTCTATCTATTAGCTTTTCAAGACTATCGTAGCAGCGAATGCCACGAGCCTTTGCGTATGCTTTCGCCTGTTCAGCGTCAATCGCAAATACGCCTTCGACCTCGATATTTGCGCTGGAAACTTTTTTGACACATTCGAAATGAAACGTGGCAGCAAAGCCTGCACCGATAATACCGGTCCGAATAGTTTTCTTTTTCATTTGTCGTATCCTTATCAATGCTTTTACATTTAATATTTAGCCCCCCAATTTATTGGGGGGTTCTCCTTGCTAATGATTTATATTCGTCCCAAATCTCAGAGGGAATATGCCTGCCAAATTGACTGAGAAACTTTTCTACATCCTGCAACTCTTCCTGCCAGGCCGTAGGATTAACCTCAAATAACTTATCTATCTTTTCTTTAGGGATGTTTAGACCTTCGAGGTCCAAATCTTCTGGATGCGGCAATAGGCCAATAGGCGTTTGCTTTGCTCCCATGCGGTTATTTACCCTATCTACTATCCATTTTAGCACTCTAATATTTTCGCCAAATCCTGGCCAGATAAAATTGCCGTTATCATCTACCCTAAACCAGTTCACCGAGAATATCTTAGGAGGTAAGGAGAGTTTTCTGCCGATATTCAGCCAGTGCTCGAAGTAATCACCCATATTGTAGCCGCAGAATGGTATCATTGCCATTGGGTCTCTTCGCAGCACTCCTACCTGATGGGCGGCTGCGGCGGTGGTTTCTGAGCCGCTCCTTGCACCTAAAAATACGCCGTGCTGCCAGTTAAAAGCCTCGACAATCAACGGGAGCAATCGCGTTCTTCTGCCTCCTAACAGTATTGCTGAGATTGGCACGCCGGCAGGATTGTCGAATTCCTTCGAGAGCGTCGGTGAATTATATATGGATACGGTAAAGCGCGAATTAGGATGTGCAGCTTTGGTGTCTTGTGTTCTACTCCAGGCCTTGCCCTGCCAATCGAGCAGATTGTTCGGCACAGGCCCATCCATTCCTTCCCACCACGGCTGATTAGTATCAACATCTAAGGCAGCGTTTGTAAAAAGAGTCGGATAAAAATTGTCAGCTTTTAGTGCCTTTACCATATTGGGATTGGTCTTTGTGGAGGTGCCCGGTGCGACTCCAAAAAGCCCTATCTCAGGATTAATTGCATACAGTCTGCCATCCGCACCGATATTTAACCAGGCAATATCATCGCCTATGGTCCAGACCTTGTAGCCGGGCAGTGCCGATTCGAGCATCGCAAGGTTGGTCTTGCCGCACGCAGAAGGCATCGCAGCGGTCAGATAGGTTATATTGCCTTGCGGGTCTTCTATGCCTATGATGACCATGTGTTCGGCCAGCCAGCCCTCGTGATAGCCCAGCCACGAGGCAATCCTTAGTGAAAAACATTTTTTGCCGAGCAGTGCGTTTCCTCCATAGCCCGAACCTACGCTCCAGACGAAATCCTCATCAGGAAAGTGCATAATAAAGCGTTTGTTCGGGTCAAAATCTCCCACAGAATGAAGTCCTCTTACAAAGTCGCTGCGTCCTCCTATCTTTTCAACGACTTTTTTACCCATCCTGGTCATTATTCTCATACTGACCGCAACGTAGGTCACATCGGTAAGCTGCACGCAGATTTTGGCATAAGGCGAGTCAGGGTGGCCCATCATATAAGGCATAACGTACATAGTTTTGCCTCGCATACAGCCGTCGGACAGCTTTGTGAGCAGTTTCTTTGCCTCGTTTGGCTCCATCCAGTTGTTGTTCGGGCCAGCGGTATCTTTGTCGGCGTGACATACAAATGTTAACTGCTCGGTTCGGGCTACATCTGTAGGGTGACTTCTGTGCAGATATGCGTTGGGCCAGGCTTTATGATCGAGCTGATAAAAAACATTATGCTCAGCGATTTTTTCCTCTTTCATTCCTATTTCGATGAGCCTATGGGCTTCTTCTTCGGAGCCATCACACCAGCAAATTTTATCCGGCTTGGTGAGTTCTGCCTGCTGCTGGACCCATTTTTCAAGCGGTGTAACCACAGTCTATATACTCCTATGCTACTCTGCGAAGTAGCTCCATTCTCCGTAGTACTACGAAGGATGAATCGCTACGTAGCACGAGTTAGGTTAATGCCTCGTATCCCAAAAACCGCGAAATTGTAAACTATAAAGCTAGCTGGGGTCAACTTGTTTTCTGCCGGAAACAAATAATCTTTCTATAAATTTGCTTTACTCTGGCCAACGTATCCAGCAGCCGCGCGCAAAAAAAGCCGAGCCAAATAAGCTCGGCTTTCTCTCAGTGCTTATATGCGGAGTTTACTTTTTGACCTTGAATTCGTACTCGTAAATTTTCTTATCCTTATCCGACAAGTCTTTACCCTGGCAGCGAAGAATAAAACCATCGGCGGTTTTCCTGTATCCAAAAGGCTTGCTGCTGAACAAATCCCCCGGTAGCCCGGCAGGTAACGCATCAGGCAATTTGCTTGTCCTGGCTTTAATTAGATAAATCTCAATGGCTGCTTTAACAGCATTGAATTCAGTTTTCATTCTTACTGTCAAGCTGTAGATTTTTTTAAATGCAGGTGCAAAAGCAATAGCTAACGGCGCATCTTTTTCTTTAGCTTCTTTTGCCAGCTTTTCTTCTAATTCCTGAAGTTTTTCATATACCTGCGGGTAGGCCATAGGAGCACCCAGAACAGCTTGAATACCGGCGATATGGTGAGTATAGCAATCCCTATTTCTCTCGAAAAACTCTTCATCGGCTTCAAGAACGCGCTTAGTTGTATTTGGATCGAAAGAATCTTCAGCAAAAGCCGTATCCACAATCGTCTGAGCTTTGTCCCTCTGCATGGTTGCCACACACGCTTCGGCCTCATATCCTATATGGTCCCTTAATAAGGGAAACTTGTTTTCAATATTAGTCAATAGTTCCTTAAGCCGGTTTAACACTTGCAAATCTTCCGGTGTATCCTTCAGGATATCCTGGATAGCCGTATTTGCACGGCCGCTAATTGCGATCGCTACTAAATAGCCTATTGTCGTTCTATCCGCTGCGTGTAAGGCCATTTTGTGCATGCTTAAGCAGCGATTTAATGCGGTTTGATAATCGCCCTTTTCGGCTAACAGTTTTACCTCAGCCTGAATCAAATAAGTTACCCGCCTAAGCTGTGCAAGATTTGGCATTACCATTTCGAATCCCTGTGAGTAGTCATAACCCCAATCACAAGTCGGTATATCAGCTGCTTTTATTATTAAATCGATTACCTTGTGGTTTTTTTCTATATACTGCTCGATTACTTCATTCACCTTGATCTTGCCGTCACGAAAGTCAGAGAGCATTTTATCCATCGTGTCATCTGGTTTTTCATATAGTAGAAAAGCCTGGTAATAAAGCAAACCAGCATTATCCGGGGGCTGGGCAAAAATTAATGGAGTTGATGAGAAAAATATCAGAGCAGCGCAAATAGTCATTATCAGACTGTTATTACCAATAGATTTCATAATAGTGTTCCTTTCCTTTTTATATGCCATTGAATTCTTCGAGCAATTCTTTAACCGTTATTTTAGCTGGCTGTGGACCCAGCTTTTCAACAGCCTTCTCACACTGTTGTTCTACGGCTTTTATTCCGCCGCGATGATAGGCCATATTAAGTGACGCCACTGTTAACATCTCGGCTGGAGATTTTGTAACTTTGGGGACTTTGGTGGTATCGACTTTTTCACCCGGGCTCTGGTGAGCAATAAATAAGCCGATTGCCACGATTATCACCGCTGCAGCGGCAAGCTTTGTAAAGCGATTTTGCACAATACTTTTCCATATACTCTCCCCAGAAGGCGTAGACCTTGGTTGGGCGCGTGACTCGAGCATCTCAAATTCTTTAGGGTATTTCTGTTGCCACTGTTCTGGGTCAAACTGCGGTTTAGTGGTGTTGATGGTCCGCCAGATCAGCTCATCCAGCCATCTTTCATCTTTTCGCTCTTTCACGATTGCACCTCACCAAAACCTCTATGCCGTAAGTAGTCGGCCAATTTCTTCTTTGCTCGTCGCAGTCTTCCGTTTATCGCTTGTTCTGAGATGCCGAGCACCGCAGATATTTGTCCATAGGACATACCATCGTAATACCGCGGAAAAATCACTTCTCTGGCCGAGGCTGAAAGCCTGCCCAGTGCCTTCTTGACCGCCTCACGCACACTATCTTCATCCTCGTACAGCTCGGCTGCTATCATGGAAACGTCATCAACGTTATGCAGCGGCTTTGTGCTCCGAGCCAGGTCTTTCGCAGCATTTCGGCAGATAGCTGCAAGCCATTTGGCGAAATGACCCTTTTTCTTCAACTGCGGCAATTTTACGGCAGCCTTTGCAAAGGCCTGCTGGGCCGTGTCCTCAGCCAGATGCCTGTCGCCGAGCACTGAATGTGCGATTGCGACCATCGCTGGATAGTGGCGTTGGCATAGTTCGGTAAAACTGTCCGGATCGCCGCGGATAGCTGCCTCGACTAATGCTATATCCGGCTTCCGAGCTGGCTGGCATTTTGTCGGCACCTTTTCTAAGCCTTCTTTTTCCGATGTGCTGCACATGATTTTGCCGATTCAGCCTTCCCTATTGTAGACCTGCTTTTGCCCTTAAAATGGGCGCGGAAAACCCGCTTTTTTTATTTTTTCATCATATTCGTTTTTCGCATTGCAGGTGTATAGAAAAGCCTGTTCCTGTTTAATTTTTCCCCTAAAGATTTTTCGTATTGACCTCAAAGTGCCTAATTTGGTATAAATAATGATAGAAAGGATAGCGTAGAGCAGGGAAGCGTAAAGCGAAAAACGAAAAACTAAGGAATTCAAAAATTTTACGCTTTTACAGTTTATGCTTTTCATGATCTCTATGCTAAACTATGTAAGGGCGCACGGTTGCAATGTGGTTTTATGCCGCAGAATCGTAGGGTGTGCTCCGCACACAAACAAAGAAATGGCGGGCACAGCCCACCCTACATAACTTTCACCCGCCACCGGCGGGCAAGAAACCTTTTGAAGGAAGGAGGCAGAGTCAAATCAAGTGGAGTTCACAACTGAAAACTCAAAACTTTGAGAAAGGAGGACTATTATGTGCAGAAAATTGATTTATTTAACTTCGTTTGTTTTGGCGCTGAGCTTGGTTCTGAGCAGCATAGCCGATGCTGCTGAGCCCGGTCTTGTCGGCTGGTGGAAGTTAGATGAGACATCCGGCACTATTGCAAGTGACTCAAGCGGTAATGGCCGCAATGGCACGCTCGTAGGTAATCCACAATGGGTGCCAGGGAAGATAAATGGTGCGCTGCAGTTTGACGGAAACGACTGGGTAAATTGCGGCGATATCCTAAATATATCTGACGCGATTACCATCGCCTGCTGGGTTAATCCGGCCGGGCTCAGCGGTGACAACGGCTGGGTAGCGCGGTGGGACGTGTACGCGTTCAAGTCAAGCGGGTCATCCCTGCGGTTCACTACTCCTGGCATTCTCGATTACACAGCCACCAATACTGTTCTGAAGATCGGGGAGTGGCAGCATGTAGCCGTCACGTTCGTTCCAAATCAAACTGGCGGGGTGATATTCTATCTCCACGGGGTCGAGGCCCAACGGATGAATACTACAGCCATGAACGCAGGTGGGGGACCGTTTGGTATCGGTAACAATCGGTGGAGCCAGTTCTATGAAGGCATGATCGACGACGTGCGCGTCTACCACAGGGTCTTGACCGCGGAAGAGATCAGGCAGGCCATGAAAGGTGCTCCTCCTGTCTTGGCCTCTAAGCCGATCCCGGATGATGAGGCCGTAGATGTGCCAAGAGATGTGACACTTAGCTGGACGCCGGGAATCTTTGCTGATAAACATGATGTATACTTTGGCACCAATTTTAACGATGTAAACAACGCCAGCAGAGCCGTTTCGCTGGGCGTACTGGCTAGTCAAAACCAGGACGCTAATAGTTATGATCCTGTCGGCCTTCTCGAATTTAGCAAGACCTACTACTGGCGTATTGATGAGGTCAATGCGCCGCCCGACTTTACAATCTTCAAAGGTGATGTCTGGCAGTTCACGGCCGAGCCGTTCGCTTATCCCATCGCAGGCGGTAATATAACTGCCACCGCTTCCAGCCAGTTTAGCGCAAGCACAGGGCCGCAAAATACTATCAACGGCTCAGGACTGGATGCCACTGACCTGCACTCGACAGCGGATGTAGCCGTATGGCTTAGTAGTATGACTGGGCCACAGCCGACTTGGATACAGTATGAGTTCGACCGGGTTTATAAGCTGCATCAGATGTGGGTCTGGAACTATAATGCCTCCATTGAGCCGGTTGTTGGCTTCGGGTTCAAAGATGTCACCATTGAGTATTCAGCCAACGGAACCGATTGGGCGGTACTGGCTGGTGTGCCACAATTTGCCCGGGCACCTGGTGCGGCTGGTTATGCACACAATACCACGGTTGACCTTAGCAGCGTGGTAGCTAAGTATGTCAAGATCACCGCTAATAGCAACTGGGGTGGCATCCTGCCACAGTACGGTCTCAGTGAGGTTCGCTTCTTCTACGTACCTGTTGTGGCAAGAGAGCCCAACCCAGCCTCCGGCACAACAGATGTGCCTTTAGGAACGATAGACCAGCCCATTGATGTGACCCTGAGCTTCAGAGCGGGAAGAGAGGCGGCTAAGCATAATGTGTACCTTAGTGACAGCAGCCAAGCTGTGATAGACGGCACTGCTGCTGTTACTACCGTCAGCCAGGCCAGATATGGCCCCTTGTCCCTTGATTTAGGCAAGGCTTACTACTGGCGTGTCGATGAGGTCAACGAGGCCGAGACTCCTGCCACCTGGCAGGGCGAGCTCTGGAACTTTACGACGCAGCAGTATTTTGTCGTGGATGATTTTGAGGACTACAACGACTTTGAGCCTGACCGGATATTCGACACCTGGATAGACGGCTGGGGCGTTCCCGCAAACGGCTCGCAGGTAGGTTACGCTGTGCCTCCTTTTGCTGAGAAAACCATCATTCATGGCGGCAAGCAATCGATGCCGTTTGATTATAATAACACCGCTGGTGTGGCATACTCAGAGGCGGAACGCACTTTTGCCAGCTCGCAGGATTGGACCATCAGAGGCGCTAAAGTATTGACTTTGTGGTTCAAAGGTAATCCTGTAGCTTTCTTAGAGTCGCCTCCTGGCACCTTCACGATGGGTGCTGATGGCGTAGATATCTGGGGTACTGCTGACGAATTCCGCTTCGCCTACAAGCAATTGACGGGCGATGGCTCGATTATAGCAACGGTCAAGAGCGTTCTTTGGGTCCCCGGCTCCAGTGACTGGACCAAGGCTGGCGTGATGATCCGTCAGACGTTGGATCCTGGCTCAAGCAATGCGTTTGTAGCAATCACTACTGGCGCGGGCAATGGCGCAACTTTCCAGTGGCGTCCTACTGCAGGTGGTAGCTCCAGCTCATCTCGTACACTGACTGGCATATCGCCGCCTGCGGCTGTCAAGCTTGTGCGTCAAGGTAACGTGTTCACCGGCTATGTCTTTCTGAACGGCCAGTGGCAGCAGGAGGGTACGTCGGCTACGGTTGCGATGGTGGACCCAGTGTATATAGGTCTTGCGTTGACGTCGCATAGCACCGGTGTAATGACCGAGGCTGTATTTTCTGACGTCACGACCACCGGCACGGTTACGGGTGCCTGGCAGATGGCGGAGATCGGCGGGACTCATCCTGCCAACACTGCTGGGCCGCTGTATGTAGCTCTGGCAGATAGTGCTAATAAGACTGCAACGGTCAAGCATCCGGAACCTGCTGCGACGAATATAGCCACCTGGACAGAGTGGAATATTGACCTTTCTGCGTTTACTGGCGTGAATCCGCGGGCTGTTAAGAAGATGATTATTGGCGTTGGCGACAAGGTCAATCCACAGACTGCTGCAGGTAAGCTGTTCTTCGATGATATTCGGCTGTATCCGCAACGGTAGCTGTAGGTTATTCCCTTGACCCTTCGACCTTGCTCAGGGCAGGCCTCGCTCGGGACGGGCACGGGCCTCCTTGAATTCTTGGAAATTGGTAATTGGAAATTCGTAATTACCATTTACCAATGCAAGCAATACCTAAAACAGCAATCAGGCACCACCGAAAGTGACTAAAGTTTGGAGTGCCTAAAGTGCCTAAAATTGAAAGTGCCTAAAGTTAGGAATTACAACTTTAGCTCACTTTAGCACTCCATGCTGTTTTATCTAAAAAGACGACCAGCAAGCAACGGCTGATCTGGGACAGCAAAGGGCAAGCTTCCGATTGCCGATTGTCGATTGCAAATCGCAAATTCTGCGGACTCTGATCTGCTGGTATCCTGCATCCTGATTTGCTGGTGCCCTGGTATCCACCTGGTTACGGCTGCCGAGGTGAGTTCTATACGCTCTTTCCTTTCGCCTCGCTCACCTCATGTCGAGAAACCCCGGCTGACTTCGTTCCACAAAATAGCTCTTTCTCTTCCCGCTGTTCAGTTCCACCGTCAGCTTTCCTTCCGATAGCACTGTCCGCTCAATCCGACTTGTCCCCTCCACCGGCTCGATCACCACCCAAAAATCTGCTGTCTTTGCCCGCTTCCTCTGAACAATCATCGGCATTTCCACCATCAAGGGATTTCCCGGAGCAACTGCCGAAATAACTTCCTCGAGACCCGTAGCCGGCGCCGCAATCCTCAGTGTCACCACCTTCTCGCGACCCAGCGTCCATACAGCCTTAATCTCTCTGCTGCTCTTTCCCTGTTCAACACGCGTCGGCACGTCGTAGCCATTCCCGCTGCCGAATTCCTTTTTATCTATTGCTTCCATTTCCACGCCCGCAAGTCCCAGTTTCCCGATGCCATGGTACGCCCAGTCGTACAGATGCTCCTTCTCGCTCCATAGGGAATCCGCGATGACCACGTATCCCTCATTACACAAAAACATCGTCCTCTGCCATTGAACGCCCGGATAAGCATCATTCGCCCGGGCGCTGATCCAGTTCACCTCTCCCCCGCCACGAAAATCAAGCAGTTCGCCCGCCGATGGCCTCTGCGACTTCATATCAACAACGACCACATTGTGACTGAGACTTTGCCTGTACCAGTCTCTGTGGATTTTCAATCCGTATCCGGCGCTGCCCAGGTCCGGCGAAAACACCTGTCCCAAACCTGAAAGAATCACGTTTAACTTATCTGGATGACCGTGCCCGCCGCCCTGCGGACCATAGTCCATACACGCATAAATGCAATCGTCTCCTCGCCATGACCGCAAAATTCCTAAACCGCAAGCCCCGAGGTTCACACTTTCCCTTACAGGTTGCAGCTCCTTTCTTGGGAGCTCCTCTACACCGTAGAACAGGAGGCTTCTATCTCCTCTTTCTCTCGTCGAATGGATGTATGACAGCTTCAGCAGTCTGCCGTACCTCTGTTCCTCCGGAAAGAGGAAATACGCCAGCTCGTACGCCCCGGTCTTATGCCACAGTCTCCCACCACTGCCGTCGTTCGGCGAGGGCAACTCAAAGTGTTTGTCCGCGCAGAGAATCGGGACCTCGAACATCTTGTTGATCTTCGCCAGCTCTTTAGAGATATCAATCCTGTTATTCATGGCGGCAACGATCGTGTTCTCCAGAGCACTGATCGTGTAGAAGTGGTAGCCGAAAGAACACTCATACCACATCCCATCGTCCAGCACTCCCTCGGCAATCTGCCTGCGAAAACCCGACCGCGGATTGTTGATTGCAAAATCCACCAGCGACTCATCTGCCAGAACCAGCCCAATACACAGAATGGCCGAGTTCTGCCAGCAGTGGATATTATGGATCACCTGCGTCTGGCTTTTGATGAACTCCGCCGTCGGCCTGAGCCATTTCTCCTCGATTCGACTGCGGTCTTCAGCCGAAAGCACCCCTGAATCGTAGACCAGCTCATACGCCGCCACCGCGTGCAGAATGTACGTCGCCTCGTCCAGTGTCTGCCACATCAGCCGAGGCGGTTTTCGGTCTTGAATGTACTTTTCGTAATAGTCGGCGAACGAGACCAGGATTTCTACTACCGCTTTCGCCAACATCTGATCACCTTCAATAACGTAGACTGTGGCAATATCCCTCGCTCCTTGCACGATCTCCCGCAGCCGGGTTGCTCGCCAGTACGCATCCAGCTTCTCCCCGTGAACGTAATGCTTCCCTGCAGGACAATAATGCTCGCAAGGCTTTTCTGGATCATACACCAACTGAACCCCGTGATCGGGGCAAAAGTAATCATGGTACCACCCGGTCGGCCCTTGCGGGAATTGTATCAGTCCGCTCATCCACCGTTTCGCAGAACTTTTAATCTGGCTGTAACTTGTCTTGGCCCAGTCGTAAGTTTGAATTCTTTCTCTTGTGCGCTTGATTTGCGCATCTGTCAAGAACACCACCGGCCGAGCCTCACAAGCGTCACCCATAAACGCCAGAAGCATCATCACGACGACAACTTTCGCTAACAATCTCTGACTATACACCATTTTTCCTTCTCCATTGTGTCTTTTCTTATCGCATATCAATTGGCGATTCGCTATTTGCCATTCGCGATTAAAGATTGCCCGCTAACCGCAGTTCGTATGCCATCGGCAGGCAGAGCCACATTCGTATTAATCCATATCCTTAGTCTCATAAAGAGAATCACGCCAGAGAGTTATAGACCTGGTGAATGGCATCAATGATGTAGTCGTTGATCCGCTGGGTGTATTTCGCGCCGACGCGGACTTGCACGAAACGGTCGAAGATTTCCAGCGTTTGCCGACAACTGTCTGGGCCATATTTAATTTTTTTACCCTCCGGGCTATTAAACGACGGCCAGTCAACATGCCGCGTTCGTTTGTTCATCACAGATTCTTCGATAGGTAGCAAAACTGACCCGGTTAGCGTAGATGCTGGAACCTTTCGTTTCCTCAACTCCTGGATGCAACGGTCGCGCGCTGCTTTGTCTTTCATCTCGAAGTAAACGCCGTAACCAATGTCACCCTTTGGGTCAGGACGATGACGCAGGCGAATGCCGGTGAGGTTCTTAATGCCATTATAGATGGCTTCTGCGTTACCGCGCAGTTGAGTGAGCATGGAATCGAGCTTAGATAACTGCGCGCCAAGCACAGCTCCGGTAAACTCATTCATCCTGAAGTTCTCCCCTGCGAAGGTTTGGACCCGGCTGGACCCCACACGGTCAATAAAGACTTTGTGGATTGTGCCCATATGATGGAAGCGAGCCGCTCTTTCGTAAATGACCGGATCGCTCGTTACCAGAGCACCGCCCTCCCCAGAGGTAATCATTTTGTTGATCTGAAAACTGTAAATGCCCACATCACCAATGGACCCCAGCTTCTTTCCTTGATAAGAACCGCCCACACATTGCGCACAATCCTCCAAGACCGCCACTCCGCGTTTACGAGCGATCTCCATAATTGGGTCCATATCAGAAGGTCCGCCGAGCAAGTGGACTGCTATCACGGACTTGGTGCGAGGAGTGATCTTTCGTTCAAAGTCCTTAGGATCGAGATTAAAGGTGCGATCGATGTCAGCAAAGACCGGCAAGGCTCCAGCGTGTACCACACAAGTATAGTCCGACCACCAGGTATAAGCTGGAACGATCACCTCATCGCCCGGCCCGATACCAAGACCTGCCACTGCGCAATCCAAAGCTGCCGTGCCCGAGGTCACACCCAGCGCAAATCGAGTACCCATATATTTTGCGAAGTCTTCTTCAAAACGTAGTACCTTTACTGGTTTTCCCGGCCCCCAAAAACGGAAAGGAGAGCCGGATTCCAATACCTCCAGTAGTGCTTGCTTTTCACGTTCATCAAAGAATTGAGGCCCGATGTATCCCGGATCGATGTTCTGAATCTCTATCGGTTTTGGGCTTTCGCTACCTGCAAGCCTCTGAGCCCCTATGCCGATTTCTGCGCCGGACAAGGCCATACAGCCTGCCATTAAGAACCCTCGGCGTGTAAGATTGTTGTTTTCCGCATCTTTGGTAATATTTTGCGTCGTCATTTTCCACCTCTTTATTCGACTCGTTTCGCCAGGTACCTGCTTCTAATGGAAGTTTCCCGTTTACCATTAATTTTGCCTTGTTCCTGTTTTTTCGGTTTCCTATATGATACCATATTTGCGTGAGAAAAGCAGCTTTCTCGCTCTTGGAAATTGGTAATTTGAAATTGGTAATTGGTAATTACCATTTACCAGTTACCCTTTACAAATGCAAGCATAGCGTGTTATCTCACGGGGCGACTGCGATTGACGGGAAACGATGAGATAAGCTGGCTAAGGAAACGAGAAACAAATGACTGAACTTGCAATCAATGGTGGAAATAAGGTTCGAAGCAGAGAGTTTTTTCCCTGGCCTTGTTATGACCAGCGGGAACGCAAGTTGCTTGAAGAAGTAATTACCAGCCGAGTCTGGTTTGCAGGGATGCGGGGAGCAGACCCAGGCACAAAAACGGCAGAATTTGAAAAAAAATTCGCCCATTATCACGATGCAAGCTATGGTGTAGCCTGCGCCAACGGCAGCGTCGCCATTGAGATTGCACTGCGTGCAGCCGGGATTGGTGTTGGAGATGAGGTAATCGCACCGGCACTAACCTTCATTGCAACAGTAGGTGCAGTACTTGCGGTCAATGCAATTCCTATTCTGGTTGACACAATCTATGACACGCAGTGTATCGATCCAGACGAAATAGAAAAGGCAATCAGCAATAAAACAAAGGCGATAATTCCTGTACATTATGGTGGATTCGTTTGCGATATGGATAGAATTCTCGAAATCGCCCACAGGCATAAGCTCATCGTTATCGCAGATGCCGCTCATGCGCACGGAGCAATTTATAAAGGTAAAAAGTTAGGTTTGCTTTGCGATGCAGCGACTTTTAGCTTTCAGGAAAGCAAAACCATGACCGCTGGTGAAGGAGGTATTATTATAACCAACAATAGTGACCTGGCTGAGAAATGTATCCAATACCGTAGTTGTGGTCGCCATGAAGGGCAATCCTGGTATATCCATTACGTTCGACCCACAAATTATCGCATCACCGAGCTGCAATCAGCCGTGCTTTTAGCGCAACTGGAAAGACTTGATGACCAATTGAAAAGAAAAAATGAGAATGCTCGATATCTGGCCAAGAAGTTAAGAGAAATCGATGGCACCAATCCTGTCCCTGGCGACGGAAATACCGATGTGAATGGCTACTATCTATATCTTCTTCAATATGACAAGGAGAGATTCGCTGGCGTTTCAAGGGACAAATTTGTTGAGGCGCTAAATGCCGAAGGCATCCCCTGCCATATTGGCTACCCCTGGCCTTTGTCAAAGAATCCGGTATTTCAGCAAGTTGAGCAAGGGCCCAAAGGATGTCCATTCACCTGCCCATACTATGGAAAACAGGTCTCCATAAAAGATCAAAGATTCCCCGTAACCGAAAGGATTTGTGCTGAAACGGTGGTTATCCCACATCAGGTATTGCTATCGTCTAAGGCAGACATGGATGATATCATAACTGCTATAGCAAAAATCCAAAAAAATGCAAAAGAGCTATTATGACTGCGAAAGAAAACACTCGTATTATTGATTGCCGGCCTGACTGTTAGTCTGTTTAATTGGATGGGTGGCGCTTTAGTGCTCACTCATCCAATTTATGAATTTAATAATTCTGGAGATTATGACAAATGGGCAAAATGAGCAAATTGATAGCATTGGTTATCTTTTCGTGTTTTGGGATTTCATACGGAGCAGAGTATGATATAAAAACAATTACATCTATAATGGATGCTTATGAAAAACAGATAGATAGCATTAAATTAAAATATAGTTATGAGACATTCGCAGATAAAGAAGGAAATCGAGAATTTGTAAAAGGTACTTTTGCCCAAAAAAAATCAGAAGGATATGTACTGCTTGACGAGATAACGCAAAAAGGCAAAGCATGGGACAATGATAAAGAACCTGAAGGGATAGCCAGGTCATATAATGGAGAAATAACCAGGTATCTTGAACATGAGAAAAATAAAAATGGTTATCATATGGCCGCTCTCCACGAGGTTCATAATCCGAATTTGTACAAAACAAGAGAGAACCCATATTATCGTGTATGGCATATTAACTACAAAAATAAGTTCACAGATTTATTAAATGACCCAAACGGGATGGCAACAATTCAAGGCCAGGAGCTTATTAACGGCTTGAAAGCAATCAAAATAAATTTTAAAGCTTTCAATGGTTATTATGATTTTTATTTATGGTTATTACCAGAGAAAAACTATTTGCCTATAAAATTTGAATCTTATCGAACAACGGATGGAAGCAGACAACAGGAAATGCATTGGAGTGACTTTAAGGAGTTTGCCGGTGGTATCTGGTACCCAATGAACATAAAAATGTATCTTAGGGATGTCAACGAGCCAGTTACGTTTAAAATAGAAGAAATGGATATTTCACCGTTAGCAAAAGAAGATTTTGAGTTTAAATTCCCTGCATTTACTCATGTTACCGATCATCTTATTGGCACTTCCTACTTAACTACTACAACGAATGAAAAAGATGAATGTGTCTGGCATAAGATGCTTCTAACAAAAGGATGGGCAATACAATCATCTGATAAGGTCAAACATAGTGGTGACATTGTCTCGACCGGCAAATTCAAATCAGATGGGTGGTATCCTGCGTCTGTGCCATCGACAGTTTTAGCAGTATTGTGTGAGAATGGCGTCTTTCCTGACCCTTATTTCGGTGAGAACCTGCGAAAAATACCCGGCTATCAGAATGGAATATGGTTCTCTATGCCTGATAATAGTCCTTTTAGGATTCCATACTGGTATCGTACCGAATTTCGTTTACCACAAAAATATGTTGGAAAAAAGATATGGTTGCATTTTGACGGCATAAATTACAAGGCGAATATCTGGCTAAATGGAAAAAGGATTGCCGACAGCAGTACGGTTGTCGGGATGTTCAGACGTTTTGCCTTCGATGTTACTGAGAATATAACGCCTGGTACCAATTATCTTGCTGTACAGATAACTGCGCCAGGGCAATCCCACGGAAAGAACAACAAAGAAACAGACATGGAATGTACCAGCTCATGGGACGACCACTGCCCTTATCCTCCGGATGGTAACATGGGAATATGGCGGGATGTTTATATTAAAGTAACAGGTCCTGTGACAATTACACATCCAAACGTGGTGGCTAAACTGGATTTGCCATCTGCCGATGTGGCACACCTGAGAATATCCGGACAAATAAACAATACATCTAACAAGCAGATTACAGGAATCTTACGGGCCGTCATATCAGATGTAAATAACATTGCACAGGGTGGAACTTCAAAAGATCAGGGCCGAAAAATAGTGGTTTACCAAACTATAACCATAAAGCCCAGTGAAGCAAAAGAAATCGAATTTTCACCGAATAAGTTCAGTGAGCTTAACATCAGCAATGCCCGTTTGTGGTGGCCAAATCCCTTGGGACCACAGAACCTCTACAACCTACGGCTTGAATTTGAAATAGATGGTGAGATTTCAGATAGCACGACTATCAATTTTGGTGTCCATCAAATAACAACGTATCTCAACAAACAAGGATGGCGGGTCATCCAGTTAAACGGGCAAAATATCTTAGGCAGAGGCGGAACCTGGATGACAAGCGACCTTCTGCTGCGGTTTTCCAGCAAACGGTATGAGTCGATGCTGAGATACGCAAAAGAAATGAACTGGAACCTGATGCGAGTAGAGGGATACTCAATAAAAGAGCTGCCGGAATTCTACGATATGTGCGATAAGTTCGGGATTATGATCGCACCGGAGATATTCGCAAGAAATACACGGGACCCTAAACTTCAATTAGAGTGTTTCAAAGACCATCTGCTGGAAATAAGGCATCACCCTTGCATTATTCACTTTATTGGGCACGATGAAACAACTCCATCGCGTGACATTGATACAGGATACAGGAAACTAATTGCAAAATTAGCTCCACATATAACCTATCAAGCTGGGTCGGGCGGACCGGCGGAGTCACGTGCAGATATGGGCGGGACACGAACCGGCGGACCCTGGAATTTTTCACCCCCGTCCTACTATTATGGGCAGGATTCAAATACCGACTGGACTATCCAGAAAAGAACCTACGCGTCCGGCGCAACCTATTCAGGCGGCATTGGGGGCGAAGTTGCTCTTGCAGAAAATTTCCACAAGTTTTTACCCGAAAGCGATGTGTGGCCACCAAGCATGTCAGCGTGGCGATTCCATACTATCTGTACCGGGACCTGGCTGGATGGAGACGAAGAGAACAAACTTGTTCCTTCATTTACAAGGCTGCTGAATCGCCGTTATGGAGAGCCGAAGAATATCGATGAATTCTCGTATAAGGCACAGATAATGACTATGGAAGCTATGCGTGCCCTGCATGAGGTCGTTGGCAGAAATAAGTATGACTGTACTTTCCTTCTGACCTGGAAATTCAACGCACCCTGGCCAACAACGCTGTCGTGGAATGTCGTTGACTGGTACCTGGCTCCGACAGGGGCATACTATGGGACAAAAAAAGCATGTGAGCCTTTACATATTCAGTATTCTTACGATAATACTACCATTTACGTCATTAATAATTACTATCAGAATTTCAAAGAATTAAAAGCCACTGCAGACCTGTATGACTTAGATATGACCAAAAGGTATTCCAGAACCGCTACAACCGACATCCCGCCGGATAGCAGCAACAAAATATTTACAATCGAGCGGCCAAAAGGTCTAAAGCAAACATATTTTCTAAAACTTGAGTTGAAAGATAGTTCAGATAATCTGCTTTCTTCAAATTTCTATTGGCTCTCCACCAAACCTGACCCCGCCGCTGAATTCACTGACCTTAACGAGCTGCCCGAAGTAGATTTGGAAATTTTCTGCACAACGGAGAAGAAAAACGATACATGTTGTGTTTATATTGATTTGCAAAATCCGTCCTCAACTTTAGCATTTGCAGTAAACCCAAAGATAAAGAAAAGTATTTCAGACGACCTTATCCTGCCCATTTACTGGGAAGACAACTACTTTTCACTCCTGCCGGGAGAAAAACGGCGTGTGAAAGTTGAATTCGATATTAAAGATATAGGAACAGAAGAACCTTCCCTATCCATAAATGGATGGAATGTAAAAAGTGAGGAAACAAAGCTCACAATCAATCCTTAACTAACATTAGTTCCTGTATTCTGAGGTAACAATATGCTTGCATGGCCCGACATCGTAATCATTATAGGATATTTCGTCATCGTCCTGGGTTTGGGTGCATATTTCACCCGGCATATAAAATCACAAAAGGATTTCTTTTTAGCCGGGAAAAAAATGCCATGGTGGATAGCCGCCTGTTCCCTGCAGGCGACCGACATAGGCACCGAAACATACATTGGAGTTACGGGAATAGTTGCAGCGACCGGATTAGCCTGGCTGAATTACGATTGGCTGCCCGCTTGTGCCATTCCGTGCATTATTTCGGCGTGGTTTTTTGTCAGTCACTACTGGAAAACCGGAGTCTATACAATACCTGAATTTATTGAAAAAAGATACAATCGCTCCATGAGAGCACTGTGGGCAGTATTATTCATTATAGCCAGAACGCTCACTTTGGGGGTAGTAATCTATACAATGGCGATTCCATTATCGCTGATTATTGGATGGCCCTGGTGGTTCTCTTTACTTATAACTGCCGGCATAGCAGGTACGTATTGCTTCCTGGGTGGTTTAACCATCGAAATGGTCACAGATGTCTTCCAATTCATAATTATGACGGTCTGTGCCACAGGATTAATCGCCTTCTCTCTGCAGAAGGTCGGTGGATGGGATGGCTTGCATTCAGCATTACCGCGTCAAATGTTTCACGTAGTATTAAGCAGAGCCGAAGGCACTGCAGACACTTGGTGGGGGGCAATGTTCATAGGCACGCTTTCTCTGGGACTTCCATACTGGTGCACCGACCAAAACACCTTGCAAAGGACATTTGCTTGCAGAAGTAATGCCGAATCGAGAACAGCACTTGTGGTCGGAAGCATTATGAAATATCCGATGACATTTATATGGGGACTTGTCGGACTTTGTGTAGCCGTATTATTCCCAGATATAATTGTGAAAAATCCGGATAATGCCATGCCAAAGGTCGTTACGTCATTACTTCCAGTTGGTGCCGCAGGTGCTGCAATTACTGCACTGTATGCGGCAGGAATGTCATCGTGTGATTCGTTATTAGCGTCTATGTCAACAGTTTTAACCAAAGACATATACCAAAGGTTCTTTGTGACCAATAAACAAGATGTGCATTATGTCTGGGTTGGGAGAATATTTGTAATTTTGCTTTTGATTGGCGGGACACTGTTTGCGACCAAGGTTTATCCGCTTTTTGGTTCGGCGTATAAAGCATGGCAGTCTGTGCTTTCGTATATACAATTTCCGCTTTTCGCCAGCCTATCGATCGGAATATTCTACAGAAAGGCAACTGCCTTGCCGGCCTTTATCGGGCTGCTGGCGGGCTCGGCATCGGCCTTTGTCCTTGACAGGTTTGTAGGCCCAGTTCTTACACCATATTGGTGGTCGTTCGTATGGGCAAGTTGGGCAGGAGGAATCCTAACGGCATTGATAACCATCGCTGGTAGCTATTTTACCAAACCATACTCGAATGAAAAGTTGAAGGGTCTTTGCTGGGGAACTATCGAAACAGAGGAAAAAGTAAAACCAAAACTGCTAATGGATTGGCGTCTCTGGAGCATCGTATCATTGGTCATCGGAATATCGTTAACCTTGGTCTTCTGGCTGGTTCTATAGGCGGGACTATATGGAAGAAGTAAACCAAAGAAAAGCGTTAGGAATAAGCCTAAAAGCATTCGCCCTACTCATAGTCGCAGTTTGCTTCATATATGAAATAATTACGCCATCTGTAGGATTTGATAGTTTATGGTTTTCATACCTCGTTGGTGCAGTCCTTTATGCTATAGGACTTTTGATGACTTCCGTATAGTGGGCGATTTCCAGAAATTGTTATGGCTACCGCAGGAAATGAAAATGACATTAAAATCTAAGGACATATCATTTGCCGTTATCAATGAGCAAGACATTTCACCCGAAATGGATAGAGCCATTCGTGAAATCTTAGTTGTATGTTTTCCTGCCGACCGTGAATATTACCAGCGTCAAAGCTGGTGGCACTGCGTCCCTATCTATCGCGTTGTTGGCAGAGACGATAAGGGCTCGATTGTAGCACATACAGCGGTGGTAGAGCGCAAGGTAATCGTCGGTCCCAACCTGTCAGAGGTGTGTGTTGCCGGGATACAGAGTTTTTGCATTTTGCCAGACTATCGAGGTACAGGCCTTTCAAATAGGATGATGTCCGCTACGATGGAGGAGGCAAACAGACGCGGCTTCGATGCCGGTCTTTTGTTTTGCTTGGAGCGGCTTGAGACAGTTTACGGCCGTATGGGCTGGAGCAAACTCAACGCTGCTGTCTATATGGCTAATGAAAAAGAAGGTAAAACGTTAATACCAGCCAAGAACATTGCTATGTTCTATCCTTTAAGGGCTAAACAATTTCCCCTCGGTCACATCGACCTCGCGGGCACTGACTGGTAGCCAGTATGATTTGTTTAAAGTTCAAAACTTAAAGCGAAAAATGACACGTAAGTGTCATCCTGAGGCCAAGCTGAAGGACCTACCCCTGACGCAAAGGAGATTCTTCGCTCTCGCCGCCGCGTAGCTTTGGCGAAGCGGGGTCGCTCAGAATGACAGCAAAGCTGTCAGTTTTAAGTTTTTAGCTTCTCAGCCTGGCAAACGTAAAAAACAATCCTAAGAAAAGTAAACGGCAGAAGCGACCTTTAGATTTTTTGCATTACCAGTCCATCCAGTAGCGCAGAGATATTCAGCAGGAAACGACCCTCGAGCCTCGTTTTTCGGGCCTCGAGCTTCATGTCGAGTCTCGTTAGACGTTGACGAGTCTCGTAACGAGTCTCGATGCACGTTAAACGAGTCTCGACGTCCAACGAACCTCGAGCTTTGTACGTTCCGCTTCGCGGGAACCCAACAAAGAACTTCGAAGTTCGAAATTCATTTTCGATATTCGATATTCTTTTTGGTTCCCGCTGGCAGAAGATGTTAAAATAATCAGTAGAAAATAATCAATAATCAATATTCTTGCGGCAAGGTGGAAAGGAAAATATTATGAAGCGGCGCGAATTTTGTAAAGGCATTCTTTTGAGTAGTCCCTTGTATCTATCTGGGACTGCCCGCCCAAGCTCGCCCCCGGCCAAACCGGGGGGGCGACCCTATATCATCGACGCCCATTGCCATGCCGGTAGAGGTGTTAACTATGGCAAGAATGACCCAACCAGTGGGTTCCCGCAAAGCGGGGTCCCTGACCCATGGACTACGTATAATGACCCACAGTTGACCCTACGCCGAGCTAAAGAGGCCGGGATCGATAAGACAATCATCTTTCCAATCACTAATACAACTTACCAAGAGGCTAACGAGGAGATAGGTTCCTATGTGCGGCGCTGGCCTGATAAGTTCATTGGGTTTGCCAAACATGACGGAAAGACCGAAGCAGGCAAAATCCGAAATATGCTGCAACACGAAGTTCGTGAACTTGGCCTACGAGGCTTGAAACTCCACGGCATACCAACAAAAGAAATGGTGGAAACGGCAGCTGAGTTACAGATCCCAATTCTCTTTCACCCGCCCAAGGTTAGCGACAGCCTTGAGGTAGTTCAGTCTTATCCTCAAGTTTCTTTCATTCTGGCCCACCTGGGAAGCTTCGCCTCACGCGATTGGAAAGAGCATGTGCGTGCCATTGAAGCAGCCAAACACCTTCCGAACCTTTATCTGGATACCTCCGCCGTGGTCTTCTGGCAGTATCTTGAGCAAGCTGCACGCGAGCTTCCAACAGAAAAGCTTATCTTCGGATCTGATGGTCCATTGGTAGATTCACGAGTAGAACTTTATAAAATTCGGCTGCTCAAGTTACCGCAGGAAAAGGAGCAACTGATTCTCGGTGGCAACATCCGCCGCCTCCTTAGTGAGTGTTAGGGACTGTTCAACCTCGGCAAGTATTACGAATGCAAAGAAAAGAATCTTCCAAGAATCAGCATAACCCGCCTTCGCTTAGCTTGATTTGACCCCCGTTTTCACGGGGGCAAGCTTGCCGCTGCGAAGGCAGGGGGCCGATCCGCCTATCGGCAAGGCCGTGCCACGCATATCAGCAACTCTCTGTCCCTGGGCCCGATGCAAGCGAAGATGTGGATGCTGACGCTATACATAGCGTTAGCTGACGAACCCTCCTGTATCACAGTGTAGCTCTATCGACTTAGCTGTGCACAAAAAAACCATCAACGCCCAAACGCCGATGGCTTTCCATGAATTCTTAGATTTTAGTTTTTTATTCCTTTTCTTCTTCTGCTTGGCTGCTTTTTCCTACCTGCTTTTTTCTTTGTCAATTTTCGCACTTTCGACGCGAAATCTTCAATAGTCAAGTTTGTCCCCTTTGTTGTTCCTACCTATTTTGATGCTTAAGAATACATCCCTGTGCACCATTACCACGTCCAAGGTGAGCAACAACATCGCGCAAGCTGCCCTCTATGGTTATGAAAACAACAGGGCCTACACCGAATCAATCAGCATAGGCCCCGAAACTGATGTCCGCCGGGTTCGGCTGCGCAGCAACCTTACCGATAGGTTATATGCAGCAGCGGTGCTTCAGCCGCGCCCCCGTTAAAAGACTCGGCTTCTCGGCATCCCTGCGAGGGCTTGGCTGGATTGTCTCTAAACATCAACACTATCGCATTGCCGGCCCAGCCTGCCTGGTTGATTATCTCCTGGATGATAGGCGAGATGTCTGGGGTTCGCTCCTCAGGACCCTTGGCATGCACGGTCATCCACCGCGGTATATCCCACACCACCTTCGCTGTGGTTTTAGGCCTGCTGCTAATGTTACCTGCAGTTGAACTAAAGGTAGCGGGATTGGCAGACAGTTGACCTTCGATGATAACCGATACATCGGGGGCATGGTAATTGTTATCTATATCATCGGCGCTAAACTGCACCCACGCCTCGGTGATGGTCGCACCCTTTGGAATTGGGATACCCACCCATCGGCAACCTACAATCTGCAACGCCGCGGGGGCCATAGCGCCTTCATAGCCTAGCTCCAGGTCGCTGCTGGTCAAATCCATGCCACCACCCACGACTTTCTCTTCGGCATCATCACTGCCGACAGCGACCCTCCACTCATTGATGGGCGCAGGAGCCGACCGATACAGCCGGATATCGTCAAAGTAAACCTTTCCCTTGCCACCAACTGCTCCACTACGCTCAAAGCCAATCTTTATCTCAGTGACATTTCTAAGGTTCACGCCAAATGATGCCAGGTCAATATTCCAAAGCTGCCAGGCTGTTAACGCTAAGTTAGTAGCAGCACCACTATATGTAACCTTGGAGCCATTGAGCTTCACGTACATCCGCTCAGCAGCATTGTTCGGATCGCCATAGAAGTACAGCGTCAATGTCTTAATGCCATACTTGGTCCAATCCTGGCCAACCTTTAGTTTAGCAATATTCGCTGTGGCCTCTGAATAACTGGCAGTGCTATTGTCGTAATGAAGCGGCATAGACTGCTTGCCGCTGTGAACGATGGTCTGTTCAGCAAAAGGAGGCATAGCGTAACCTACCTGCGAGCCGTTTGCGGGAACGCCCCAGCCGTCTATCCAGGTGTCGAATATCCGGTCAGGCTCAAAGTCGTTGTAGTCCTCAAAGTCATCTACAACCAGATACTCCTGCGTGCTGAGGTTCCAGACATCACCTTGCCAGGTGGCGGGAATCTTGGCCTCGTTGACCTCATCAACTCGCCAGTAGTAAGCCTTGCCTAAATCGAGCGATAAGGGACCGTAACTGGCCTGGCTGACAGTTGTAACAGGAGCAGTACCATCTATCACAGCCTGGTTACTGTCGCTAAAGTACACATTGTGCTTAGCTGCCTCTCTTCCTGCTCGCCAGCTAAGAGTCACATTATCCACGCTCACATCTGTTGTACTGGAGGCTGGATTGGGTTCTCTTGCCACAACAGGTACGTAGAAGAAGCGAACCTCACTCAGGCCGTACTGCGGCAGGATGCCTCCCCAGTTGCTATTGGCGGTGAGCTTGACATATTTAGCTACCACGCTGCTAAGATCAACCGTGGTATTGTGGGCATAACCAGCCGCACCGGGTGCCCGTGCAAATTGTGGCACACCAGCCAGTACTGTCCAATCGGTCCCATTGGTTGAATACTCAATGGTAACATCTTTGAATCCGAAACCGACAACAGGCTCAATGGAGGTATTATTGTTCCACACCCACATCTGGTGCAGCTTATAAATCCGGTCAAACTCATATTGTATCCAGGTCGGCTGCGGCCCAGTCATACTGCTAAGCCATACGCCTGTCTCCAAAGTTGAGTGCAGGTCGGCGGCATCCAATCCTGAGCCGTTGATAGTATTTTGCGGCCCTGTGCTTGCGCTAAACTGGCTGGAGGCTGTGGCAGTTATAGATGTGCCTGCAATGGGATAAGCGAACGGCTCGACCGTAAATCGCCAGACATCGCCTTTATATACCGTATAGTCAGGGGGAGCATTGACCTCATCGACTCGCCAGTAGTAAGTCTGTTCCCATTGCAGAACCGCAGCAGGACTGTAGCTATTAGGAACCTGATTCTGGCTTACTAACACACCGCGCGGATTAGTTCTGCTGGCATCGTTGACATCGTTAAAACTGGTGCCAAAGTATACATCATGTTTATCAGCAAAGATTCCCGGCGTCCAGCTCAGAACAACATCACGAGGCACATCGACCGCCTTATCTTCCGGGTTGGGATCCCCAGCGGCCTCTGGCTTGCGTAATCCTATCACCGTGTTTACCCAGTTGCCGATGAACTCAGCACAGGTTAAACCTCTGTCGCGTATCCAGTTACCAGAAGAACCTTGGTTTATAATCGCGAGGTAACCGTCAGTCTGTGTGTTGTGAATAACAACAGGATCGGCATATGTGCCAGCCGCATTCTGTGCGAATATCGCAGCCACTTCCCAGGGGGCTACAACAGCACTGAGCAGAACCGGTCTATCAGATGTGACGGAGTTGAGACTGGGTAGATATTGCTGACCTGTCGGTGTCACTATCATCTGTCCTTGCCCACCGCCTGCGATGATAGAAGAAGAAAGGTCAAGGATGTTCGCGGCACCACTTCCTCCGTTGTCACCTCCGCGGCCTGCACCTCCCCGCGGGCCACCTTCATACGTGCAATAGGCAAACCAGTCACCAACATTTATGATCATGTTTCCGCCATCAAGCCAGTTTTCAGCACGAGAACCATCCGGTTGCTGGTTCGGGTTGGGGTAAAGAACACTCGGCGTGCATCCGTTAAGCCAGATAATGTCCAATTCACCATCATTCGTATTCTTATCTACCCATGCACCAAATTCAGCAAGTTGTTTGTCATCGAACTGCTGGATATCCTTGAACAGATGTCCAGTTTGGGCAATTATCGTGGCAACGTCCTTGAACTGCGAAGCATCATACCAGCCATCGGTGTTCCATTGCCCGACGTAGAACGCTATGTCATTAGCCATAGCCATCGTGCTAAATGCAAATGCGACGATGAATACCAATATTAGCTTTTTCATTTTTTTCCTCCTAATTTTAACTGAAAACTGATAGGAAATTTCGCTCAGGCTTCGCCCTGAGGGGCTCGAGCCCGAAGGGTCACACACCCAAGCACCAAAACAAAAGAAATTAGATAAGTCAGTTTTTTACACATAGTAATCCTCCTTCAAAAAGGATTAAAATGAACCTTTTTTCTGCTTTGGCCACACGCCAAAGCAGAATTGAGAATGAAGAGTTGAGAATTAAGAATTCTTCACTCTAAATTCAAAACTTGTCTGACGACAGTCAAGATTCTGAATTCTTTCTACCTCCTTCCTTCGAAAATCTAAATTGAATATCTTGTCAGAAGGAAAAAATCTCACACCTTCATTATTTTATTTGTATCAAATTAACTACCTTCTCGTCAAGAAAAATTTTTTATAGGACATAAATGTACAAATGCGAACGCCTTGTACGATATGAAAAAGAGCGGGGCCTGTGCTGAATAATCAGCATAGGCCCCGAATTGATGCGAATCTGGCCCGCCAGACGTAAGGCGGGCTGCCATATCAACGATGTAATTCCGCTAAACTTGTCCCGAGCGCAGCCGAGGGATCAGCCTACGGCTACCGTTGCGGATACAGACGAATATCATCAAAGTAAAGCCTACCTGCAGCAGGCTGTGGATTAAGCCTGTCGCCAACGCCAATAATCATCTTCTTAACAGCCCGCGGATTCACACCAGTAAACGCCGAAAGGTCAATATTCCACCCGGTCCATGTACTTATGTTTGTCGCAGCAGAATCCGAATGTTTGACCGTTGCACTCTTGTTAGCACTATCTTGCAGAACC
>Ga0315312_1000915_pt1 | contig 27111 bp, 24 predicted proteins | sample TDP7_MG_FD_203629 | JGI IMG/M metagenome (GOLD analysis project Ga0315312, IMG submission 203629) | Freshwater sediment microbial communities from Lake Towuti, South Sulawesi, Indonesia - TDP7 | ecosystem: Environmental > Aquatic > Freshwater > Lake > Sediment | place: Indonesia: South Sulawesi... | reverse complement strand
GTCTGTTTTTCGCTCTTTTCCCCCTCGAGCGCTGCGAACTTGGCTTTTAATTCGCTAATGTCACGGCAGAGCTGAGGGAATTGTTCGCAGAAGCTTTTAACCATTGACTTTAATTCTTCCTGGTCCCGGGCAAGTTTTTGGGTTTCACGCTCAACTTTCATCTCCAGCCAGTCTTTAAATAAGGGGCTGGGTGGGGACTCGAGGTCTTCCTTCGGCATTGTTTCTTCCTCCTCCTTTTTCTCTCTAATCTTACGAGGGTTAGAACCCGTAAGTGAAGTTGCTAGTAGTTCCCGGACGCAGTCGGATAGGGAAAGATTCTTATCGGCGCAAATCCGCATAAGCAGGTTATAAATGTCCGAATCTACCCTAACCGTTAGACGCGTTACGTCTGCCATTCTGTCGGACATTTTAGCAGACAATGAAACCCTTGTCAATAGGGAATTTTCAAGGGGTAGGGGGTTAAGAGTCGGCGCCAGCATTAAGAATGCTTGCTGGTATGCTTATAGAATGCTTATAGCATATGCTTGGAAATGCTTGTGGTATGCTTGGGGAATGCTTATAGCATATGCTTGGAAATGCTTGTGGTATGCTTGGGGAATGCTTATAGCATATGCTTGGAAATGCTTGCGGTATGCTTGGAAAATGCTTGAGGAAATGCTTGCTAAAAAGGTATCTGGGTAGCCTTGTCGGACAGTTTTGTCGGACATTTGTCGGACAGTGTCGCACCCTTATGGCGCCTATTGTCGACAAATTTTGTCGGACAGTGTCGGCACGTCGTTTGTCGGACAATTTTAGCTAAAAGGGTATGCTTAGGGGAATGCTTTCGGCATGCTTGAAGCAATGCTTTCGGCATGCTTGAAGGAATGATAGAAGAAGATTTGCGCAAGGCTGGGAGAATTATTAGAGAATCAACCGGGGCAGGAGCCAGTTTTTCATGAGCGTTCCCAACCGGGAACACTCATGAAAAATATAGAAAGCCCTCTCCGGGGAAGGAGCCAGTTACTGAGCGTTCCCAACCGGGAACACTCAGAAAAAACATAAAAGGCCCTTTGCGGGGAAGGAGCCAGTTACCGATCGTTCCCAGTTGAGAACGATCGGCATTCAAATGCGGGGAAGGAGCCAGTTTTTTTCGATAGTTCCCAGTTGAGAACCATCGAAAAAAACTGGCTCCTTCCCCGGTTGATTCTCTAATAACTCTCCCAGGCCCAGAACAAACTAGCCGAATTAGACAAAAATAAAGAGAATGGTAGACTTCCGGCTGATTCAGCCGGAAGTTCAGATAGAAAAAGCTGCCCACCGGGCGGGAGAGATACTAAAAAAAATGGCGGAAAGGGGAGAGAGACATTCAGGGCATGGAGATCAGAAATCGGACTTAGGCGACCAAAGGCCGATTTTAGCAGACTTAAAAATCTCCTACTATCAATCCCATATCTGGCAGACCATAGCCCAGTTATTTCCCGAACCCTTCCTGGAAGTTCGGGCAATACTGTACCACTGCCGGGCCGGGTTGCTTGCAGCCCTTAACGCAATCGTTGCAGAGAGAATTTTCGGGGATACCACCGGGGGGAGTGGTATCCCCACTTTTGGCCTTCGGGGAAAAGTTAAGAGTTATTTGCTCTGCGCTCATAAAGTTTCTCTAATTCTTCATATCTATCCGCTGGGATTGAAGGGAACGTCCCAACCAGACCCTGCAAGACACAGCCACAACTACTTAATCCCGCAGATTCAAAATAGTCAACCGAGGCCATACACCCGTATTTCCCCCAGTATTTGCACCCCCTACATTCTTCTGGTGAAAATCTTTTGGAGATTCTCTCCCTTATTTCTTCCCGCAACAGGCAAAACCGGGAGAGCCACCAGCCACGAATCACTTTAATCACCTCCTTGTGGTGGTTTTCTTAATCCCTTTAAAAACAAGGGGTTTACCCTCTTTTTAATAATAAAACTGACAGAAATGTTAACTGTCGAAGTGTCGAAGTATGTCGAAGTGCATTTTTGAACTTCGACATTTGTAAGCTATTGATTTTAAAGGGCGTTAGGCCAAAATGTCGAAGTGTCGAAGTACTTAACGTATACTTCTTTTGTAGCGTTTGAAAATAAAATAAATATATATATATATATAGAGAAGTACAGAAATAATAAAGGGTAAGTACTTCGACACTTCGACAAAAATAGGCCTTCGCCCTACTCTCGCAATGAGTCCCCTCATGTCGAAGTTCTGTCGAAGTGCGTCGAAGTGCGTCGAAGTACCCCCTCATTTCGGCTGAAAATTATAAATTGAGCGGTTCCTCTCCATTCTCTTTTGGAGAATAAACCGCTCCTGCAAGCTTAGGGAGATATTTTCCAGCCTCTTGGCTAACGACATCGAAGATTTGAATAACCACCTATACCCCTTATCATCGGATATTTTCTTCCACTCGCTGTAAAGTTCCCGGGCGGTAGTCCACCGTCCCCTATTTCTCGGGTTTTCCAACCAGAGATCAAGGCAATCAGCAATAATTTCCCCTCCCAAAACGAACTCTGACTGTTCGCTTAGCATCTTTTTGATGCATCCCTCAAAAACGTCAGTTTCTCCCCACAGGTCGGCAAGTTTCTTTCCCCATTCATAAAAATCGGCCATGGAATACGGAGTCATCTCGGCGGGGATATTCGCAGTCTTTTTAAAGTAGCTGACTATCTTTTGCAGTTCATCGATTAGCTCACTCCAGAGGGTATCCCTGGCTTCCAGGATTTCCCAGATAAGTACCCCCTCCGAAACCACATTTACTAGGGGATCCACTCTGAATAGCAGTAAACGCCTTGCCACATCTTCTCTGCGGAACTTCGGATCCCGAGCGTCTAAAAATATAAAACAGCGAGGAAGAGAAATTTCTTCCTCATTGGTGGTGTAGAGCCGTCGAAATCGTAGCAAGCCCCCGGTGCTGGCGGTAGCAAGAGCGTCATTCAACCATTCCGGACGGGAATCTACATTGTCGTAGAAGAGTAAATAGTTATTAGCCAGGGCAGCGGCGAATGCGTCTTCCTTTGTAATCTTTGCCGTGGAAAAGTGTTCCCCCAGAAATAGCTTTACCAGCCATTTCAAGGTCATGGTCTTTCCACTTCCGGTAGGGCCGATAAACGTGCAAATGACCTTCGTCGGCAACAACGATTCAAAGAAAATAAGGTGCATAGCTATTTTTAGAAGTAATCGCTGCTCCCCAGGGAATAGGCGAACGTCCTCACTTTCAGAAAAATTGATCCGGCCTAAAATAAGTTCGTCTAAGGCCTCGCCATGGTGCTCCTGATAGACGAATGGGGAAGCAATATTATTATGGATAAATAAGACTCCCTCCGTCCCGTTGGGGACCAGCTCAATTTTATCCTCGGTAATTTTGTAGATATTTGAGCCGTTATTGTAGACGTAAAGAGTGAATGTCTTCGGGTTGTAGTGCGCAAATTGATAAATATCAATTCTCTCCCCTTTTAAACGGGAGTGTGCTTCCAGCTCTGCCATTAGGTAGCGAAATTCTTCCTCGCTGGAATTGATCCCAAAACCAACGGCTATTTTATCGGCAAAATCGACGGAGTCTAATCCCGTCAACCGTTTTGTTTCGCTGTCGAAGTAAAAGGATCGACCGAAGACGCTACAATAAAATTTCCCTTTAGTTTGCAAAGTAGCAATGATAAGCTGGGAAATTTGTGTTTTCCTTTCGAATGCTTTCAATCGGTCATTTTTCCTGATCTCAACAATCTCTTCCCGGGGGGTAAAGATTTTAAAACTTTCCTTATCGAATCCCGGGGCTCGCTTGCACAGGTTTAAAAATTCTTCCAGAGTTCCCCCGCGTTCAATCCAGTCGGAAATGTCCCCTTTTTCGGGCAGCCCGGGCAATTGAACTATTTTGACAGTTTTAGCTATTCCTTCCAATTCGTTGCCAATTTTTACTGCATGTTTTAGCCCGGGCGGGTCATTATCGGGAATGATAAAAACGGTTTTCTTTTTCAGATAATCGTTAAATTCGGGTAGCCATTTTCCGGCTCCCCCTGGGACGGTGGTAACTGCTCCTACCCCTTTTTTTCTTTCCTCTTCCGGAAAGAGTTTTAGCAGATTGTCGGTATCTTTTTCCCCCTCTACGACAAAAACAACATCACTTTTTAAAACTTCGGGCAAGTGGTACAAGACCCGAGGGACCTTCCACACATTCCAGGAAAAAGTCCCGTCGTTATTAATCTTCCGCATGCGGAAGTCTTTGGGTTCGAATCTCACCACTTGGTAAATCGGCTTCCCGGTCTCGTCTTGATAAGTGTAAGTGGCGGCGATCGCTCGCGGGATCCCCTCTTCCGGAACCTTTAGCTCCCGACCTAATTTCTCCTTGTAAAGTTTGGCGAATTGCCAGGGGTTACCCCCGATTTGGCAACCATGGCAATACCAAAGTCCATTTTCCCGGTCGATTGAAAGTGAGGGGCGTTTGTCATCATGGAAGGGGCAGCGGGCCATTGCCTGCCGACCGCCCGTTAGTTTCAAGACTTGGCTGTAAAAATCAGTCCAGTTAGTCATTTTTACCCCTTTGCTGTCCATGTCTCCGGAGAAAATTAGAAACTAAAAGACGAAGCAAGGAAGGGTAAAAATTGGAATTCTGAAGGGGATTTACGTTAGTGCGGGTTAAAAGTTTTTTTACTTGCGGCATCGGAAGAAACTCCTCTCCAAGGGTAGATAGTGCATAGCGCTATCCCCGAGAGGAGCCTTTCCTTCCGGCCCCTGTTAGTTCCCCTTTACGACCTCGTGGGTCTTAGGTGGGGCAACCTGCCACTCCGGTTCATCCAAAATGGCATGAATGACAGCCAACCGGCAAGACCGCCACTCAAAAAATTCCGTTTTGGCAGGAAACAAAAAGGTTTAAAATTGAAATTTATTGGATTTTTTGATCACCTCAGCTTAATGCTACAACAAACTTACGATGGCTGTCAATACCAATATTTGCGGGTTGCTGTCCCTTTTTAGCACTTTTTGTCCATTGCGTCCCCCCGCAACCTGCAACCTCCAACGCCTCTGCGGGGGAATAAAAATAAAAAGTTGCCTCTTTTAGGATAGGATCCACCGTAATATGATCAAGGAACTGGCGGATACAATTCTGTCTTTCCTCAGAAGTTCCACAATCGAGTAATCCCCGAATATTATCAAGGTGCCTGGAAATTTCCAGTTCCATCTTATCAAAATCAATCCGGGACTTATCGATTAATCCCTGTCTTTTGGCAAGCAAAAGCTTCTTTTCCTCCAGTTCCAGGCGGCCTATCTCTTCCCGTATGCTCATAGAATCGAAATCCCCAGTCTTTATTACCTCCAAGAGAGCCTTAATCTGGCGGCGAATTTCGAGCAGTCTCTGGTTATCCTGAGCCTTCTTCTCCTGCTGGTTGAGTTCAGCTATCTTCTGGCATATCCTTTTTTGGATTTCCTCTCTTACTACCGGCAGGTTAATTATTTCCTGCAATTTATCCAGGGCAAAGTCTTCCAAAATTTCGGCACGAATAGAAAGACCGGGGCAGTAGCTATCTCCTCTCGTGAAGTGCCCCCCGCAGATATAATACCGGTAGATAAGTTTTTTTGCCCTGCGGTAATGTCCCCAATAATTAGTTCCACAGTAGTTGCAGAGGACTCTCCCGCTCAGGAGATAGGCATTTTGCTTCCTGGTAGTTGCTTCCTGATAGCTACCCTTATGCTGCCGTTGTGCTTTAGCCCATAGTTCCTGAGAAATAATGGCGGGATGAGCGTCTTCCTTGATTGCCCATTCCCGCTCGATATTCTTACGCTTGCCACGTTTCCCCTTAGGGCTGCGGTGGCTGTAACAGTGGCGGTTCCAAACTATACACCCGGTATAGACAGGGTTCCGCAGAATTTCAAAAACAGTAGAAACATTCCAAGCTCCGCCTCGTGGAGCGGGGATATTTTCGCGGTTTAGTATTCCAACAATAGCGCGTATTCCCTTATCGCTAACATAAAGGTTAAAAATACGCCTTACGATCTCAACCTTATTCGTATCGTCGAGGGTTAGTACTACCCTACCGGTTTTTAACTGTTTTTGTTCCCCAGGGGCAAGTTTACGGATAGGATTGCCCTGTTCGTCTAATAACAAGCGGACATATCCGTAGGGAGCACGTCCGCCATTGAATCTCCCGGCGATAGCATGCCTTTTACATCGCTCTCTCACCAACCGTGCTAAATCCAAAGAATAGCGATAGGCCATGTGGTCTTTTACAGACGTAATCAAAGGGTCAACGGTCGGGTTAGTCACGTAAATAACCGATACTCCGTTTTTTTTCAGTAAATAGCGGTAATGCGCAGTTTCATCCGGATCCGCACGTGAAAATCTGCTTTCGTCATAAGTTAAGAGTAATTGTACGTCGCCACTAGTGCAATATTCGACCATTTCCTGGAAAACCCAGTTATCATCAAGATAGCGCCCGGTGATAGCGTCTGCTATGAATTCCCGAATGATTTCCATGCAATTCCTTTTTGCAAATTCTCTCACCGACGCCTGTTGATCCTCAATGGACGTCTCTTGCATATCTGTTGACCGGCGATAGTATGCTGCTACTTGACGGGTTTGCATTTTCTCCCCTCCTTATGCTATAAGGAAATGCCTAATCATAAGGTGGCCGGACGCAAAAAATCCTGGCTTTACCTCACGCGTTCGATTTTTTTATTATGCCCCCCAATGTCCTAACTCTCGCCTTTACTCTATAAAAATTAGCCGATGGGAAACTCAGAGGAGCTAACCCACCGGCTTTTTAAACAACCGGTACTTTTATTTTTTTCCCTCTGATTTTTCCTTCGGGGCCCCATTTTAATAATAAAAAATTTTTTGTCAAGTAAAAAAAATTTAAGCTGGCAAAAGGACTTTTTACTTCGGGGCGATTTTTTGAGGATTTTTTGTTTACTAGGGGCAAAAATCGGGTTTTTTCTGGCTGTGAGAGTAATATCCCCAACATTATGCTTAAGACGCTCCAGAAGGGCATTTTCCTGGGTCCAACCTCTTTTGTGTGGGGGCGAAGTCGGTGCGGTGTGATCTGCGATTTGGGAACACCGCGAGCCAGGACGTCCGCAACATCATACCAGTTTGGGTTTAAAACCCCTTGCTGCCATGAGGCAATTTCCCCATAAAAAATTTTTCAATTCTAAAAATTTTTCACACTTAATTAAATAGGTATTTAATTGAGTAGTCGCCTATCTTAAGAATCCCTGCTATAAAAGTCTAAGCTGAGGCCAAAAGTAACCAATTTGTCCTTTCTATCTGGGTCAATTAGCAGATCAAATCTGTACTTGCCGATAAAATAAAACCTGCCTAAGATTTTCCACCGGCAGGTTTTAGTTTATTTCACCTTATTTTTCCATTTTCAGCTTGAAGGCCACGGTAGTTATAAGCTCAATAAGAAAACTCCAAAGAATAGTTAAGCCCAGCGACCAGCAGAATCCTTGCGGTCCTCTTCAGTAGCCGATTGCAAGGAAAATGCCAAAAAGAAATCCTCACAGGATTCCATGAAGAGCCCTTTTTATCGGCTTTTTGTCAAATTTTGTTGAAACACCACCGTGCTGGTATAAACCCTAGGAGCATCTTTCTCCAGTAGACCTCTACATTTCTCAGTTCATAGGATATACGTTTCAGCATCTTGATCTTAGTGTGGCATCCTTCGGTAAAGCCATAAATAACTTGACATAAATAACTTTGTGTATTATTATATGATTACAAGATACCAGTAGAAGTCTTTTTCAATAAAAATAGAGGATAAGAACGGGGAAAATTGTAATATAAAAATACCCGAATCAAAGGGTAGAAAGGGGGTGGAAGAAAATCTGACATTGCATTAAGAATCTTATAATACACCTTAAAGCCGATATATTTAAAAGGAAGCAGTTACGCAACCGAAAAAGTTAAAAGTCGTATTCTTATCTTTTCTACTTCTTTTCTCCATGATCGTGGTGAGTGTTGCTAAGGTAGCGGCAGCGCAACCTATGACTCAAGCAAGTTTCATATTCTCGAATATCAAATTAATCTATAAAAAAGCGTGAAACCATCGTTACCCTTGATGCTCACACTCCACCGCCCACTCGAAATGGGATATTTATCCCCCTCCTTTTAATGGATAAGACTTCTTCTTAATGTATACAACCTCGCCAGGTGTAGGAAATTCGCTCTCGGTAGTTCCTGATTAACCAAAACTTAAATTTAAAAGGAGACGATTATGAAACCGAAAAAGTTAAAGGCGGTATTTTTATCTTTTCTACTTTTCTGCTCCATGATTGCGGTAAGTGTTAATCAGGTACCAGCAGCGCAACCTATGACTCAAGGCAGTTTTATAATCCTGATGGTACGCATGTTAGGCTATGAGAAGGAAATTTATCTTCAATATCGTCTAACGGGACATGTTCCTGCGTATATAGAATTACTCCAGATAAAAGATATTCTTCCATTTAAAATAGCCCGCAGTATAATGGAAAATCCCCAAGCTCCTCTTACAGCCGGAGTCATGGCCGTGATATTAGCCAAAGCCTTAAATCTTGATATCGCGGAAAAAATTCCCGATCCCTCACCCGAGCAGTATCCTGATTACATAGCAGCATTACGGGCAATGGGTATTCCTATCCCGGCGGATCCTAACGCTTTGATGACCAGAGCGGATATGGCTAAAACTATTAACACTCCAAGTGTCTTATACACCATAGCCGAGATGTATAAAGTTCCAGCTAGTCCGGTAGCGCCGAGCTAAATTCTTGGTTCTATTTTAGGTAGGAACTTACTAACCATTAACCGATGATTTTGAAAATCAAAACCTGGAAAGTAAAGGTAGTCAGTAATATTATTGTTCTCTGCTTGGCGGGTGTCATGTTTTTCTTTGCCTTTAGAGTCTTCTGGGCGGATGTTCACTACCGACGCGGCCGGGCTTTTGATGAAGAAATGTTCTGGGATGAAGCGGCAGTTAATTATCAAAAAGCTGTTGGTTTAGACCCGGGAAATGCACTTTACCATAATAAACTGGGCGAGATATATTTCCGTATGGCCAGGTTTCGTGAAGATAAGGAGTTTTATTACCATAAGGCAATCAGCGAGTACCGAAAAGCGATTCAACTGAATCCTCTGGATGCTTTCAGTTATAGCGATTTAGCCTGGATCTACCTCTGGAAGGGTGATACCCGGGAAGCAATACATTATTTTAAAGAGGCGATTGAACGTGATCCTAATAATGCTTTCTTTCACGTCAGCCTGGGATTAGCTTACCGGAAAACAGGAGAATTAAAGGAAGCAAAGGCAGAATATGAACAGGTTCTCCGCATATTCCCCAATCATCCTCAAGTTCGCCAGGCCCTGGAGGAAATTAATGTTCAATTGAGAAATTGAGAAAATGTTAAGTCCCGGATTGCAAGTAGCAATCTTAGCTGGCGGTCTGGCAACACGATTGAGACCGCTGGCGGAGAAAATACCCAAATCAATGATAAGAATAGGTGGTAAACCGTTTCTTGAATACCAAATTGATCTTTTAAAAAGAAAAGGAATTAGAGATATTGTGTTATGCATTGGATATTTAGGTGATCAGATTAAAGAATATTTCGAAGATGGTAAAAGATTTGGTGTCCAAATACAATATAGTCACGAAAGTTCCCGACTATTGGGTACTGCAGGAGCTTTGAAAAAAGCGGAGGAATTACTAAAAGATGAATTTTTTGTAATGTACGGAGATTCTTACTTATTTCTAAATTTTCAGGCTATAGCCTCTTACTTCCATCAATTTGACAAACAAGCCTTGATGGTAGTTTACAAAAATTATGATCGCTATGATAACAGTAATATTGCCATCGAAGGAAATCTGGTTAAACAGTACAGTAAAAAAGAAAAAACTAAAGAGATGATTTATATTGACTATGGAGTAAGTATGTTAAGAAAAATGGTATTGGATTTAGTGCCTCAAAATATTCCTTATCCATTGGAAGAACTTTTCTCTAAATTGATAAGTCAAAAGGAGGTGTTAGCTTATGAAGTAAAAAAGCGTTTCTATGAAGTAGGTTCCCAAAAGGGTCTGGTAGAATTTCAAGGCTACTTAGAAAGAAGGCGACGCTATGATCATAACAAAAACTCCCGTAAGAATCTCCCTCGGTGGTGGGGGAACTGATCTATCATCTTATTATTCTAAATATGGTGGTTTCTTAGTAGCTGCAGCAGTGAATAAATATATATATGTAATGCTAAATAAACGTTTTGGCAACAGTATAAGAGTTAGTTACTCAAAAACAGAAATAGTAGATACAGTTGATGATTTGCAACACCCAATTGTAAGAGAAGGATTAAAGTTAATCGGCATTGATGGGGCATTAGAAATTACTACCATGGCCGATATTCCTTCTAATACCGGATTAGGCACCTCAAGTAGTTTCACGGTGGGATTGCTTAATGCGCTGCATACTTATAAAAAACAAGTCATTACCACCGAAGCGCTGGCTGAAGAAGCTTGTAAAATCGAGATAGATATTCTCAAGGAGCCTATAGGAAAACAGGATCAGTATATGGCGGCTTTTGGAGGTATCACTTGCCTTACATTTGATAAAAATGGTGGGGTAGCAGTGACTCCGGTGGATATTTCTCCAGATGTAATAGAGGAATTAGAAAGACATTTAATGTTTTTCTATACCGGGATAAGAAGACCCACTTCGGAGGTAATAATTGATCAAAAAGAGGCGAGTGAACGGGATGAGAAAGAAGTGGTAGAGAGTCTACACATAATTAAAGATATTGGCAAAGAAGTTAAAGGGGCTCTGGAGACGGGTAATATACACCGTTTAGGAGAACTTCTGGATTTCCACTGGCAAACTAAAAAAAGAATCTCTACTAAAATAAGTAATCCCGAAATTGATAATTGGTACGAAATTGCTAAGAAGAATGGTGCTTTAGGGGGCAAGATAATGGGAGCAGGTGGAGGAGGATTCTTTATGTTCTATGTGGAAAATGACAAAAATCGCTTACGAGAAGCCCTGGAGAAGGAAGGATTGAGAGAAGTTCGGTTTAAATTGGAACCCGAAGGCTCTAAAGTGCTGGTTAATCTGTAATTAACTGGAGGAAAGACATCTTGGAGACCGAGGATAAAGAATACATTGCCAAATACTTTTGGGGAATGAATAACATAATTCAAGAAATTTCCCGAGAAGAGATTGAAAAAATAATTTTTCTACTGCTCGATGCCTGGAAGAAAAGCGCTCAGATATTTATTATGGGAAATGGCGGCTCCGCTTCCACTGCCACCCATTTTGCCTGTGATCTTGCCAAAGGGACCATTGTGGGAAATAGCTCAAGATTTAAAGTTATCAGTCTGGTGGACAATATTCCTCTGGTTAGTGCCTGGACAAATGATAGTGGCTTTGGAAACATTTTCGTTGAACAGTTAAAGCCCTGGTTACAAGAAGGTGATGTAGTCATAGGGATTTCAGTTCATGGTGGTTCCGGCGAGGGTGATGCAGGACCCTGGTCCCAGAATTTAGTTAAAGCGATGAAGCTGGCTAAAGAACGTAAGGCAAAAATCATTGGATTCAGTGGGTTTGACGGCGGCATTATGAAGGAGTTGGCTGATGTATGCGTTGTAGTTCCCATTAATAGCGAACCTCTGGGAACTCCTCTGGTGGAATCCTTTCATGTAGCACTCCATCACCTGATCTGCTCGGTCTTGAGGTCAAAAATTCAAAAAGAGGTCGAAGGTGAATAGAGCAGTTTTTCTTGATCGCGATGGTGTAATTAATGCTATGGTCTATTACCGCGAACATGGTATTCTTGATTCGCCATTAAATCCCGATGAGTTCAAATTATTAGAAGGTGTGGGTGAAGCTATTAAATCAATTAATGAAATGGGAATGTTAACGGTAGTAGTATCAAATCAACCAGGTATTGCCAAAGGAAAATTTACATTAGAGTTATTGGAGGCGATGACCAAAAAGATGGAAGTAGAATTAGCTTCTTATGGTGCATATTTAAACCGAGTCTACTATTGCCTGCACCATCCGTATGCAGTGCTACCAGAATACAGGAAAAATTGTAACTGCCGAAAACCAAAACCTGGTCTTTTATTGAGGGGATGTAGAGAACTTAAGATAGATCCACAAAAATCTTACGCCATCGGAGACGGACTAATTGATATACAAGCTGGAAAAGCTATAGGTTGTCGGACTGTTCTATTGGCGAAATTAAAATGTGAATTATGTCATTTCATGGAAGAATCAGGGATAAAGCCTGATTTTATCGTTACTAATCTATTAGAAGCAGTAAAATTTATTCGGCAAATGGAGGGGGTGGAATATGCTTGTCTTTATTGATTCGGCGAATATTTCCGAAATAAAGAAGTGGATAGGATATGGAATTATTGATGGGGTAACTACCAATCCCAGTATTATGTTCCGAGATGGCGTTTACGATATGAATACCGGAATAAAAGAGATTGCCTCTGTGGTTTATCCCCTCCCGGTAAGCGTGGAAGTCACTACCAATGATCTAGACAAAATGTTGGTTCAAGCCCAGGAATTCGCAAGCTGGGCTTCTAATATGGTAATTAAGATTCCTATAATAAATCAGGATGGTATCCCTTGCTTAGAAGTTATAAAAACATTATCCGGGGAGGGGATAAAAGTTAATGTCACGGCAATGATGTCCCTTGGACAGGTAATCTTAGCGGCTAAAGCCGGAGGAACCTATGCTAGTATCTTTGCCGGCCGAGTAGCTGACGAAGGTCATGATGCACCAAGACTTATAAAAATAGCGGTAGAATGGTTAGAGCGCTGGGGATACAAAACCAAATTGATCGTTGGAAGTATTAGAGGAGTAATAGACATCCAAAACGCTGCTTCCGCCGGAGCCCATATAATTACTATCCCACCCCAGCTTCTTGAGAAAATGGTAGACCACAAATACACCCGGGCGACCGTAGAACAGTTTCTAAATGATGCCCAAAAAGCTCTAATTGAGATGAACAAAGTGAGAGCAAGAGATGAAAAAGTGCTTTATAACCGGCTGTGAAGGATTTATTGGTTCCCATCTGGCAGATTTTTTGTCAGAAAAAAGCCTGCCAGTCTACGGTATGGTTTATGGGGACACAAAAAACCTGGACCATCTAAAAGATAAAATCACTATTTTTGAATGCGATTTAAAAGATAAAGAAAAGGTTGAAAGGACCATTACTAAGGTTAAGCCGGAGGTAGTTTTCCATCTTGCGGCTCAAAGTTTTGTCACTGTCTCCTGGGAAGACCCCGAGGAGACACTTAAAACCAATGTCCTCGGAAGTTTCTACCTCCTCGAAGCTATAAGAAAAGCTGGACTCGATCCCGTTATAGAGATAGTAGGCTCCAGCTCGGTATACGGTCCCCGGGATGAAAGTGAACTCCCTCTAAAAGAGGAAACCGCCTTTAAACCCACCAGTATGTATGCCGTGAGCAAAGTGGAAGAAGAGATGCTGGGGTATTTTTACTGGCAGGTCTTCGGAATGAAAGTGATAAGAGTTCGTCCCTTCAATATGACCGGCCCCAGAAAGATCTTCGATGCCTGTTCCGATTTCTCCCGAGGGATTGTAGAAATAGAAAAAGGGTTAAAAGACGTGCTGGAAGTGGGGAATCTGGAAACGGTGAGGGATTTCACTGATGGTAGAGATGCAGTAAAAGCCCTCTGGCTCCTGGTAGAGAAGGGAAAGTCGGGAGAACTCTATAACCTTTGCTCCGGGAAAGGCTATAAGATGAAAGGTATCCTTGATATGCTTATCTCCCTTTCCGGTAATAATATAAAATACAAAATTGTTCACGAGAAAATGCGACCCTACGATGATCCCATATATATTGGCGATAGCTCTAGGCTACAAAGACTGGGCTGGAAACCTCAAATACCTATGGAAAAGACCCTTGCCGACATGCTTAACTACTGGAGAGAGAATCTATGAAAACAGTAGTGACCGGAGGGGCAGGCTTTATCGGAAGTCAGACAGCGGACATACTCAAAGCAAAAGTTTTATTAAACTGGTAACCCAAAATAAACTTGGATGAAGGCTTGAGGCGTACCTATACTTGGGCCAAAAGTAAATTTAAAAAAGAAAATGTTTCCTGAGTATCCAAATCCTAAAATTTCGGTTATTATCTGCACTCTCAATGAAGCAGAGAATCTTCCTTATGTTTTACCTAAAATACCGAAATGGGTGGAGGAAATTATTCTGGTAAATGGACATTCCACCGATAATACCGTAGAAGTTGCCAGAAGACTTCACCCCGGTATTCGTATCCTTTATCAGCCCGGTAAAGGTAAGGGCGATGCCTTAAAATGTGGGATAAAGCAGGCTAGCGGTAACATAATTGTCACCCTGGATGCTGATGGCGCCACTGACCCAGAAGAAATGTCCAAATTTATAAAGCCCCTCTTCGATGGCTACGATTTTGCCAAAGGCTCAAGATTTATTTATGGCTGTCCAGCTAATATGCCTTTACATCGTAGGTTTGGCAATTGGGTATTGACCACAACAGCTAACATCCTTTATGGCACTCAATATACTGACATTTGTTCAGGTTATAATGCCTTCTATAAAACGGCTTTTGAAAAACTAAACCTTAGAAGTAATGAGTTTGAAATGGAACAAGAAATGAACGTGAAAATCAAAAAGTTTGGTTTTAGAGTTTTAGAAATTCCTTACAAAGATAAAGGAAGGATAGCCGGAAGTAGTAAAACACAAGATTTAAAGCAAGGCTTAAAAGATTTTTTTATAATAATAAAAGAATGGGTTCGTAATCGATGAAAACATATACCGACCTTTGCTCCGGGTATAACGCTTTCTGGAAGAATTCATTAGAGAAGGTGAAGCTTGACTCAGCGGATGGCTTTGAGAATGAGCCTCTTTTCCTTGCCCGCGTGGGCAAAGCCAAACTTAAGGTTACTGAAGTGGGTTATACCGAAAGGAGTAGGATTAGCGAAGAGATTAAGGAACAAAGTTGGAGACAATGCTTAAAGGCAATAAAATCTATTCTCCGGAAACGCTTTTTCGGGTAAATGAGATTTCTTTAAGACTAAAAATGGATAATTTTGCTCGTAAGATTCGTCTCTAAACAGGCAAGGTAAATTCAAGGTAGTGGAGGGATATTTTCTAACCCTATCTTAAGAAAGCAAAAAGTACTCAGGTTTATCAAAACTTAATCTTTAAGGCGTAAGTTAACAAAGAATAGCCAAAAAATTTAACGGAGGTGCAAAAATAGAACGAATACTGGTTACTGGTGGAGGTGGGTTTATAGGAAGCCATCTCGCAAGATATCTATACCAGCAAGATCACCTCGTTAGAATTGTGGATATAAAGTTTGATGATTACATTCAGGAGAAATACTATAATGAAAGGTTTCAATTAGACCTACGGATATTGGAGAATTGCCTTAAAGCCACAGAGGGAATCGATAAGGTTTATAACCTTGCCGCTAATATGGGCGGCATCGGCTTTATCACCTCAGTATTCGCCGATGTGATGCACGACAATGTGCTAATAAATACTTATATGCTTGAAGCATCAGTACGAAATAAAGCGAAAAGATTTTTATTCAGTTCGAGCGCCTGTATCTATCCAAACTATAAACAGACAAAGCCGGATGTTGAAGGCTTAAAAGAGAAAGATGCTTATCCTGCAGATCCAAACGAAGCTTACGGTTGGGAGAAACTTTTCACTGAGGAGATGATGAAAGCTTATCAGAAGGACTACGGACTTGATATCAGAATTGCTAGATACCACAATGTCTATGGCCCGGAGGGAACTTATAAAGGAGGCAGGGAAAAGGTTCCAGCGGCTCTCTGCCGGAAGGTAGCCGAGGCCACCGGTCCTGGAACTATTGAAATTTGGGGAGATGGAAAAGCTACCCGCTCTTTTTGTTATGTTGATGATTGTGTTAGAGGCACGGTAATGCTTATGGAATCATACTTTGATAAGCCTATAAACATCGGGTCGGATAGGCTGGTGACGATAAATGAGCTGGCGGACATCATTATAAGAATCTCAGGCAAGAAGATAATCAAGACTTATAACCTGTCTGCACCTGAAGGAGTTAGAGGTCGAAACGCCGACCTCACTTTGGTTAAGAAAGTGTTGGGATGGGAATCAAAAGTAAGCCTGGAGGAAGGGTTGGAAAGAACTTACCGATGGATTGAGAGGATGGTTAAGAAGGATAAAGAGGGAAGATGATGGAAAAACTATCCGTTATCGGTCTCGGTAAAGTTGGGCTTCCTATGGCGGTTTTATTTGCCAGTAAGGCTTTCAAGGTCATAGGTTTGGACGTTAACGAGCAAATAATAAAGGCGGTAAATGAGAGGAGATGTCCAATTTATGAGCCTGGTGTCCCCGAAATTCTAAATAATCTTGAGGAAACCTTTGTTGCCACCGATGATTACCGATATGCGATGGAAAACTCGGGAACGAGTTTTATTGTCGTTTCTACTCCAAGTGAAGAAAGCGGAGCATTCTCAACCAAGTTTGTTGAAAATGTGGGCAAAAAGATAGCCGAAAATTTAAGGAATAAGGATGATTATCATCTTATCGTGCTTATCAGCACCGTCCTTCCGGGGGCTACGGCTCGCCTTAAAGAGCTTTTAGAAAAAGTTTCTGGTAAAAAATGCGGCGTAGATTTTGGGTTATGTTACAGTCCAGAGTTCATCGCTTTAGGAAGCATCCTTCAAGGATTATCTAAGCCAGACCTAATCCTTATAGGCGAATCTGACCCTAAATCTGGTGAGATGCTTTCCGAGATTTATAGAAAAGTCTGTGAAAATAATCCCCCGATAGTAAGGACAAACTTCTATAATGCTGAACTTGGAAAGATATTGCTCAACTCTTATATCACTATGAAGATAAGCTTTGCCAATGTGATGGCGGAGATGTGTGAGAAAATTCCCGGCGGAGATGTAGATGTAGTAAGTCAAATTTTAGGGCTTGACTCAAGGGTGGGGAGGAAGTATCTTACCGGCGGTTTAGGCTTTGGTGGACCTTGCTTCCCTAGAGATAATAGGGCTACGATCTATTTTGCCCAGACTATAGGTATAGATGCCAAGATTGCTAAAATAACGCTTGAAGTAAATCTTTACCAGAATAATAGAATTTTAGGATTGGTGAAGGAAAAAATTGGCGAGATAAAGGGAAAAAAGGTCGCTATTTTAGGGCTCACTTATAAGCCAGATACAGATGTCATAGAAGATTCGGTATCGCTGGAGATAGTCAAGGGCTTGCTCCAAGAGGGAGCTAAAGTTTCCGTTTATGACCCGGCGGGAATGGATAATACTAGAAGGGTTTTAGGGGAAGAGGTGCAATACGCTAAGTCAGTAAAGGAGTGCCTTAAGGATACTGAGCTTTGTATTCTGGCATCCCCCTGGGATGAATTTAAAAAACTCAAACCTGATGTTTTTCTCAAGAACATGAAAAGACCTGCGCTTTTGGATTGCTGGAGGATTTTTGATCGCTCAAAAATTAAGTTAAGTAAAGAGTTAGAGTATTTCGGGGTAGGAGTGAATCTTGAATTAGAAAAAATTTGATATGGACTCTTTAGAGCTTTCTAAAAGGTAAGTGTAAGAGTATTGGATATTAAACCTTAGTGAGTCTGGCTAGTGGAAGGGGAAAAGGATGAAATTACGTGAACTGATATTCCAAATGTTTAGCAAAATCTCCAACCCCTTCTTTGGAAGAGGAATAGCAGCAAGATTTCCATTGGCTGGGAGAGCCTATAATTTTTTATATCACTATATAAAACCTCTTGGGGTCATTCTAACTCAAGTCGAAGGAAGAAAGTATTATGTGGATACTAAGGAAGATGAAAATTCCTCTCGGCCTCTTGTAATTGGTGCGTATGAAAGAGGAGTAACAAGTTTATTTAAAGAATTGGTTAACGAGGGAATGGTTGTTTTAGATATAGGAGCTCATATAGGATACTATACCCTCATTGCAGCCGGCATTGTGGGAGATAGAGGTAAGGTATATGCTTTTGAGGCTGCACCTGAAAACTTCTCCTTGCTTCTAAGAAATATCGAAGTAAATGGATACACCAATGTCATCCCTATACAAAAAGCCGTTTCAAACAAGATTGGAGTTACCACTCTGTTTTTAGGTCCCCTAGGTTACGCCGGAACTCACAGTATATATAATGTTCATAATAAAAGCGTAATGATCAAAGTGGAGGTTACAAGTTTGGACGAGTTCTTTAAGGATATACAATGTAAAATCGATCTCATTAAAATGGACATAGAAGGTGCGGAAATGAGCGCCCTGGAGGGAATGGCAAACCTAATAAAGAGAAATACCAGCTTAAAAATCATTACAGAATTTTATCCTAAGCTTCTTCAAATCGCTGGTTTTTCGCCCGATGGCTTTCTGAATAAACTTACAGACTTTGGCTTTAAGCTCTTTATAATAAGTAATCAAAAACCATATATAAAGGCTGCTGAGATAACTAATATCATGAAATCTTGCAAAATAGCTTTAAATCTCCTCTGTGTAAGAGATGAAGCGAATAGAGTTCTAAAAAGGGTTTTTTGATGATGCTATTCTTTAACGATTTCTACTTATTGTATCTGGATGAGTGATTTAAAGCTGAGTCTGAAAGAGCTGTTAGACTACTGGGCAATTCCCTATATGTCATCGCTAGCTCTTTCGTCTTCTTCTTATCTAACAAAGCCGGGGGTACAACCTGCATAAAATACCTAAATAGAGACACCCACTCTTTTAAAGCTCGATGAAAAATTATTCGTCTAAACAAAAACATTGTCTTAAGTTCTTGTTTCTAATTTTTTTATTGGTCTCCTTTTCCCTCTGGTGCTATGGAGTCTTCACTACAACCATTGATATTATTGAGCTTAATCCTTTCTCCATGTTTCTTGAAATGCCAGCTACCTTTTGGATCGGTTTTGGCTTCCTCATCTCAGCTACTATCGTCTGGTATATCTCTCCCAAAACCGAATGGCATCACCTTTTGCTCGTTTTTTTCTGGACTCTATTTATATTCATTGGACCGGAGCTGGCGGAGGTAAATGCAAGAGGTGCAGATGGAATTGACCATCTTCTTGGGGTTACCTATATAGAACAGACAAGATTTTCTGAGTATTTTTACGCCCCCTTTCCAGGCTTTGTTTTCTTTTCCCACTCTCTATCCGCCATTACTGGAATTGAACATTACATTCTGCCAAAGCTTGTCTCATTATCTTTCCATTTACTAAGAGTAATTGCTTTGGGGTTTCTTGGCTTCCAGCTATTTAATGAAAAAAGAGTAGCTTTACTTTTTACCTTGATTGGAACAGCCTTTCTTTGGGAACCTCAACAGTTTGATCCTTGCCCTCAAAATTTAGGCATTACTTTTTTTGCCTTCATTTTTGGTTTACTCTTCTCTGCGGAGAATTTAGATTCTCAAAAACGCCTCCTTTTAATCATTTTCTTTGGTTCTTTAGTACTAACCCACGTGCTCACCACGTTTGTAGCTCTATTACTAATTATCTTCTTCAGCGTCATGCTCTTGACAAGAAGACAATTTGGCTATAGCGATATAAAGATATTTGGTTTGCCCTTACTCTTCGGAATTATGTTTATCACTTGGCTCATGAAGTCCTCAGATTGGGTTTTCACAGCTGCCGTGGAAACATTTGTGAAGTTTATCCGAGAACCATGGACAGGTAGAGAGTTTCTTATAAGCTATTCTCCTTATCGGGAGTTTACTATCCACCTTACCTACTTATTTTATGGGTTTTTACTCTTATGGATGTTTACTACTGTTGCTAGCCGAAAGTTTTTAACCAGCTTAAGCTTAAAAAGGGTCTTCTCTTTACTATGCAGCATTCCGCTTCTTGGAATTATTCTTGCTTATGGCGAATTTAGTTTACCTAGGCTTTACATCTTTGCCTCTCTTTTTCTCGCCTGGTTTTTGACCCAAGAAAGCTGGCTAAGAAAAAAGTTTTTCCTTTGCTTTTTAATAATTCTTCCTCTCTTCAGTTTTGCTGAACGCTATTCCGCTGAATATATATGGAATCTTCCTGCCCAAGAGTATAAAGGGGCTGAGTTCCTTTGTAAAAAGATACCATTATCTGCTACAGTTTATTGTTGGAGAATAGCTCCAGACCCAAAAAGCATGGCCAATGTTTTGGATATATTTCACATGTATTGGGGGTATGAAGCTTTATTAAAGGAGAAAATAAAGCCCGGAAGAGATTTCCAATTTGCTCCTAAGTTTATTCGACTAAAGAATGAAGTCCTTTTCTACCGATGGGATGAGGATTGGGAATTGATCGCCAAAATTTTATATAAACCGAAGAGCAATATCATTTACACTAATGGAGAATACCAAATCTATTCTTATCCTTCATTACTGGATCCTCCATAAACTTCTAAATGCTTCCTTGCTATCCTCTCCCACGAGTAATCGAGAGCAAACCTCTTTAAACCACTTTTCATTTTCATTTTTTCTTCCTCTGAAATGTTTAAAAAATAGGAGATGGCTTTACATAGTGAGTCGGGGTCTTCAGGACGGAAGGTCAAACCAAGGTTATAGCCTTTGACGAATTTCTCGTTTTGCCTTAGGTTGCTGACAATGACAGGTAAAGCAAATTTAGCAGTGTCGTTAAGAATACTAGTTGAACCTTGAAAGTCTTTCCTGTAAGACAGAATAGCTGCATCGGCGGCAGAGAAATAATATGGCTTCTCCTCTTCAGGAACAAATTGATCCACCACAATTACTTTTTCCAAGCATCTACACTTCTGAGCAAGCAGTGAAGGATCGCGATTTGCATCCGGAACTAATTTCCCCGCAAAAAGGATTTTGAAATTTTTTGGTAACATTTGGATAGCTCGGAAAATAACTTCGAGGTCTTTACCTGGGTGATTTGTTCCAAAGCAGAGAAAGAGCTTCCCCTCTTGATCAAGCCCTAGATATTCTCTTGCCCTCTCTTGGGATATAACCTGCCTTGCCATTTTCCCTACACCTAAAGGGATGTAGAACACCTTGTTCCCCAATGTACCATTCATATATTGCTTAAAAGATTCTCTCAGATTCTCAGTTTGACAAATAAAAGAGAACTTATTCCCTTTAAGGCTTCTTCGATAAATAAGGCTTTTTATGGTACAAGCAATCTTTCCTTCAGTTAATTTATTCTCAATAAGGAGAGCGCATCTTCTGTAATCACGCTTTATCAGGGAATTTCCAAAATTTTTAGCCCATTCCTTAAAGCTATATTTTAGCGGAAGCCCATAAAAAGTGATGACAAAATTGCAATTTTTAAGAAAAAGGGCGAAAAATAGAGGGAAAAATAAAAAAGGGTCATTATCAAGAATGTGAATTACATCGTATTTTTGCCTTTTCCACTCCCTGAGTGCTAAGAGAACGGTAAGGAATGATTCCAGATATTTTAGAAAAGCATTAGTCAAGATGAAAGCTTGAAGTTTGCACAAAAATCGCCTCAAAAAAATTTTATTAAGGGAGAGCACAGAGATATGGTTTATTTCCTCCCTGTTTCTGAGCCAGCTATCTTCCCTCATTCCAGCAAATGTTACTAGAGTTACATCTACTCCAATATCTACCAAAGATTGGCTTAAATACCTCGGTGAGGATACAGAAGGATGTCCCTCTCTATGCCCAAAGGGTTCAATGAGAATTACTTTCATATCTACCTCTCAGTTTTTTTTCTTCCTTTTTGACCTCTACAATAAGTATGCAAGCTAAAGAAGGAAATATTGATAAAACTCTGCTAAGTAATGAAGCTATTAAAGATAAAGGGGGCGGTAAAAAAGAGGATATTATAAAGGCACCTGTAAATCTTTTCACCCTAAAATGATGAATTTGAAGTAGCTCCTTTAATCCTCTCAAGGTAAAGGCACGAATATGCGTTCCACCCTCAGCTCCTCCAGGAATTGAGCCATTTACAAATAACTTACCTACATTGTAAATAGTGCTAGTTGAGGAGCTTAAATAAGGCTGACATCCAAGCAAAATAACGATTCTATTATGCCAAGCTGCTAAATTTGGAGTAGTAATAACAGCGAAACCGTTGGTTTTTAGAACCCTATGAATTTCTTCAAGGAGATGATCCGGGTTAAAAAGATGCTCAATTACTTCGCCTGCAAAGACTGCATCGAAAAAATTATCAGGGAAAAGAAGTTTTTCTTTATCCAAGTCCAATTGATAAGCCTTTATTCCTCTTTGCCTTGCTTCTTCGACGCCTTGAAGTGAAAGCTCGACTCCAAAAACCTCTTCAGCTTTTAATGCCTCCTTTAATAAAAGAGTAATACTTCCATTAGCACATCCGATATCAAGAAGCCGTTTCACTTTTCTTCCTTGGAAAAGTTTAATCACTTTTGAAATTCTATTATCTAGTGGAGTTGTTTTTTTTGATAAAAAGTTCTCTTGCCTCATCGTATGTTTAACTTAAATTAACTTAAATTAACTTAAAAAAAGCTCTAAGTACCTTTGAGCAACTTTTGACCAATCGAATTTTTTGGCAAAATCCTTAGCATTCCCACCCATTCGCCTCACTTCTTCAGGATTTTCCAGTAAAAACTTTATTTTTTCAGCTAATTCCTTTTCATCTGCTATCTCTACCAATAACCCATTCCACCCATCTTTTATTTGCATTAGACCCCCGGGTGTCTTAGTGACAACCGCCGGCTTGCCGAATGCCATAGCCTCAATTACCACTACCGAGAATTGTTCAACAATTGATGGCAAAACGAATATGTCACTGGCTGCGTATAACCCTTTTAAATCCTCTAGGGGAACATAACCAGTTAATCTCGCATTCTCTTCTAGATCGAAGGATTTTATTAAGCCAAGAATTTTGGCGGTATATTCTCCCGGCTGATTTATATCAAACCTCTCAAAGGGACCAACTAATAAAAATAAAGCATCTTTGTGATCAAATTGGTTAACCACAATATTAGCTGCCCTCACCAAATACTCCACCCCTTTTTCAGGATGGATCCTTCCCACAAATAGAATCACTTTCTTTTCTTCTAGTTCATACTTTGACTTAATAATATTTATCTCAATGTTACCCAAAGGAAGCGACCCCAAATCTGTCCCCGGGGGAATTAGCATAACTTTTCCTTTAGGCAGTTTCAGAGCAGATATAAAATAGGAGTTAACCACCTCATTTTGCACTACTACCCCCTTTATCCTTCTCATTGTAAATCTTCCTAAGAGTGATGCAGCTCTATTAGATATGCCTCCTGATTGAGATGGCCAAAAAGCCGCTTGATGATTATAGTATATTTTATCTCGCGCCTTTCTGTTTAGCATAATTAGTAAAAAAGTGGCAAAAATAGCGTAAGTATTTATCACATCGAAATCACCCAGCTTCTTAATCTTCTTATTGAGTTTAAAGGTATAAAGAATTGTATTTAAGGGGGAACGTATCCAGAAAAGAAAGGGGAACTTATCTCTTTCTAACTTGCCGGCAACGAATTGCTTTACGGGAACGCGAACAATCTTGATGCCTTCAATCTCTTCAAATGGGAGCTCATCTGGAGAATATTTCCTATCTAAGATAACCGTTTCTTGGCCCATTTTTACTAAATGCTTTGATACAAAAAATATATGTGCCTCAACGCTTCCAAGCCTATCTGGCGGTACCTTTTCTAGGCCAGTTGCTATGTGTAAAATTCTCATTTAGTTCCCCTTTTTGCTTTGCTGGCATAAATAAAAGGATATGCCGGAGCTTTAAAACCTAGCTCCTTTAAGTAAGAAGTCACAGCCTTATAGGTTAGGCTACCTTCTATTTTGTGGTACGCTTCTATTGCTAACTTTACATCCTTATTCCTTAGGGTTTTTCCCATTCCCTTTAATGCCTCTATCTCTGCACCTTCTATGTTCATCTTTATGAAATCAACCTTGTCTACTTTTAATTCCTCCAAGATGTTATCCAATGTATCTGCCTCTATTGTCACAAAGTTATCTTCTCCAGTGAATACACTATGACCTCGTGAATCGCTGCTTAAATGGAACTTAATTCTATCTTTTCTACTCCATAAAGCCCTTTGAATAACAATCACATTTGTAAGATTATTCATTTTAATATTTCTCTGAAGGAGTTCCACATTGCTTTCTTCAGGTTCTATCGCTATGACTTCTCCCCCATCACCCACAATTTTAGCCGCTTTACAGGTAAATACCCCGAAATGTGCCCCAGCATCCACAACAGTATCACCCTTTTTGAGGTTATAATACCTTTCATATCTATTAAAGAAAAATATTTCAGTTAAGCTAGAAAGAAAGGAAAATTTTCTTATTTCAACTGACTTAAATTTGCTTAATTTATCCCTCCGCGCATATTTGCGGTCATAGGAATCAAGCGGCGCAGGGTCGGGTTTGCCATAAAATTTCATGCCATTATCGAGCTCCACAAATAGTTCTCCATTTGGCAGCAAGCTTGCATCTTTTATAAAGGAGGAGTAAAGAGGATTGTGGTAGGTGTAGAATACTTTTATTAAAAATTGTTTAACAGGATTCTCTTCAGGTATTCTGAAAAATATTTTTGAGATGATCGGCCAAATATTCATTTAGCACCACTAAAGAGAGCCCAGATTTCAGGCAGGGCAATCAAAGTTGCAATTCCTTGAGCTGAGAGCCAAGCAATGCCCACTCCCAAAATTCCCATCCAAGGCATTAAGAAATAGCTTAATCCCAAGGCGGCGATTGCGATAAAAGCACTCAGCTCTATTACTCTCCTCATTTCCATCCTGATCCTTTTAATACTAAAATAGATAAAGTTAAGGCTTGCTGGAAGAGCGGCAACGGCCAATGTCCACAAAATCCTTGTAGCATTCTCAGAATAAACTTCACCGAAAAGGAGAAGTAATTTATCTCCTAAAAGGAAAATTACAAAAATTGCTGGAACAAGGAGAACAGCAACAAACTTAATAGCTCTCATACTATCCAACCTTAGCCTCTCTTTAGCATACGAACCTTCAGCAAGGAGAGAGCTGGCAGAGGCTACGCCGATTGAACTCAAAATTGAAGCTATAGACCAACCTATATAGAAGAAAGCATTTGCTTCAGCACCTAATATGTTTACCACCATTAAGGGTAAGAAAGAGCCAGCAGCAACAGAGAGAAGATTAACAAAATAATTTTTTAAGGAATAATGAATTATATCATTTATTACTTCGCGCCTTATCAAAGGAAGAGGAGTATATCCCTTCCGAATCCGAGGAACAAATAAAAATATCCCTGACCCTAATGCCACCATAGCTCCGATTCCCCAAGAAGAGAAGATTCCGAAAGCTTGAAAGAAAACAGCAAAGAAGATCAATAAAGCAAGTTTTACCACTCCAAAAATGATTCCTTGAGTAAATGAGAATTCAGCCCTCCGTTCGGCAATATATACTCGAGCCAGAAATTCCAAGAGACTAAAGCTAATAGTAAAGGCTATAAATAAACCAAAGTAAATAGGGTCCTTTTGAAGAAAAGAAAGAGCCGGAGACCAAATTCTAATTCCGCCAAGAAATATAAGAGCGAGAACTATAGATGCAAGCCCACTAACAGTGAGGCATGAATTTATCATGGCATTGCCACTTCTGGAGTGTGGTAGGAATCTTATAACCGCCGCATCCAGTCCGAGGTGGGAGAAAAGAACTAACAAACCTGCGGCGGAAATAGCGGCTGCGGCAAACCCTACATCAGAAGGATCATATAGCCTGGCTGCTACCATCCAGAAGACAGCCCCCGTGATAGCAATAGCACTCGACCTTAACAAAATGTAAGCAGCATTTTTATAAAAGGAAGTCTGATAGATATCCCAAGCTCGTTCTTTTGAGGTAACCTGAATGCTATCCCTTATTATCTCTTTAGCAAAAGAAATAAGAGGCTTGATGACTTTAAGAAGCGGATTCATCTCTTACCTTATTTGTTTATCCGAATTATAAACCTTCTTTATCTCCTCGAAAGGAAAGGGCTTTATAAAAAATATCCCGTAACCCAAGCCGGTAAAAAGAACACTTATGGCAGTGACCAAAAATTTACGCCAAGCAGCAACAGGATTTCTAAAAGATCCCTTGAATATCTTGGGAAAGAGTTTGGTGAAGATTTGTTGTAAATGATGATATTCTTGACCTAAGGTGGGCTCACCCATTACTCCTTCAGGGTAAAGGTTCTTTATAAAGTGCTTTGAATAGCCCATATAATAAGCTCTTTTAGCAATAAATCGCCATCGGAATCTAAATTTGTGCACTTTATGATAAACCCTTACTTTAGGATTAAAGACGATTTTCTTACCCATCGCTTTCCTCACTCTTAACGAGAACTCTACTTCCCATCCAAAATCGCCGGCAAATGGATTCCATCCAGATTTTTCCCAATAATGACTTAAAGGGATAAAGTAACCACCCTTATCAAAGGCTTCCTTTAGAAAAGAACAGTTCATTCCGCCAACGTTTCTTATCTCTTTGATCTCTTCCGCCTTGTACCGGTCTGCCCAAAGGGTGCCACCCCACATCCAGGAAAGTTCCTCGGGAAACCAGCTCATCGATTTATCTTCCCACAAAGTAAAAGCTGGACCAGTTACGCCAATAACGGCATCATCCTTATATGTTTTCACCATTTCCTCTGCCCAATCAGGGAAGAGAATCACATCATCATCAACAGTAGCTATAATATCTCCTCTCGCCTTCTTTATACCCAAGTTTCTTGCTGCACTTACTCCTAAGACTCCATCATTGAAGAGAGTGCGAATACTCATCCCTTTTCCACTTACATACCTCTTGGCCCTCTCAATTAACTTCTTTGATCTTTCGACTACAAAGAATATTTCTATATTGGGATAGGTCTGTGCCTTTATAGAGTCAAAAAGATCGCAGATATCCTTAAAGCGCTCCATGGTGTAAGAGGTTATAACTATGGAGAGAAGTAGATTTTTGTTGCGCACCTTTTATCCTTTTTAATATTATTAGAACTTTTACAGCCTAGCTCAAAAGAACTTTTGGGTTCCTTTATCAATACCATTAGTGCCATTAATGTGAAAAAATATATAGATAGGGATTGCACTATAAAGAGATTACTATCCCAGAGGCTGCGAACAATGGCGGCAAATAGAGCTACTATGATGCCTACAGCTATACCCTGGCTGTATCTTTGTTTTAGTAAGT
>Ga0315312_1000914_pt1 | contig 27129 bp, 23 predicted proteins | sample TDP7_MG_FD_203629 | JGI IMG/M metagenome (GOLD analysis project Ga0315312, IMG submission 203629) | Freshwater sediment microbial communities from Lake Towuti, South Sulawesi, Indonesia - TDP7 | ecosystem: Environmental > Aquatic > Freshwater > Lake > Sediment | place: Indonesia: South Sulawesi... | reverse complement strand
CGTCTGTGATCCTCTGGATAGTCACGAAGCTCGCTTACCTCTATTCTTGAGGTTGCCTTCGACCACATCGGCTACAGTAAACAGCATCGGCTGGGAGCATGGCTCCACAGTACCTACAATACATGACATTAGTCGCCGGTCTAGGAATTGACACTACCGGCCTCTCTCCCCGAACCACGAGGTAGACGACTAATCCGACGATTCCTCCGATGAGGACTACGAGGAGCCATATGAGGGGGTCCATCCCTCGGGCTTGGGCATCTCGGTAGACCCAGATGGCGAGGAAGACTGCAAGGGCGAACCAGAGTAGAGGGATTAGAAGGAAGAGAAGCGGTATGAGGATGACGGATCGACTTTGTTGGATCGCCATAGCCATGCGGTCACAGCACCTTCCTAGAATGGACTACGCCTCAATATATAGGAAGATGGTCGTCTAACCCTAATGTCTGCTTCAAGATCTCAGACTGTCCATCATATCTTGTCAAGATATCACCTTCCCGAATGAACATCATTGTAGAGTGCTTGTAAGCGGTCGCTCCAAGTTTGATTGCACGCGCGAACAAGCGTAGGAACTTTCAGTGTTTGAAATTTGGAGGTGATAGGTTGCCCTCATCGAGACGTATTTGGGAAAGGGTGCCCTCACGGATGAGCAGAAAGCCGACTTATCTGGGAAGGTCACCGATCTTATCGTCAGGGAAGCGAAGCAACACCAACACTACACTTGGTCATCGTCCACGAGGTCCCTGCGGAGAGCTGGATGGTCGACCGACTTACCCCACCCGAGTTGAAGGCCAAGCTTCAGGCGGAGAAGAAGTGAGTATGGCGACAACAGAGGAGTTGCAGGGGAGGACTGTAAGATACTTCTGCGATCGTTCCAAGAACTTTCCCATCGGACGACCGTACAACTGTTGCGAGAGTGTTCTGCTGGCTTTGAAGGATCGACTCGGCGCAGGATCCGAGATCATTCCCAAGGTTGGGACGGGTATCGGTGCTGGGGTCGCATTGAACGGATTGCTCTGTGGAGCTGTATCAAGCGTCGCCATCGCAATAGGCATGAAATATGGGAGGACCAGTCCCGAGGAAAATCCACAACCAGTATGGAACATTGTTGACAAGTACGTGGCCGAGTTTGAGGATAAGTTTGGCTACGTTAACTGCAGGCAACTAACTGGCCAAGATCTAAAGACTGGGGAAGGGTTAAGGGAGTACTTCACCAGGATCCACGACTACGCTTGTGCGGAACGAGTGGAGTTTGCAATCGGAAAAGCCTTAGAAATACTCAAAGGATAGCTAAATCTCGCCCAAATCTCGCCACCTAGGAGGCAGCTCCCACTCCTTGAGGCTAGAGTCGGAACAAGTCGCGCAGAAACTTAATCAAATTCAAAGATCAATGCTTTCCTACCCTCTAGCCCACGGCATAGCTCGAGAACACCCTTCACGACGAGGGGTAGAGCTATGGTGGCATCACAGTAGCAAGTGGCGTATTTTCCTCCCTTCCTCTCCTTGCCCCAGCTCATCCCTTCGCGGAAGGTGCAGCCTGAGAGCCCGCCCCACTCAGGCCGATCTGTGGTTATCTGGAACCCATAGTCATGTCCCGAGTTCGGGACTCCGAAGAGGTCCTGCAGGTAGGCTGTCTGCTGTATGTAGTTCTTGGGGACGCCGCCTCCGATGTAGACGACGCCCGACCTCTTTGATGCCTTCTTTATCGAGAATATCTCGTGGTTGTCAGCGATCTGGTCTAAGACAAGGGGTTGCTTATTCTTCTCCAAGGAGTGGAGTCGGTGTTGCGTCACCGCCAGCCCGAGGGAACTGTCGCAGAAAGCGGGGACGAATATCGGAATACCAAGTCTCCAACAGTTCCAAACGATGGAGTCCTTCTTGTCCTCCTCAGCCCCATTCTCATCAATGAAACTGCCTAGATGCCGCATGAAACGCCTTGACGAAATCCCCTTTGGCTCCGACTCTGCTAACCTGTCGGCTAGGCTTTCCACCCCCCGGTCGACGGTGCGGTACTCCTCCTCGTTTCCGAAGGTATCATAAATACGGTCTATCCCATGCTCGTAGAGTTGTGTGTCATCTACATCTGGTCTGCCGATGTAGTGGTGATATCCTAAAGCCTCGACCACGTCATGGTACATGTTGGCCCCGGTGCTGACAAGTACATCCAACATCCGCCTCTGGATCAAGAGTGAGATAACCTTCTTCATTCCAGCTGGGACCATCGCGCCAGCCAAGCCGAAGAAGATTGTGGGGCGCTCTGGGTCCTCGAGCATAGCCTTGTAGACGTCGACGCATTGAGCGAGGGTTCTTGACTGATAGGAAGTCTCTTGAAAGCCGACTAGTAAGTCGGAGACTTTGGACACCTTGGTTAGATCAATATGCAGTATTTCCTTCTCCAGATATCTTTCGGCCATACTAATAACCTTCAGCTGGTTCCCATCTTAGGTTTTGTCCGGACAATTTAAGGAGTCTCCCGTAGGCACTTATGGAAAACCTTTTAAAAACAATGGTGAACATCTAAAATGTCATGTTCGAGGCACGTCGTGCCTCGGTGTACATTGGTGCTCATAGTCTCCGACTTGGATATCAAGGGCACAGAATACCAAGTCATAGGGTCTCACACCTTCCTGACGTCATCATTCGTGAATACCATCCTTAACCTCCAACCAGATTATCGCTACATGAGGATGGGCTATTACGTCTCCATGCAGGCTGAGGTGATGGGCTGCCCCGTCATACCCCGCTGCCAAGATATCCTCGACGCCTACAGGACACCAATTCTCATGCTCCGAGCTAGCAAAGCAGGGATCGCCACCACACCATGCTTTGTGTCTGATAACGTCAAAGACGTAATGTTCGAGGTCGACTTCCCAATGATACTCTTTCCTCTCCATCCCGCAGCAAACGGAGGGTACAGGATTGTGCGTTCTGAGGGTAGCCTATACCGTGTTGTTCGGAGCCTAGGGATGAACCAGAAGTACGCTGTCTGTGCGGAGAACCTCTTCGGCAGGCTACTCTCGGTCAAATCGCTCCTAGGAGCCGTTGACAATCCGATAGTGGCGGAGATGGCAGCCAGAGTTTATGACGAGTTTAGGTTACCGATCTTCCGCCTAATCGCGCAGGTCGTGGGGCAGGAACCTTACCTCTGCAGTTTGGGTCCTGTTCATCCTCAGGAATTGACGCCTGAGGACCTGCGAATTCTTTCAGAGAGAATCGGAGCTGTTGGGAAACACTTTGGTTGACATTGCCTGTTTCGTCGAGACCTATAACTTTCTCGACAAAGAGGAGGCAGAGGCGCTCGAGAGGTTCCAGAAAATTGCGGAGAGCCTCGACCACTCCTTCGAGTTCATAACCAAACGTAGTCTCCAGCGGATACCCCTCTACGACGCTCTCTTCATCAGGGCGACGACAGACCCTTCCTATACCGCTTACATCGCCTCCAAGATCGCTTGGGAGAACGGTCTAAGAGTCCTCGATGACCCCCACTCTATACAAGTTTGCAGCAACAAAGTTCACATGTACAAGTTGCTTCAAAAGGCGAGAGTCCCCTTCATACCCACCCTCTACCTGACAAAGGAGGAGCTGCATCAGAAGACTATAGAGGATGTGTTCGACAAGCTTGGGCACCCCCTTGTCCTGAAGGCACCTTACACGAGTTTCTCTAGGTACGTGGAGAAGACGGGGAGCGAGTCGGGTTTCAGGCGAATATGTAGGCGTTTCTTCCGAAGGTCGGATATCATAGTTGTTCAGAAGTTCATGCCCACATCTTTCGATTGGCGTGTGGGGGCCCTAGGGAATGAGGTCCTCTACGTTTGCAAGTACGTGATCCCGAGCGGACGGTGGAAGCATGGAACAAAGCTTCGCGGGAGCAATAGAGTCGTCTGGGGAAGCACCAAGACTTTGCCTCGTGATGAAGCCCCGCTACCCCTGAAGGAACGTGCCCTCTCAGCCTGCAGAGCCATCGGCGATGGTCTCTTCGGGGTCGACCTGAAAGAGATCGACGGAGACTTCATCGTCGTGGAGGTGAACGACAATCCGAGCATATACGCTGGAGAGGAGGACAGGAAGAATCCTGATGTCTATAGGAGAATCATTGACTACCTGGTCAAGTGCTGAGAGCTGATCATGTTAAGCTTTTTATCTTGCGATGCAATTGGGGTAGAGGTCAATTGATGGTGATTATGCTTAGATGATTCCTAAGCATTTCTTCGTCACCAGCGGGAAGGCGGTGAGCCCCGTCTCTGAACTTAACGCCTTCGACCTCGCCTTGGAGAGAGCTAAGATCGCCCAGTGCAACCTCGTCTGTGTTAGCTCAATACTTCCTGGTGACTGTCGAGAGGTGGAGCTGGTGGATATTCCTGTAGGTTCAATTACCTATGCGGTGCTGGCGAGGATGGATGGGGATGAGGGCACAACCATCGGAGCGGGAATCGCCTATGGATTTCAGTCCGACATGAGTTATGGCATCGTTGCTGAGGCCCATGGATACATGGATGGGGAGGCGTTGAAGGAGATTCTGGAGTGGAAGATAGAGGAGATGGCGAAGATTCGACATATCAGACTCAATGGAATCAACTACAAGACCGAGGTCCTTAGGGTTCCGATGGATAACTACGGCTGCGTCGTTTGCGCTCTCGTCTACCTCCTCGACTAGGAGCCCGCCTCAAGCTTCTTCAAGACTATCTCAGGGAGCTCATCCTCACCTATCTTATAGGTGTCCTCCTCCTCGATCTCTAATATAGCCTGAAGCTCACTTCCCTCAAGCTCATCGACGAGATGCAGTATCTCACGTTTCGCAGCCTCTAAATGTTTGAGAAGAGACGAGTTGTCTTGCGCCATCTCACCAGCGAGTGGACAGATCTTCTCAGCCTTTAAGTACCACTCTATCTTTCCCTCTTTTCGGTTAATATCGAAGGTAATCGGCCCTGCCACGCAAGTCTCAGGCTTCACGGGGTGAGCCCGGCACAATCCGCTCGAAGGGTCAAAAAGGATGCAGAAACCGTCAGATCGTTCCTCTGGATGGCAGTAGTGCCCAGTATGTTTCAAGAAGACGCCTCCGTCTGATTCCTTGAGGTAATGTGAAATCGTCTCGGCCCTAGACTTCGTGAGAGGAGGTCTGGCCGGGTAGCAACATTTACTTTGGCATCTCTTGCAGACCAGAAGGAAGTCTGCTTGCCTCGAGACTTCTATCAACCTTAATTTGCCTCTTCGAACTACAAGTATGGCCTATTCTCTCGAAGGCACTTGATAAGGCTTGAGTAAACTTCTAAGACAGAGTTGTGGAAGTTCTTCTCCACGGCGGACCGTACAACGTCCCTGAGAATCAGATTCGCTAGGCTTCCGTCGGTGATCCGTTTTTCGATGAGGCTCAGATAGTTGCGTTCCTCGTCAGTAGCGTTATCTCTGGCAGTATCGAGGAAGTTGAGGCACACATCCCTCGCCTTCCTCCCTGCCGGGTGCCTCACATCTGCCATTAGTCCTTCCCTAACAACTGACTGGTAGTTTTTGACTAGGGCCTCGTGTGCTTGAGGATTGAATCCATTGCTCATCCAGCCCCGAAGTAAGGCTCGGATGAAACTGCTGAGAGCGACGTCCGACTTGATGCATTCCTGTTCGTCCATGACGCGAATCTCTATGGCTCTCCGCTCAAACCTGAAGATCGCCCCTCGGGAGTTGATCCAATCCTTATTTAGGAGGAAGCCAGGCGCGCCCGCCTTCTCCAAGTCTCTCGTGTAGGTTCCGATTACGTGTCGGCGATACTCTTCGAGGGAAGAGACGTACTCAGGAACCACGTCTCCAGTTACTGAAGGGACCTCTCTCTGGCTGATCCCGTAGAAATATAGGCGGTTGTCGATGAAGCGTCCGACCTTAGACTCGTATATGGGGGAAGAGGAGGCTATCGCTGGTAGGTAGGGCAAGAGGTTTACGAGGGCGTTGTGGAGTCTGACCCCCTCTGCTTCGTTGTGGTATGGTAGGTTGAGCTGGAAGCTCTGGATATTCAGCCAACCATGTTGCCTCATATTGAAGATTTGGCCTAAGGCATCGTATATTCTGCTGTCTCTGTGAGGCCAGACGCCGGTCTCGTCCAAGAGGAGGAATGGATGCATCCCCGTCCCTAGGAGAGAAACGTCAAACTCTTTCCTGAGGAAATCACCGATCTGAATGACAGCACGATGCATTGTTTCCTCGAATTTCTTGGGGGACCTAAAGGGCTGGTTCGCCTTTACCTCCGCGACATGAGTCTGCAGTTCCTTGCCGAAGCTGAAGCCGTCTAAGGAAACATTGTTGACCACCCTGCCACCTAAGGCCCTTATGGCTTGGTCTACGATGGGCCTCACCTTAAGCTCCTCGTCGACTAGTGAGAACTCGTGTTCAGGTCCCAAGACCTCTAGGGTTCCGTACATAGACGTAGCTTCGCCACCTATCCTTGCATCATGCAGAATCATTTCCCGCGAGCTTTGGCCTAATGTAGTCAAGGCCCTTGGCCTCCGGAGAACCGATCAAGATTCTTCGAGCCACCCGGTCTGAACCCCTTTTGACCACGCGCTCCAGTTTTCCCTTGAAATGGACGGTGTCACCTACTTGAAAGACGCCACTGTAGAAGCCCTCATAGGAGACTATTTCCTTAACATCAGATGCATCTTGGTCTACATCAACATCCTCTAATCCATAAGTACAAGGTAAGAAGAATGAGCCTTCGTCCTCCACTATCCTCGCCTCTCCTTCGGCAATTCTTTCGGGGTAGTACACTTCGTCCCCATACTTCTCCTTGACTTCGCTTGGGTGATGAATGGGGAGCAGGGAGAAGGCTCTTCCTCTGAAGAAGCCCCTGTTCCACCTCCGCCTAGCAAACCATTCTACCTCGGCTGGGGATGGACCGTAGCGTTGCATCCAATGTTGAAGCATCCTCTCTCGCGCCTCTCCTTGAGGAAGCCGAATATCTGAATCGCTGCGGCCGAATTCTCTCAAGAGGGTGTTCTTGACCTTGATGGCATTATCCAAACCGTAGACGGTGATGTCCATATCTGAGAAGCTTACTTGATGGATTCCTGTTAGGACAGAGCCCGTGACACCAAAGCGTCTCCTGTCCACTCCAGATTCACAGCTTAGTTTTTGAACGAAGTCCACCATGTCTTGCTCCAACTCATCTCTCGCAGGGGATGAGAAGAGTTCGAATAGTCGATCTGTAGGCCGGTAATGGTGGACTATGAGCCTCCAAGGAACAGCGGACATCATTATGTTCATGACCCTGGACCGAAAGACGTACTGAGGAAATTCGGCTCTGAGCATCTCGATGTTGTTGAGGACTTGCGGGACCGAGTAGAACTCCATCGTCCTTCGGAATCTTTGGCCGCCCCTCCCCCACCTTCCACTTCGGTTGGGTACATACTTGAGGTAAGCGATCACCCTCTCTCTAGGATGCACGCAGCCCACGACGCAGAAGAGGAAGCCCTCAGGCGTCTCAAGGAAGTCACGGTCGAGGTACGTCCTCACTCCTCCCCAGCGTCAGCGCGGGTAAGCCACCATAAAGTCTCGCCGCATATTGCCCAGAAGAAGCCTGTTGAAGGTTTCTTTGCTATCAGTTCTTCGCTCAAACTTTCCTTGGGCGACCACCCTCTCCCCCACCCTCGCCTGTTCACAGAACTGACCTCGGAAAGAAACAACTTCCCTGGGAACCTCAATCTTAGGGCTCAGAAGAAGGGCAACGTCTTGGAGAGGGTAGGTGCAGGGGGTGAAGATTGCTTCATGGTCACTTGAGACGGTGCCTTCCAACCTTCCGTAGCCCAGGGCTTGATGGCGCGCAGAGCCGTACTCTTCCTCGACCTCTGAAGGCTCCTTCACGTACCTCACAAAGAAGTCCGTTCCTTTGAAATAGCCTTGGAAATCCTTCCTCAACTCGCATCGGGCGTATTCTGAGAAGGAAACTCCAGTCTCTTTGTGTCGAGCCTCATATAGGGTTCGAACCTTCTCCTCGTCATAGGGCTGGAACTCATCTCCCTCCCTCAATAGGTCTGCAAGCGCTCGTCTAATCCTACGACACCTCTCGGAGCCATAGACGATGATGTCTATGTCTGAATCGGGTCCTGCTAGTCCAACAAGTACGGAGCCGGAGACGCCAAACTCTTCCTCAGGGACCGAAGAGGAGGAGGCAAGACGCGCCATCATCTCCACGGTCTTCCGCTCAAGTGGCGTGGAAGCGTCTCTCAACAGTTCGCGCGTCTTTCTCAGCGGTTCATAGTGTCGGAGAATCCTTTGTCTAGGTACTTCGATAAGGTCTTCGTCGAAGACAGGGTCACGGACCAAATATTCGGGGACCATTCGTTGGATGAATGAATAGCGTTCAGAGAGTTCGTAGATTTTGCGGTACTTTAGACTCCCCCTCCTTCTACTTCCAAGGGCGTCAGGCACGTAGCGGACGAAGGCTACCACTCGATCAGGGGGATGGACAAGTCCCTTCACGTCGAAGATGAGCCCTTCGAGGCTTTCAACGAAGTCCCCCTCTCTGAAGATTTCTGGCAGGAGTTCTTCCCTCTGGTCAGTTAGGGTTGGAGAAACCTTAAATTTCTAGTTATTCCACTAACCCACAGGGTGTAATAAGGATGGCTCAGTCTGCCAGAGTAAGAGAGATGGAGAGCTACATCAAGAAACTAGGTGAACTCCTTAACCTGGTTTATAAGAAGGTGACCGAGGCCGAATCCAAGATAGAGTCTCTTGAGGGAGATCTATCGAGTTTGAGGGAAGAGATAGAAGCTTTGAAGACTGAAAACGAGAAGCTCAAGGAGAACACCATCTCAAAGGGAGAATACGAAGAGTTCATGAACCGCCTGATCGACGGCTTGAAAGGACTGCTCTCCGAATCGCCTGAGGAGAAGACATCGGAGTAGTAGCCTGACGGTAAGATCAGTCTAAACCTCGAGATGTTTCTCTCTGTCCTAGGCACCTGCCCCCTCTAGACGCACGACATTGCCCGTCTGCGCAGAGGAGAGGATACTCTCGCAGATCTCTAAGGCCCTAAGGCCATCTTGAGCCGTAACGTCTGGGTCTCGTCCCTCCTGGATTCGGGAAGCGAAGTGTTCAAGCTCTAGTCTAAGAGGCTCTACCCATTCCTGCTTCTTCGTGACTCTCTCCGACACATTCTCGACCACTATCTCTTGGGTTATGAAGTCCATCTCTGCTGTGGCCTCTCTTCCCGTCACAGTCAGCCTCCTAACCTTATGGGGTGTCAACCAGTTCGCTTCTACAAAGCCGGTCCGAATACCGCTGAACCGCAACATCGCTTCAACATAGTCCTCAAACCGGTGACCAATACTCCCCGCGCGAGCGTAGACAGAAATCGGCTCCTCCTCGAAGAGATAGCGCATCAGGTCTACGTCATGGATAGCCGAATCCTTGACGATGCCGATGTCACCTATCCTCTCGGGCCACCTATTCACGCGGCGGGCGAAGGCGAGGACCACATCCCCTAGAACTCCGTCCTCCATAAGCTTCTTCAGCCTACTCGTGCCCGGATTGAATCGTTCAATGAATCCCGCCATGGTCTTCAAGCCCAGCGCCTTGCAAGTATCAACGATCTTCTTGGCATCGTCCACATTGTCGGCGATGGGCTTCTCTATAAGGAGGTGCTTACCCTTCTTGGCCGCCTCGAGGGCTATGGCGGCGTGGGTTATCGTGGGAGTGCAGATGGACACCGCATCTACGTCTTTTCTTCGAAGCAGATCCTCGTCCTTAGAATGCCATTCAGCCTCATATTTCTTGGCAATACTCTGGCCACGAGTTGGGTCTGGGTCGCAGACCGCGACCAGATGAGTTCCCGGAAGTTCTGAGAGGACTCGGGCATGATTCTTTCCCCAGAACCCTATCCCAATAACGCCGAAACGGACTCTATCCATCGACGACCCTCTAAGGCAGACTCTGCACCAAGTATGGAGATTTGTAGCACAACTCTTTAATGCTTCTCTTCAAGAACCTTCTTGGCGATTCTACATGTGCGGGATTTTCGGCTGCCTTCTACAGCATGGAGACGCTGCCCCCATAATTCATGCTGCTCTGAAGCGGCTGGAGTATAGGGGATATGATTCGGTGGGAGAAGCGACTGTCAGCGATGCGGGCCTTTCCATAAAGAAGGATGCCGGTAAGATAGACGATGTCGACAAGTTCCTGAACCTAGACGACCTCCCTGGAAGCATAGGTATCGGCCACACGAGATGGGCGACCCACGGAGCACCTCTAAGGGTTAACGCCCATCCCCTCACTGATTGTTCGCAGAGAATAGCTGTGGTTCACAATGGGATAATCGAGAACTTCTTGGTTCTGAAGGACATCCTCTTCAACAAGGAGCATAGCTACGTCTCAAAGACCGACACGGAAGTCATCCCGCATCTGATTGAGGAAGAGATGCAGCGAGGGGTGAGGCTCGAGGAGGCTGTTCGAAACACGGTCAAACAGCTTGAAGGTTCCTACGCCTTCGCCGCAGTCTCGGCCGATGAGGGCGACAAGATCGTTTGCGCCCGAAACCAGAGCCCCCTCATCCTCGGCATCTCCGATGGAGGCCTGTTCCTTAGCTCTGACATACCCGCGCTCCTGCCCTTGACCAATAAGGTAATCTACCTCAACAATGGTGAGATGGCCGTTCTATCAAAGGAAGGTCTTACCGTCAAGAGGATTGAGGATGGCGCCACCTTGCAACGAGTCCCTGAGGTCTTGGCCCTGACCATGGAGATGGCGCAGAAGCAGGGCTACCCGCATTTCATGCTCAAGGAGATCTACGAGCAGCCCCAGACCTTGAGGACCGCCCTGCGGCTTCAGAGGAACTACCTTGACCTAATTACCACTTTTCTGGACCGGGCGGAGGAGCTCTATCTCGTCGCCTGTGGAACAAGCTACAACGCCTGCCTCGCCGCCTCCTACATGTTCTCATGCCTCTGCAACCTCGCCACGATTCCGGTCATCTCGTCCGAGTTCCTCGATCAATATGGTGGCGCCGTCGGGATTCAGAGCACTGTCCTAGCTATGAGCCAGTCTGGGGAGACGGCTGATGTCCTCCACGCCATCGAGTATGCCCGTTTGAGGGCAGCCACAATTTTGGGTCTGACCAATACCCTCGGTTCAACCTTGACACGGGTTTCTCGGGCGTACATCTGCCAACAGACTGGGCCGGAGATCGGCGTTGCTGCATCTAAGACCTTTACTGGTCAGCTGATGGTGATGGCTCAGCTTGCTCTCCGCCTGTCCAAGGTCAGAGGGAAGGTCTCTCAGGACACGATCGACGAACTTGAGACGAAACTTGTCCAGATTCCGACTGTGGTAGATGAGATTCTCCGCTCCCAAGCTTCTCGTGTTAGGGAGATTGCCAGAAAATACGTTGGGGCAAGTTGCTTCTACTTCCTAGGGAGGGGGATAAGCACAGCTACTTCCTCGGAGGGTCGTCTGAAGCTCCTCGAGATAGCCTATGTCCCGTCTATAGCCTATCCCGCGGGCGAGAGCAAGCATGGACCTATTAGTCTCGTGGAGAAGGGCTTCCCAGTGGTATTTGTCTGTCCCAAGGACTCTACGAGAAAAGCGACCCTGAGTAATGTCATGGAGATGAAGACGAGGGGCGCGAACATAATCGCCATAGTGGACGAGACGGATCAAGAGATGAAGGCCTTGGCCGACGACTATGTGCCGATTCCAAGTAACATACCTGAGGTTCTCTCCCCAATCCCATACGTCATCCCCCTGCAGCTGCTGGCATACTACGTTGCGGTGGAGAAGGGGTTGGACCCGGACAAACCGAGGAATCTGGCGAAGTCCGTAACAGTTCTCTAGTCAGCTCCCTACGCCCACCCCTTCACTTCAGATTCGGTTAATAGACCCTGACGTAACCGGTGTTAGATGTGCATCTATCCTCTACCTACACTAAGACATGGCCGGTCTAGGCTTCGCGGCCTCGGTCTTCTTTCAGGAGATATATAGAGGCAGCTAGATATTCAGGAGAGAGCTACGACGCTGGTTGCAGCATGGCATCACAGAGCCGGGACAAGAATCGGTCGATGAACTGCAGAGGTTTGTCGCTTTCCGCTGAGAAGAGGAGCTGGGGGGCAGTATCATTCAAGGAGTACCCCGCCATCGGAGGTCGAAGACTGCTTGTGGAGAAGGTACGTGACGGAAGGATTATCCGCCGATTCGACAAGACGCCAACTCCGAGAAAGGCTGGGGACGTCGTCTGCCCCCATTTTCTGGAGTTGGCCTGGGCCGGGGGCTGCAGCTTCAACTGCTCTTGGTGTTACTTGAAGGGGACATATAGGTGGCGTAGAAATTCGTCAGGGGTCGTTCCTCCCAGTTTCAAGGATAGGGCTCTCATCGAAAGAGACCTCAGAGACTTCCTTGAAAGTGGAAGCCCTTCTGAGGTCCTCAATACCGGGGAGCTCTGCGACAGCCTCATGTCCGAGCGGAGCCCGAAACCCTTCAGCGAATTCATAATGTCGAAGGTTCTGGAGAGCAGGCACAAGGTGCTCTTTGTGACAAAGGCAGTTCATGTCGAACACTTCCTTATGAATGAGTGGCAGAAGAACGCGCTCCTTAGCTGGAGCGTAAATGCAGATTCGGTGGCGAGGCGATGGGAGCTAGGGGCGCCGACGGTTGAGGAAAGACTGAAGGCTGCTCGATTAGTGACGGAGGCTGGCTACGAGGTACGCCTAAGGATAGACCCGATTGTGCCAATTCCCGGTTGGGAGGAGTCTTACAGAGGACTCCTTGACCAAATCTTCGATCACCTATGGCCTGAGAGGATCACGCTGGGGACTCTGCGCGGGCTAGCAAGCACCCTCACAATGTCTGTTGACAAGTCGTGGACTGGCTATGTCTCTGAGGATAGCAATTGGGGGAAGAAGCCGCCCTTCGAGTTACGGAGGCGTCTCTACGAGGTTCTGGTGGACGGTTTGCATACCCGTGGTTTTGAGAGGATAGGGGTATGCAAGGAGACCCTCCAGATGTGGAGGCATCTTGTGCGACTGGGGTTGCAGCGTGAGCCTATGATCTGCAATTGCCTAGCGTAGCCTAGCTCGGTCTAAGCTAGTAACATACTTTCTCGACTCGTTGGTTAGCCTTAATGCTGCTCTATTGGTTCGACATTGGATTTGGGCACTAGGATTGTTCCGTGGCGTTCGAGCTCGACTTCCAGGATCTGAACCTCTGATTCGGTCTCCAACTTGCCAAGCTTAGGAGACAAGTTCTTGACCAACCCGATTTGGCCGAAGAACTCTCCGCCAAGGACTCGTACTCGCGCTCCGCTCCTGAGCCCCCCAAAGTCAGGTCTTTGTATGTTCCTGAACTGTTCTAAGCCCAGGTCGTCCCTCGGAATGATGACCTCTGGTCTTATGACCCCTGCTCTCATCTGGGTTGCGCCGTTCAGGAACGCCCTTCTACCCTCGAACTTTCTCAGTATGTCAAATGTAGCGTCTAGCATCGGCATGTTTCCGAACCCCTCAGTTATGACTAGGGTGAGACCAGCTCTTTCGTGCCCTGTGATCATGCCAGGGTTGTAGCCTAGGAAGCTGACGAGTTCGTCGTCGTTCAGACCGCCGACAACAATTCCCTTCACGCCCATTTCCCTAGCCTTAGAGAGGAACCCCGGCTCTAGAGACGAACCACAGGTCAGGACTTTCCCTTTGTGGTCCGGAGTTAGTTGATCTATCTTGGCAACCTCTGGGGGGTACTCAGCGAGCACCTTTAGCTCCCCTTGAGTCTCACCCCCGACGCCGTAGGTGCCTTGGACGAGAGCTGCAACCGTCTCTATGGCTATTTCTCTATCAGGGATAATGCAGGAGACGACCCCAGGGACGAATGCGGAGACCTTGATTTCCTTTATCTCCCTTATCCCCACGATTCCAGATTCCCTAATCGTCGATACGACCCCTTCAAAAGGTGAGCTGTAGACCCTCTCGCTCATGCCTAAGGGGTTGCGCCTAGCCAACACTTCTCCCTTCGATACATGCTCCCCCACCTTCTTCACCACGCAACTTATGTAGTCAAAGCCGAAGTTGGTGAGTAGAATGTCTATGGGCATGGCGAGTTCTGTGTCCCCGAGGATGATCAAATGGCCTTCACCCGGTTCCTCAAGGACGGCGAGAGTGCTGCCCACGTCGACCTTCTGACCGACCGAAACCTCAATCCGGCAGGGTGGTCGGAGCCTCCTAACCTTGGTCACGATGCAAGCTTCGGTCCTCTTCAGGCTTGGCGCGTAGTCAAGCGGCACTTCATATCACCATCCTTCGACCTCATCAGGCCCTTTGGGATAGGCCTCTAGCTCTTTGAACCACTCCAGCAGCTTGGTCCTCCTCACCTCGCCGTCTTCTGGCAGTTGAAGAGGTCGTCCACGCGCATCAATTACAAGTCCAACCTCACCGCCTTCAATCCTTGTGGCGAGAACCTTTCCTCGACCCTTTCCAACGTCATATCTAGGTCTGGGTTTGACTTCGATCTCGCACACCTCCCCCTGGCCAAGCTTGATACGGTACAATGTGCCGTAGGTGATGGCTTTCTCCAGGCTTCCTCCTCTTGGAAGCTTCACGATGAGAGTTCCGACATTTTCCCCTTCCTTCCCCCTTCCCGCGAATGCGATGCAAGTACCGAGCCTGATTAGGCAGTCTCTATGAAATATCTCCACGGCCGCCTTGTTGTTGACTGTGGATAGGACCCCGAGGTGGGGTATCATGAAGACGCTGTCCTGGGCCAGCTTCGTCACTCCCAAGGGTTGGAAGGCGTCCATGAGGATGAGGGCCGACTGGGCTCTTCGAGGAGAGTGAGAGAGCAGCCCTCCGGTACCCACGATCCAGTGGAGCCTTTTCATGTCAAGGTAGCTCTTCTCTTCCTTTGGGAGCAAGGTATCAGACCATCTTCCCTTGGTTTTCCAGTTGGCGATGTCCAAGTAATGAGGAACCGCGGTTACTGTCAGAGACTGGTGCGCTTCGAAGGCGAGGCGGATGGACTCTCTGGCGATGGCGTGCTCGACCATCAACTCCTTCAGCGTCTGTGGGATGATCGTCGGGTGGAGCGCCTTGTTCCGAATGGCGTCAAACAGTTCCCTGGGCTTGACTTCAAAGGGGAGCCACCTGGAGATGTTGGCAGCCTTCGCCTCGCTCAACACGTTATAGATGCTGTAGCTCATTCCCAGATTGGCGCTCACCGTCCTGACGAACTCCCCATCGAAGACGGAGTAGACGTTGGTGGTGGCTCCACCCAGACCGACCCCTAGGACATTCTCTCCGCTACTCTGTGCCAGAACCTGGAACATACGGCCCTCGGCCATAGGCGTGGGCATTATTGGGACTGAGACCCAGTCGGCGAGTTTGCTGCAGCCAGGCGCATGGGCCATGACGTGCTCCATGAAGAGGTTCTGTATCATCTTCTGCGTCGGTCCTAGGTTCTCAATTTCGAGGGTTGGACGTATGTTGTCAACTTGGGTCAGGCAGAATTCGTCGCCTAGGATCTTCGATATTAGAGGCATCGCGTTCTTGTTGCCTGCGAAAAGTACGGGGACCTTGAAACCTGAACCTTGGCGCGGAGGTGGTCTGGCTAGGCTGAGCGCCCTCGCCAGGTACTCAAGCTCATCTGCGGCTCCGCCGTCGAATCCGCCTGTAAAGAGAATCATATCCGGCCTCAGGAGATACAGGCTGTTTATTCTCTCGTCCTCGGTCCTTCCATCGTCATGGGCGAAGACGTCCATCACAATGGCTCCTGCTCCCAGAGCAGCCTTCCTTGCGCTCATGGCGCTTATCCTCGGGATCAGCCCCAACACGATCATTTGCAAGCCTCCTCCGGCACTGCATGTGGCGATGAACATGTCCACGCCCTCATCGCCCTTCGAAGGCATCAGTAGACCGCTATCCCCTATCATTCTGCGGTCAGTCGCCCTTTCCAGGTCGGCTATCGCGTTGCGTACTCCAATAGTCACGTTCTCAACAGGGGCTTCCACAGTGGTCGGGGCTTCCCCACTCCCCAAATATCTGTAGGAATCACCCACACGTCTGAAAAGGCGGGCCTTGGAGGTCGTGCTCCCAGCATCGATCGCCAAAATCATGTTGACGTTTTGGAACTCGATCGGTTCTCTGGCCGTCTGACTCCTCTCCTGAGCCGAAATACTAACGCGATAGGCCCATTTATCGCTAACGAAACTTGCGATAACGCCCCGTTTTCTGCACCTAATCTCTCTAGGTGAGGCGCTCTACTTCAAGATGATGTAGTCTTCAGGCATCTCCTCCATCTTGTCCAATGGCCAGATGGGTCGGCGAAGCCTCTTCCAAGTGAAACGCTCCAGATAGGGGTGGCATATACCGGGGGCGTCGACCTCGAAGATCTCGGTGGCGATGGGACCAAACGCAGCTCGGTAGTGAGCGGCCGACTTTAGGACTAGGATACGCTTGTCCGTAGGTTCTATTCCAACGCTACGGAAGTGTTGGAGGTCCGAGGGATGGGCCCGATACGAGGTTAGCATGAGGTCGATGCCATGCCGTCCGCCAATTTCGAGGACAACGGTAGGTCCCATTCGTTCTTCGAAGCCCGGGCTCTGAGGTCCTTTCCGAATGTAGGTGCCGTCGGAGATATGACGAACTATGCCTGTGACCTCTACAGGTTCACCGTGGAACCGGTCGTGCTTCCCTCCAACCTTAAGGGTCACCCTAGCGCCTACGCCTGCCTTGATGCATTCATCGACGGCATCCTTGTCCGATATCTGAGCAACCGCAGCGTCACGGGCACCCGAGTCGAGGAGGGCCTTCAAGACCACAGTACCATCTCCAGCCGTCCCACCCGCCCCCGTGTCTGCCACGTCTGCCAGTACAAAGGTTCCACCCGGCGCCTGCATCGCAACGTTCACGGCAAACTCCGGATCCACAAGCTTGACGAGGAACTCGTCCTTGATCTCCCAAGCGTACTCGGCTAACTCCCTCGCCAGCCTCTCTGCGAGGGCGCGGTCGTCGTTGGTATTGACTAGGAGGCCGAGGCCGGTGATAGGTGTGTCGGCGAAGGGGAAGCAGGCGAAGGTTGAGACGTTGATGACGCTTGGGTTCTTCTCCATCTCGTGGGCCTTCGCCACGAGCTTGCTACCCCCGTTTGCCCTGAAGGTCACGTAGCCCTGCAGTGGGGGTATGATTGGAGGTTTGGCCAAGGCCGCGGTGGGCTTCAACTCCCCGTCGAGGATGCCGAGTATGATCCTCATTGCCTCCCGTCCCCGCTCCATCTGATCCACATGGGGGTATGTGTCGTATCCGACGAGGCAGTCAGAGTTATCCACCATCTCCCTCGTCATGTTGGCGTGGAGGTCGAGGACGGATACTATCGGCTTGCCAGAGCCGAGGACCTTACGCAACTCCCTCAGTATGTAGCCTTCCGCGTCGTCTATTCCATCGACGACCATCGCCCCATGGAGCGCTAGGATCGCCCCGTCAGCATCCCTGAACCCTTGTGCTCGCCCCAAGAACTCGCCCATCATGTGGTCAAAGGCTTCCCTCGTGACCCGGCCCTTGGGCGTCGTACTCGCTTGGATTGTTGGGAGAAGCTCCACGCCTCGGGTCGCGCCGACTTCCATGAAGCCGCCGACTATGCCTAGGCCAGTGTTCCTCTCGAGTATCTCATCTCCAAGGTTGTATGTCTGACGTTGGAAGTCCTCGAGCGTTGTGGGCGAGTTTGAGAACGTGTTGCTCTCGTGCGATATTCCTCCAGTGATAAGCTTATAACCCACATCATTCACCCGCCCAATCTTTACCCAATTCTATATCTTATAACCTAGTACCCGATATGTCTGAAGAGACCCAATGAGTCAGCTTCCTTCGAATAGGCTTCCACTCTGGTGCAAACTCGGATACGCTGTGGGCGGCCTCGGCACAGACCTAGCCTTCAACGCCATCACCTTCTACCTCATCTTCTATCTGACAAGCATAGCGGGCATCCCACCGGCAACAGCTGGCGTATTGGCGGGAGTGCCCAAGATCCTTCTCGGCCCACTAGATCCGATTGTAGGTGCTCTTTCGGATCGTGTGCATTCACGACTTGGCCGACGACGGTTGTTCCTGATCGTCTCTGGACCTCTATCAGGACTGTTCTTTGCCATGCAGTTTTTTGCGCCACCAAGCTGGGAGGTCCAAACCCTTACTGCGTTTTGGTGGGTCGTGCAGTTCGCCTATACGGCCAACTTCAGCCTGTTGATAGTGTCATACAATGCTTTGGAGGCGGAGTTGTCGTCCAGTAGCACCGAACGTATGCAACTGGTCAGCATGAGGCAGGGCTTCGGCATCTTAGGCGCCCTGATAGGCTCGGCCTTGACCCTCATAATCGTGGGCACTTTCGGCGGTGGGAGAATGGGGTTCGCCGGCATGGGCGCGATCTTCGGAGCACTAGTAGCATCCAGCTACTTGACGGTTGTTGCGACAACGCCTGCTGAGCAATCCTATCGGGAGAACCCACTCTCTTTTTGGAAGGAAGCCCGACTCACCTTGCGTCTGAAACCTTTCTGGCTACAACTGGGCGTTACATCTTTGGTCACAATAGCCACCGTGGTGGCCAACGCCACCATCATCTTCTACATCGATTACGTCCATGGGCTTGCGAACCTCATCCCTCTGGCCATGTTGGTGGCAATGGCGGGGGCACTGACATCGCTTCCAGGATGGAACTGGCTCACTCGGCGATGGGACAATCGTCAAGCTTTTGTTGCTGGGCTAGCTATCCAAGTGGCCACATTACTGAGCCTGCGCTTTGTTCCCGAGCGAAACATGGCACTACTGTGGCCTTTAACCGCCATGTCTGGTGTGGGCAGTGCCGCCATATCTATATTCCCCCGAGCCATGCTGACGGATGTGGTGGCCTATGACCGTGCCCGCCAAGGGCGCTCTCGTGCGGGTAACATCGTAGGTTTGTGGGGCCTCGGTAACCGTGCAGGCCTTGCAGTTGGCAGTGCGCTCGTGGGATGGCTCTTGGTCCTTGTGGGATACAGTAGTGGGATAGCGGTCACCCCTCAATTACAGGAAGGTCTTCGAACCATCTTAGGCTATGTGCCCAGCGCCTTCCTGCTAGCTACTATCCCCTTGTTGGCACTATACCCCCTATCGCGGGCTGAGATGTCACGAGTTGAAGCATCCCTCAGCAACCAGACACGGAACAGTCAAGCTCCGAACAGGAGACCTGCCTGACCAGAAACGAATCTAATGGGGTTGTAGATATCTCAATGTAAAAGTTCGTGGCAGAGCGGCCTGCATCCACGACGCTGTCGAGGCCACAAAGAGACACACGCTCCTTGCGGCGACTATTATGAGAAAAAAGGTGAAAGATAAGGTGGATCCGTAGACGCTAGTCATTCCAGCTGGTCTTCAGTTCGGCGATCCCGAGCATCTCAGGGTCGAGAGGGAAGATAGGCCTCCTAACCCTCTTGTAGTTGAAGGCGGCCAGCCTGACACCATGTATCCCCGGGGCATCCACCTCGATGATCCTCTTCGCTATGGGCTCATGGGCGGCTCGGAAGTGAACGGCTGATTTGACGACTATGATTTTCTTTTCCATTGGCTCGATGCCTAAACAACGGTAAAGGGTAAGGCTTGTTGGGGCGTAGCGCTTCTCGGTAATGATTATGTCCACGCCTTCGCACCTCAGGAGAACCGTCCTCCCTATGTCAACCTCAAGGCCGGTCTCCATGGGACCTTCGGGCACGAAACGCCTGTCGAAGATGAGTTTCACAGTCCCTGTCACCTCAACGGGGTCGCCATGGAGTCGGTCGGTCTTTCCACCAATCTTCATGGTCACAGTCTTTCCAACCCCCACCTCAATAGCCTTCGAAACAGCCTCAGGGTCGGCGATTACCGCTACAAGAGCATCCCGGGCACCTGACTCCATAAGAGTCTTAAGGAGGATGGTCCCGTCGCAGGGAGCGCCACCACCAGGATTATCCGCCAAATCCGCCAGTACTATAGGACCATCAGGCTCTTTCATCGCCTCCTCAACCGCTTCTCTGACGGGTACGACGTCTGAGAGGAAGGCCCTTCGGTTCTTCCAAGCGTACGACGCCAATTCGTCAGCCCTCCTTTCTGCCAAGTCTCTGTCGCCGTCCGTAGTCACGACCATGGTCATCCCTATGAACTCGAAGTCCGCAAAGGGGTAGCCGCCAGCGATTGTGACATTGATGACTCGCCTATCCTCCTCCATCTTATGGGCGAGGTCCATAAGGTCCTTCATAGGAGGGCAGGAGGTCTTCTGGACTTGCGGCGAGACGATCATAGGTGGTTTCCGCATGGCTGTAGTCGGAGTTATCTCCCTTCGCAGTATCCGAGTCAGGATGTATGCTGCTTCGAAGCCCCTCTCGTAGCGGTCGATGTGGGGGTAGGTATCGTAACCAACTAAGACGTTGGCCTTAGCAACCATTGTCTCCGTGATATTGGCATGCAGGTCCAAGGTCGAGACGATGGGAATCGACTCCCCAACCACCTCCCTCAACATCCCTAAGATTCTCCCCTCTGGGTCATCGCAGCCCTCAGCCGCCATTGCGCCGTGGAGGTGCAGAAGAACCCCATCCACCTTTCCGGCCGCCTTCATCCTGTCAACCATATTATCCAACAGGTATTCTAGCGCGGAAGCTTCCACAAGGCCGCTCGGTTGGGCTTCCGCCCAGAGGGTGGGAATTACGTCGAGGCCCTGTTCTTCAGCCACCTTCAGGAAGGCGGCACAGATGGTTCGGGCACCCTTATGCGTCGCGACCATTCCTTTGTCCGTCTGGATCTTGAAGTCGCTCAGCCTCGTGGGGACATTGGAGAAGGTGTTAGTCTCATGCGATATGCCACCAACGATGATCCGCATAGCCAAGGCATCACCATCCTAACAGCTAGAAGGTTCAAACATATAACGAGGAGGCGCAAAGACATTAAACTTTCAGCAGAATAGCCACTAAGTCGAAAAACAGATAGAGTAATTCCGGGAACTATGGAAGACGGAGGGACAGCAAATGGCGAAAGTCAAGACTCCCATAGACAGGTCCGTGATGGGGCTCATCACCCCCAAACCCGTCGTCCTCGTAACCTGCACCGACGAGGAAGGTAAGCCGAACATAATCACCATAGGCGCGGTCACGGCCGCCTCCCACAACCCTCCGATGTTCTCCATCGCCGTGAGGGAGGACAGATTCTCCTACAACCTCATCGAGAGGACAGGCGGGTTCGTCATCAATGTCCCCACAGCCAGCATGGCCAAGGAGGCGGCGATCTGTGGAAGGCTCTCAGGAAAGAATGTGGACAAGTTCAAGGAGGCCAAGCTCACCCCCGTGCCAGCTGAGGTGGTTAGAGCGCCCCTCATCAAGGAGTGCCCAATCAACATAGAATGTAAAGTAGTTGGTTCAGCCAAGCCCGGGACCCACAGGATCTTCTTTGGACAGGTTGTCGCCACCCATGTGGAGGAAGGAGCCTTCAACGGAAGGCTTGACCTTAAGAAACTACCAACGCTGACATGGAATCAGGTCGAATACCTCAGGCCCGGCGAACCGGTGGAAGCAAGGTGACATCCTTGCCCGTTTGGCATCGTGTTTCGACGCAAGGCCTGGTGGCAGACGCAAACCCCCTCGTTGAATTGGGTGAAGTTGGGCTCGGGCCTTTTCCATCGATAGGCCACTTTCAACCTCACCATATTCGCGGGGTAATGAATGATTAGTTCCAAGACAAAAATCGGCCAAGACGTGTCTCAGTAAGATGTTGGATAAGATCAGCATCGTCATCCCTACGTATAACGAAGCGGGGAACCTTGCAACAGTAGTGAACAGGCTGCTAAGAGTCTCGAATGAGATTGCTGAGGAAATCGAAATAGTGATCGTAGACGACGGTAGCCCCGATGGCACGGGCAAGGTCGCTGACCAGCTAGCCGCCCAGCATCCCAACATAAGAGTCGTCCACCGTCCCGGGAGAATGGGGGTGGGTAGTGCCGTCTACGAAGGAATCAAAGCCGCGAGCGCCTCCCATGTGGTCATGATAGATGCTGACCTCCATCACGAGCCAGAATTTATCCCACAGATCACGAGATGGATGCCCGAATACGACGTCGTCATAGCGAGCAGGTTCCTCGAGGGGAGCAGGATGGAGGCCGCGTCATTGCAGCGGCGGCTAGCCACTAAACTAGGTAACGCCTTGGCAAGAGGGTTGTTGCGCCTCGACGTGAAGGACTATACCCACGGCTTCCGCGGTTATAGGAGAGACGCCTTTCTTGAATGTTACCGTCCCGAGGACAACGGCGGAGAGTTCAACCTGAGACTCCTGATAGAGGCGCGGAAGAGGGGGTGCAGAGTGGTCGAGGTCCCCTACCTATCAGAGCATGCGGGCAGACCTAAGATGAGGACCTGGCTCAGGTACCTTTGGCTCTTGGCGAGAGAGTTGCTGCACCTCTGAGGCGCTAATTGTTCCTCAGCCCGCCATTTGCACACAACCTCAGGAGCCCGATAGTTGTGAAATTAACTTTTCTTCTTCCGAGACAATCCTTACTCGAATCTGGGGTTTGTGCTTGAGAGCTTCTCCCATATGCAGGGTATCTTGCCTCTGCGCAGATCGTATGGTGCGATAGATCTGGCAAAAATCTCTAGAAAGATCCCGACGAGGATTGCCTCAAGTCGCTTGATAGCTGGTCTGTCCCTCAGGCTCTCACGTAGAAGGAATATCAGGTTCCTGACATCGCAGGTTGATACCACGAAGCCCGACATAGCCTTGACCTGGGCGTGTCCAACACAGATTCTCCGCCGCTGGTTCAAGAGTTCCCTGAGATTGTCAGGTCCCCTGATCCTTACGATGGCCTCAGGAACATAGGCGATCTCGTACCCTTGCCGTTGGATTAGCATCTCCATATATGGCTCATCCGTGGCCAAGTTCACCGGAATCTCCTTGACCAAGTTGGGGCGTATTGCGCAAAGCTCTCCAGACATCTTCACGTCTCCGCGTAAGTTTACTCTGTGGTGGAGATCCCAAATCAGGCGCACAATGTTGTTGCAGATGCTACCTGCCCCATTGATGGGGACAGGGCGGCCGGATGTCGCGCCAATCTTTCCATCACTGAAGGGTTGTAGCAGCTTCTCGATACTACCAGGTTCTGGGAGACCGTCAGCATTAACCAAAACTAGAGGATCATCATTCCTCGCTCGCTCGCGTATTTCTTTGAATATTTTGTTCAAGGCGTCGGCCTTGCCGCGTCTCTTTCGTTCAAAAATCAGCTGAACTGGAAGACCGCCGTTTCTAAACTTCTTGGCGATTTCGGGTGTGTGGTCTGTGGAACCGGAGCATTCCACGAAGATCTCAGCATTCGGAAAAAGGCCTTGCTTTGAGAGCAGGTTGTGCAGGAGTTTATGAATATTTTCTTCTTCGTTGTAAGCGCAAATTCCTATGGTTATTTTGCCATGAACGCACTCGATCATTGCACATTCCTGTTGCAGGTTCGTAGGACCATGATCGATGTTTGGTCTCCTAGTCACTGGCCTCAGCGATTGGAGGGGACCGGATATATGCTTTGATTGTGCGCGGTGATGACCTTTTCTTGTTGCCGGACGATTTTCCGATGCTAGCCTCCACCAGCGAAGAAGGGAAGAAGCATTACTTCATCCCCCTCTTTGAGCCTCGCCGCAAGTCCTCCCAGTTGCCCTAAGGCGATGCCGTTGACAGTGATCACCATGCCCTGCCGAATGTTCTTTTCGTCATCTTCGAGGACCTCTCTCCTGAACCATTCGCCGTAGGTGTCGCTGAGATTTCTCAGCAGGTCGAGGAGCGATGTCTTCTCTGGGACGTTGATTTCTTCTTCTTTCTTGTTCAGTCTTACCCGAACGGGGCCAAGATAGTGGACACGTACCTTCATTTTCCCCTCACAGGTCAATATGGCAAAGTATATTAAATTCAATAGAGAGGATGTAGGTCCCAAATATAAGTTTCCAGCTACCCCTCCGGCCAGGAGACAGATGCAACTTGCCTCTGAGATTGTATAAGGATGATGATTCTAACAAACTATCTATAGGTCAGGTCCTCTACGCGAAACGCTACAACCTGACCCTCGATAGGAACCTCTGCAAGGGATGCGACGTCTGCAAGGTCGTCTGCCCCCGTGAAGCCATATTCCTCAAGCCCCTCCCAAGGGATACGGATGGCAAGGCTAGGGCTCCCCTCGTCGACATCGACGTCAGGAAATGTGATTACCATGCTATCTGCGCCACCATGTGCCCTTTTGGAGCCATCACGGTGAGCATAAACGACCAAAACCATCTACCGGCGGTGGAGAAGGAGGCCTACCCAGAGCTTGTCAGGCAGATCGAGATCAATAGCGATAGCTGCGAGCCGGAGTGTAAGATCTGTGAAGAAAAGTGCCCTCTCGGGGTTATCTCCGTCCACTTCGAGCCGATAAAGGCGGAGGAGGCTGCGGCAAGGGGCATAAAGGTCGCGCGGGGGGAGGAGCCGACACGAACCATGGTGGATGTCGACAAAGTCCACTGCGCATGTTGCAAGGTATGCGAGGCCGCCTGCCCGGTCCACATCATAAAGGTGGAGAAGTTCTTCAATGGAAGCATCCGGATCGACCAAGAGAAATGTCCTGAGGGTTGTCGCGACTGCCTCGATGTATGTCCAGTGAACGCTCTCTACTTGGAGGGTGGGAAGGTGTATCCGAACGACGAGTTTTGCATCTACTGCAGGGCCTGCGTGAACGTTTGTCCACGGCCAGAAGCTTTGGAGGTGACTCGAACTTCTGTGCGTCACACTCCTGTGAAGTCGGGTGCCTGGAATAAGTCCCTAGAGAAGTTGACTTCGGTGGCTGGAGTGAGGAGAGAACTTACGGCTAGGAGGATGATTAAGGCGAGGGAGGCCGTGAGCAACCTTCAACGCTAGGAGGAATGAGCAATGACCGAAACTGTTCAGACGAATGAGGAGCCTAGGATCGGCGTCTTCATCTGCCACTGCGGCCTCAACATAGCCGGAGTTCTCGACATAACTCAACTCGTAGAATACTCGAAGGCGCTGCCGAACGTGATCTATGTTAAGGAGAACAGGTACACCTGCGCTGACCCTGGACAGAATGAGATCAAGAAAGGAATACTCGATTACAAGCTCAACCGAGTGATCGTGGCGGCCTGCTCCCCTCGTATGCATGAACCTACCTTCCGGAGATGCGTCCAAGAGGTTGGGATGAACCCCTTCCTCTTTGAGATGGCGAATATCCGAGAGCTCTGCTCTTGGTGCCACCCGAGCAGGAAGGAAGAGGCGACGGAGAAGGCTAAGGAGATAATCAAGATGGCCGTGGCGAAGTCTCGGCTCCTCCGACCCCTAACTGTCTTCGAAGTTCCGGTGACGAACAAGGCAATGGTAATAGGAGGGGGAATCGCTGGCATCAATGCAGCCCTCGACTTGGCGAATATGGGTTTCAAGGTCTACCTCGTCGAGAGGGATGAGAGCATCGGAGGCCATATGGCTCAGCTGGACAAGACCTTCCCGACATTGGACTGCAGTATCTGCATCGAAGGGCCTAGGATGGTGGATGTGGCTCGTAACCGCAATATCGAGATAATCAGTTTTGCAGAAGTCGTCAATGTGGATGGTTATGTTGGGAACTTCAAGGTGAAGATCCACAAGAAGCCTCGGTATGTTATCCAGAAGAACTGCACGGGCTGCGGCGAATGCGTGGATGCCTGCCCAGTCGAGTACCCGAACAAGTGGGAGATGAGCCTCGGAACCCGTAAGGCCATATCTGTCCCCTTTCCACAGACGGTTCCCCTAGTTTATACTATTGACAAGGACCACTGCATCGAGTGCTACAAATGCGTCGACGCGTGTGGAGCAAGACAGGCCATCGACATGGAGCAACAGCCCGAGGACATAGAGATTGAGGTCGGTACGATAACGGTGGCTACAGGCTACGATTTGTATGATCCAAGTGACGACCCGAGATATGGGTATGGAAAGTATCCGAATATCATAACCGCCCTTGAGGCGGAGCGCCTGATCAACGCCGCCGGTCCGACGGGAGGCCGTGTGATTAGGGCCTCTGATGGAAAGGCGCCTCGTAGAGTAGCGTTCATCCAATGTGTCGGCTCGAGAGACGTGAACAAGTTCGAGTACTGCACTGGCTTCTGCTGCATGTACGCGATCAAGGAGGCCATACTCGTCAAGGAGCATGAGCCTGAGACGGAGATATACGTACTGTACATCGATATGAGGACGCCCTTCAAGGGCTTCGAAGACTTCTACCGTAGAGCCAGAGACCTCGGAATCACCTTCGTAAGGGGTAAACCCTCGGAGATAATCGAGGACCCGAAGACGAATAACCTAACCATCAGGACGGTCGACGCAGACCTAGGCGCACCCATAGAGGTTGAAGCAGATCTTGTGATCCTGTGCAACGCGGCGATCCCGTCCGCTGGCACGGAGGATCTATCGAGGATTCTCCATGTGACTAGGGGTTCCGACGGCTTCTTCCTTGAGGCTCATGCAAAGCTGAGGCCCATCGATACACCGGTGGACGGCATCTTCTTAGCAGGAGCCTGCCAAGGACCGAAGGATATTCCTTACAGTGTCTGTCAAGGTAGTGGCACCGCGGGTAGGGCCGCGACGATCCTGTCCAAGGAGAAATGGGAGATTGAACCCATCGTGGCGATCGTCGATCCTGAGAAATGTCGGAACACTACGAGCAAGTGCGGGATCTGTGTGACGGTCTGCCCCTACGGTGCCCCCTCAGCACTTGAAAGGAGTCCAGCGACGATCAATCCCGCCATGTGCCACGGCTGCGGGACCTGTGCCGCAGACTGCCCGTCGGACGCGATAACCCAGATGCACTTTACTGATGAGCAGCTCTTCTCCCAAGTTCGAGCTGCCTTGGAGGCGGAGCCTGAGAAGAAGATCCTAGCCTTCCTCTGCAACTGGTGCAGTTACGCGGGTGCAGACCTAGCTGGAACAAGCCGCTTCGAGTACCCACCTACCGTTCGGGCTATTCGGGTCATGTGCTCCGGTCGAGTCGACAGAGACTTCGTCCTCGAGGCCTTCAGGCTCGGGGCAGGCATGGTGTTGGTCGCTGCCTGCCACCTTCCAAGCGACTGCCACTACATCTCCGGCAACTGGAAGATGAAGGCTCGCATCGAGGCGTTGCAGATGATGCTTCAGAAGCTCG
>Ga0315312_1000913_pt1 | contig 27150 bp, 23 predicted proteins | sample TDP7_MG_FD_203629 | JGI IMG/M metagenome (GOLD analysis project Ga0315312, IMG submission 203629) | Freshwater sediment microbial communities from Lake Towuti, South Sulawesi, Indonesia - TDP7 | ecosystem: Environmental > Aquatic > Freshwater > Lake > Sediment | place: Indonesia: South Sulawesi... | reverse complement strand
CTCAGAAGCTTGCTTCCTGCTTCTCCATATCTTTATGGAAGGAGGAGTTATGACTATCCTCTCTTCGCCGAGTCTAGCTATGTCGCCTCCCTCATCCTTTATGAAGTTGCACAGTTCATTTATCGCATGCTTCGTTTCTTCAACGCTCTTCTTCGCGAGAGGAGTTATCCTGACTATGAGAACATTTCCAAGTTTTATCTCAGACTTGATCTCATCTATATCCGATAAAGTGTGTAGGGGCAGAGCCTTCACGTACAATGATTGCTCGGCTTTCGAAGTCTTCACAATACTTCCTTCCAGCTATTATACTCGGTCATAAGCTTACGGCTAGATACACATTTAGAGAGTGATAGCCATACGATACTTTAAGCGTTTGCTTGTTGACTGAAGTTTTCGTTTATATCCATAGAAGCGAAGGCAACCTATCTATGACATAGATCATGAAATATTTAGTCAAATTTCAGGTCAATCCTAGCATGGCATGTGCGTAGATTTGTCAATTCGCGTGGTCCGGAAGTAGATTTAAGCCCTGTTTTCGAGCGGGATTCAGGTAAAGAAGGTGCTATTTTTGCCTGATGATCTGCCAGATCTCGTCTCCAACAAAATGGACGTTCGAGATGACTTTGCCTTGCTTCATCTCCTTCATTTGATTGGAGTTCACCCGCGTCGATCCGATTGCAAGAGGTTTTCTATACCTCTCGTCAACTACGAGAATCGTTGCTCCTTCTTGGAAAGTTCCCTCGATCGATCTTATCCCTGGAGCCATTATGTCCGCTCCGTTGCATATGTGAGGTATGGCTCCCATATCGACAACAGCCTTAGGCAGCGCATTAAGCGCTTCATTGAACGTCAAGGCAGGGAAGAGCTTTCCACCTTTTCTCAGTATGACCGGTCGATTGTCAATGAATATCAATGCTTCATCTCCAGTTTCCGCTAGTTCGGCTTTCGGCTTCGGGCTGAAGGTTTTTTCATCGAAGCTGTAGGAGGCTTTGAACTCTGATAGAACCTTCTTGATTTCTTTCTCTCGAAGTTGGCGTTTTGAGATTGCTAAAGTCTCTTCCTCCATTACGGCAACCTTTAAATCAGCCTCTCTTACCCTTAAAGTTGAATGTTTGATTTGGTGGGTCAACTGTGTCCGAGGTCGCGACGAAGATATTCGAAGAGAGCTTGAACAAGATTGTTCTGGTTCAGTTGAAGGGAGGCAGAACGGTTAGAGGGAAACTGTGCAGCTTCGATCAACATATGAATCTTGTTCTTGAAGAGGCTGAGGATGCTAGTGATTCGAGCAACCCTAGGAAGCTTGGAACGATCATAGTGAGAGGAGACAACGTGGTTCTCATAAGTCCTCCTCCAAGGCGATGATAGATGGGGAAAGGTACACCTTCGTTCGGCAAGAGAGGGAGCTCGAAGACCCATATTGTATGTCGCCGATGCGGTCGGAGAGCCTATAATATTCACAAGAAGAGATGTGCAGCCTGCGGGTACGGTGCGACTGCACATCTTAGGGAGTATTCTTGGCACTGGAAGAACTCTAGGCGTTAGCCTATACTCCATTTCCGGCGGTCCTTTTTAGGAATTCAATATCTTTTCTGAAAAAGAGGATGCCATGTTCACGTACAGGAAAACGACTTTATTTGGAAGTCCGAGCTTGCTCAAACGTGACTCCGTTTTCAGGAAAGCCTTACAGCCGCCTTAAAGGTATCTGAGCAATTTAAGTTCTAATTAGAAGCAATCTATGGTCTGTAGAACGCCCCGGTGAGAAGAAGCTTGGAGAAAACGCTCGTCGCTATTATAACTGTCGCTGCAATCGTCGTTACCATAGTTCTTTTATCGGTTGGAGTCCAAGGCATCTACGGCTTAACCCAAGCGCTCATCGGGCTCGGTTACCTCGGCGCTTTTCTATCCGGAGTTCTAGGGACGAGCTCCTTGATGATCTCGATCTTCCCCCCTCAAGTGGTAGTATTCCTGATGAGCGCTCCTGCACTTGGCTTCAACCCGATGTTGATCGGTGTCTTGGCGGGACTCGGAGCTGGGATAGGGCAGTACTTACACTATTACATTGGTGCAGGTGGAAGATTCCTGCTCTCAGAGAAGCGGGCGGCATCCATGGAGAAGTGGAAGGCTAGACTCGACAGGTACGGGGTCCCCCTCATCTTCCTTTTCGCAGTTACACCCCTAACGCCAGACGACTTACTCTGGATACCTCTAGGGATGATGAAGTACCCAAAAACGAAAGCTCTCATGAGCGCGATCGTGGGGAAGACGGTGATGCTCGTCCTATGCGCTTACGGAGGATACTATAGCATAGACTTGATCCAGAAGTACCTCGTCGAAATGGGAGGAAGCGTCCCCTAGAAACCATCAAGCCGACAGGAAGGGAACTCCGAAAACCATTTACCGCTGGGGAACTTCAACTAACTGCGATTGGGCCGGTCGTCTAGCTTGGTTAGGACATCTGCCTGACACGCAGAAGGTCGAGAGTTCAAGTCTCTCCCGGCCCACCAGTTTCTCCCATTTTGTGGCGGTGATGAGCCTTGAAGGGTTGTTATTAGATTCATTAAAAGTGGAAGTCTGGGATCAAGGGGAAATAGGATCTTACGAGGAATTTCGATCGACTACATCACTGATGCCAAGCTCTGGCAGAGATCAAGAGGGGCCTACAAGCTTCAGCCTGAACGATTCACACTGAAGGAGATCTTGAGGCTGTCCGATGCAACACTGAGGTCGCTCGTGTAGCATGTTGGCTCAAGATACCCGAGGTCTTAGTGAGTTGAGGTCTATCGTCCGGTCAAACACTTGACGTGCACCCATCTGGTTTCTTCCTCATTCGCGTTCCACCAAGTGATGTCATCTCCCAGCTTGATCGCGCGGCCGCACCTTGGGCATCTTCCTTGGTATTGCGCTTGAACTCTGGAGCCGTCCCATGGCCAGCGCCTGAACCGATACGATCCCTGTTTGTAGTAGGATCTAGTTCTTCCCGTTTGATTCCTCATACCCAAGGCTACAGCTAGCAACAGCAATAGAACGATTGCCAATCCGGCAAGGACCAGTGCAAGGTCAGTGCTGGACAGACTGCTCAATCCACCTTCCGTTGCATCCTATTTGTGACAAGATAATTGCTTCTCGCCTCGATAACCTAACGCTCACTCAACAAGCGTCTTGTGGTTTGTCCTGAACTTCTTTGCATCTATTCCTTGCCTCGTGGGCTGACTGCTTCAATTCGTCCGTACTTTCCGGTCTGAACTACCAGTTCGCCCTCGTACATGCTAGTATAGCCATTCACGATGCGTATACGTGATCCTCTCTTTATCTGGTAAACTTGGGCTCCCCACAAGGTGAGCTTTATCGTATCATGTCCGTCGGAGAGTGTGGACGTGGCCACAGTGGTAAGTTCGCCTCGTTTGGTTTTGACTGTCCTCGCCGTAGTAAGATCCACTACTGTGCCCTCCACTGTCACCCCTCTCATGGACGGGCTAATCTTGCCGATCTCCGTGGGAACGATCTTCTTCGGGGGAGCGGCCTCTAGATCGCGTAGAAGTTGGAGCGGTGCTCGTTCCCCCTCCAGTCTGAGCATAGACTCCGCGGTATCCCTGTGGGATAGAATGTTGAGGCTTCCATGCCACAGAATCTTTTCGTCTATGACAGCGATCTTCTGGTGCAGTGGCAACGGCTTCTCGGGTGCAAATTTGACTTTGACCCCCAAGGAATGTAGCTTGCTTATTCCCTCCTCTGCGGATCGCCTAGCCGCTGAGCCCTCGTCGAGGTAGGACTTCGGTTCTCGCGTGATGACCGCGACCTCCACCTTTCTATGAGTGGCTTTAGAGATTGAACTCGCCAATGTTTCTACGCGCCTTCCGGTGACAAAAGGACAGATGATCGTGATGTGCTCTTTCGCCTCGAGAATATCATGCTCGAAGGTTGGATAGAAATCATCCTGCGAGAAATGCGCTATTGACTTTGCCTTTTCGACCGTGTGTCTCACTTCGCCTTCGCGTAGTTCGAGCAGCTCTCTTCCATCGATGATCTTTCCATTGGAGCGCACGTCCAGCAAGATTTTTGCGAGAAGCTCCTGCACTGGTATCCTGCGACCGACGTAGTCCAAGTCAGCAATTAAAACAAGCTTGTCTTGCGCTCGAGAGATGGCTACGTTCAGAAGCCTGAGGTGGTCGGTTGAGGCGCCGGCAACGAGTCGACTTGGATTGTGCGGCTCGGAGTCGGATATGTCGAAGATGATTATTTGCTTCTCGCGCCCCTGAAATCTGTGCACCGTTGCGACTTCGACTTCTTTTTCGAATCCTGAGTCGCCGGCAAGTTTTCGGATGAATCTTGCTTGAGCACGATACGGGGTTATGATTCCGATCTCAGTGAAGCCACTTGATTTGGCCACCTTGGCCAGCTGCACCGCAATCGAGGCATGCACAAGATTGATCCGTGAATGGGTACCCTTCTTCAAGGCGGACCATGGCTTCAACCCTGAAGTGTCGCATAGAACCAGCGCGTAACCGTGACCCGGCGGGAGGTTGCTTTTGCTTTCGGCCTTCTCTATGACGGAGTCGTCGTCCAAGAGTTTCCCATCATACACGTGCTTGTTGACCAGAGCGGAGATTTGCGGATTCATCCGATACTGTCTCCGAAGCATCTCCAGCCTGGGGCTGCTTTCTCCTGCATCTACGATGCCAGTGCTCTCGAAAATATTCCTCTTCAGCCAACGCCTCGCGTTCTCACTGTCGGACTGCACGATAGCAGGAAGTTGCTTGAAGTCGCCTGCGAGGACCGTTCTCTTCTTCGCTAGGGCGCATACGAAGTAGAGCATCGGGAGAGTTGCCATACTCGCCTCGTCGACGATCACGGAGTCGAAGCCCCTTTGGTATATCTCCCGTCTCAACCAGGATTTCGCAAGGGTGGCGCCTACAATCCTAGCCTTCTGGATAATCGCTTGCTCCATTTCTTGCCTGCGCCGCTGCAACTCTTCGATCTCCTTTCGAAGGGCTCGAACTTGGTTTTCGATAGATGGGATCTCTGCCAAGAGAGATTGCTCTGTCTCGCCGGCTAGTTCCCTCACAAGGTCGCTATGCCGCTTTGAGAGGACCTGCTTGCCTGCCTGCAATTCATCTAGTCTGACCTTGGCTTGATTAAGCTGCATCCCCGCGGCTCTGACTTCTCTTTCAAGCTTGGAAGGATCGAGACGCTTTATGATTCTGGTGAGCGTGCTCGCCGACCTAGCAGTCAGGAGCTGGTTTTCGAGCTGCCGTAGCCTCTGTTCCTGCAATGACAGCGCCTGTGAATACATGAATTGTTGCTGATCGTTTGCCGAAATCTGGGCGCAGACCTTCGAAACCTCCCGTGCTTTCTTGAGCAGCTTCTGCTTCACATCAAGCTGAATGGAGAGATGCGACATCTCAGTCTGAAGGTCTGCAATCTTCGAATCAAGCTCAGCTGACCTACGTGCTGCAATCTTCGAAGGCAGCAAGGTCTCAGGGAAATCTTGGGCTTGCGGCGTTCCGAAGCGTACTATTTCTCCTAGGGAGTAGCCTGGATCCCGCCTAATCTCCTCCTCCGCCTTGGTTAGCGCCGTGTCGACAGCCACATTCGTGTTGGACGCAACAAGTAAGGTCTCGCCATTCCTGAAGGCTTCTTGGACGAGAGCTGCCAATGTTGTTGTTTTGCCAGTTCCTGGAGGCCCCCAGATATAGAAGACGTTGCTCCCAAGCGCTTTGGCCACGGCCTTGTTCTGAAACTCGTTCAGGTGGGGCGCCTCGAAATGTGACTCTGAGAGATGCGGGACCTCGATCCCGAATAGATAGCTTGCTATGTTATGATTGAATGCTCGCATTTCCTTCGACTTCTCTATTCTCTCTTTCAGTATCTCCAGCAAGAATATGGGATCCATGAAGATCTCGGCTTCGGCGATCGTCTGCCCCAGATGTTTCTCGACTGAGATAAGGACGTCCAAGCCCTCTACGGAGATTATCTCTGCGCTAATCTTGTCGCTGACCCCTGCGATGCGAAGGCCTGCGGGCATGTCGTCCTGAAGCGGTTCGCCCTCGAAATGAAACCTGTAGATATACAATGATCCGATCCTGTTGACAAGCTCCCCTCTCCTGAGAATATAGCGCGCGGAGCCTCCCTCCTTGTTCAGGTGCTCAATCTCATCCGACAGGGCAGCGACAAGATTACTGGTCAAATCCGCGAGAGATTTGATCTCCTCCGCAGCTGTCCCTGTTTCGCGCTTTGGCGCTTGGTGAAGCTGTCGGATGGACTCAGGAGGAACCCAAGCACCGCACTTGGGACAGAATCTGATTCCCGTTTTCGGAATCTCTCTCACAACGAGGCCGCAAACGCGACAGCGCCAGACGGATAGAAATTCCAAAGAACGGCCACCGACGGACGAGCGCTATGCGATTGAGAAGGAAAAGGGAGATGTCTCCGCGAATAACTCTTTCTGAATGGCTGGTAACTTCACCAAAATCAGTATCGCTAGAAGACAGACAAAAATTACCAGAATAATCTCGCAAGGTCCTATAAAAGGCATCAGAACACCCTACCTTTCAACGATTTCCGATCGAAGAACCACAGTTGCTGCAAAATTTATCTTTTGAACCCAGTATTCCCCCGCAGAAAGGACAGAACTGCTTGCCTTTCGGGATAATGTACATAGGCCTCCCTTTACTTGAATACACTATTGGCCGGAAACTCGATTCTTTAGGTGTAGTAATGCCAAAGGCTCTCCTTCTTTCTCTACTTCTTGTTGATGCTATAACCAAGAATACAATTGCCGCCAACACGCCAAATGTGATAAGAACGACTAAGAATAAGCTTTGATCGCCTTCAGACTGAGACGACGGCGAAAGTAGTTGAGACAAGGTTTGTGTTGGGGTTGGCGTTGGAGTTGGCTTTGGTGGAGGCGTTGTAATGACAACTGTCACACTCGTCTGATATGTTTTTCCACCTCCCTCACCTACAATTGAGATGGTGTGGCTCCCTTCTGGTGCCGACAACGTTGTACTCAGTCTCATGGTGGACGATGTCGGCGGAACCGGTGAGGTTGAACTGAAAGTTGCGAGACAGCCAGCAGGCACTCCGACTGCTTCAAGAAAAACTGTGGAATCAAATTCATCAATCGGACTTAGATTTATCGTAACATCGCCAGAGTCACCTTGTCTGATATTGATAGTCGAAGTGGAAGCGGATATCGTGAAGTCGGGGATTATCACCCGTGAAGAGATTGAAGGTTGTGATGTGGGGAGATTGAATCCGAGGCTCGGCTCCCAAGGCAATTTGAGCACGCTTGCAATCTTCTTGAATATCCACCCAACCAGTTCGCTTTCGTAGAGGTTATTTGCGAAATCGATGTGTAGTGTCAAGACGTATCTGTACTTAAAGGCCAAGGATGCCGTTTGGCCTCGTTGCGCCGTTGGATTCACGTTTGCAGAAAAGGTCTGCAATGTACCTGACCACACGTCACACGACGTGATGGATGTCGAAATTGGGCCGCTTGGTTCTATGTCAATGATAAATTGATTGATTAAGTAGAGTTCTGTGTTGCGTAGAACCACATCAGCCGCGGCGTTTATAATCAATCCCGAGCCCGGCTCAATCACATTGGCCAGATCTGAAACTGCATAGATGACCAATTTCGCCACAGGCCTTAGATCCACTTGCCTCACATATTGTTGGAAGAGCGGAATAGCCGGATCGAGCGAGAATGAGGTTCCACCGACCGTAAGAGTTGCGCCAGTCCCGAAGCCCGTGCCTATATCTACTGAGAATGATTCACCGGGCATTATCTTGTTTGGAAGGCCTGTGAAAGAGAATCCCATTGGCACTTGAGCTGCAACCGCAAAACTGCCGTGTTCGAAGCTGTAGGATTTTGACCAACTGAATGTTGGTGAGTCATTCACGGTCGGGGTAATTCTTTGTACAGCCTGAACTTGTGATTGAATCGGAATGGTAATGAGAAACAACGAGAGCAGGAAAAGAAGAACCAAGCCTCTCTTCATGAAAAACAACACCGGCCCGTGCAAATATTATAAGGCATTCTTGCATATTTTAATTGCGCTAATGAATTGTAGTGATATACTGTCATGTGACCAGCTATAACTCTCCGAGTGAGGGTAGAACGTGACAAAAAAAGCTACTCGCATGGTACTGTTTGTTCAAACAGTGTTGCTCATCCTTAGCTTCCAGTTTCGCGGATACGCGAGCGCTGAAACGGTTAGTCTAGCGCCGACTGATGATGCCTACGTAAGCTCTTTGTATCCGTACGTCAACAGGGGATCTGACAAACTCCTCTTGGCCAACTATAGGTCAAGAGACGTGGACGTGAAAATATTAGTCTACGTCAAGTTTGACTTGTCCAACATCCCCTCGAACGTCGAGCTAACTTCTGCGAAGTTAGAGCTGTACTCGATGAGCTTAACCATACCCTCACAGATTTCAATCCACTATTGTCCATATAACACTTGGAATGAGCGTGAGATAACCTATGCTAACGCTCCAGAGTACGATCCGACTTCAACCAGCAGCTCTTATGTGAGTGGCGCGAATACATGGTACTCCTGGGACTTGACGGGCGATGTCAGAAACGCGCGAGGCAGGCAGCTATCCGAAGTACTTCAAATCAGCTTTTCATCCGAGCCTAATCATGTTTCATTCTACTCAAAGGAAGCATCAGACTCGTCATACAGGCCAAGACTGAAGATAGAGTATGTAAGTCATAAAGTATCGACAAGCGAGACCACATCATTCAGTACAGAAGAGAAAACGCAGATAACTCCACTTCCTCCACCTGGCATCATAGGATTCCCTATCTTTTGGATACTCGCCCCTATCATAGCTTTGTGCGCTCTTGCTGTCGGCGCGTTATACTTTACAAGAAGTAGACGAGGCGTTCCTCCTTCTGCACGTAGGCGAGTCAAGCCGATGCCTCCGTCACCTCCACAAGTCCCGAAAACTCCTCCTGCAATGCCAGAGGTTCCACCGGCTCCTAAAGAGAAGAAACTTCCTGAAGTCAAGATAACTCCTGCAGAAAGTCTCGTGCCACTGGACGACAAAGTCTATCTGTACATCGTTGACCACGGTGGCGTAATCTCTTGGAGTCAAGCATCAAAAGAGTTAGGCATCTCTATTGAGGAATTGAAAGCTTCTGTTGAAAGGCTAAAACAACAACAAAGGATCGAATAGAAGCACAAAGGTAACGTCTGATCCCCTCAAAACTCTTGAGCATTATGCGCGTTTTTCGCCTACTTCTACCCCTGTGAACCGTGAAGTCAAAATCGGTTCCTTGGACTCGAGAGAGAACTAGCAACAATATTCCAAACCAAAAAAGCGTTGGTTTTTTAGGTGAAATCGACTGGATATGTCAGATCCGGTTGGACTGATTATGGTAAAGATCGTTGGAGTTTCAGGCAGTCCTAGGGAAGGCGGCAACACGGATCGCAGTCTGCAGGAAGCGTTGAGATCCTGCTCCGAAACCTGCAGCACCGAGTTGATAAGTCTGGCAAACCTGAAGATAGCTGAGTGCAATGGTTGTGACCGTTGTAAGAAGGAAGGGACTAGAAAGCTTCCTTGCCCACCACATGATGATGACATGACGCGACTCTACGGTGAATTGGCGTCAGCAGACGGATTCATATTCGCAAGTCCTGTCTACTATGGCTCAGTAACCGGCATAATGAAAATATTCATGGATAGATTCATTCCCTTCTATGATGATTTGGAATCGAGGAGTGAACTCAAGGGCGCATTGCGATTCAAGCCAGCCGGCGCCATCGGTGTAGGCGGAGGTAGAAATGACGGCATAGAGGCCGTTCTATACACATTCTATAGATTCTTCCTATACAATGACATGGTCATTGTAGGCACAGCCGGTTATCCAAGCTCAGCCTCAAATCTAGGAGGAACAATCTTCTCCGATAGCAAACCAGATGCGCTCACAAGAGACGCCTCTGGGAGAAACACTCTCCGAGCATTGGGAAACAAAGTCTCGTTGATTGCGGAGAAACTTGCCGAAAGCGGTAAGAAGTGAAGATGAACGAGAGACCTCAAGACTCGTGAAGCTTAAGTCAACCTGAAAGCTACTGTGGTGTTGCTGCGTCTCCCAGGATATATGCTTCGCCTTAGTTGAATTTGGACAGTCATCCTCGAATTTTGAAGTCGCAGTCTAACTGTTCAGCGATTCCTTTACATTTAGAAATATCTATGGCTTCAACGTTCACAACTGTCAATCTGACCTGAGAGAAGTATCTCTTGCAATCTTTAGCGAAATCAAGCATAGCTTGATATGCTCCAGTTAGTGAAGGTTTACAAAGTTCATCGTACTTCTCTTTGCTCTCAGCATTGAGGCTTATCGATACTGAGTCGATACCTGCATCCTTCAATTCTCTCGCTACTTCTCTATCCTTGGCACGTAACTGAGCCAGTCCGTCGGTATCCAAGCGAATCTCCAGATGGGGATATCTCTGTCTTATTCTTCTCGTCAGATCGAGAACCATGTCTAGCATGATGGTCGGCTCTCCAAACCCACACCAGACCACTTCCTTGTCAGACTCTTTCACCTCGCCTCGAAAACTGCTCCAGACTTCATCAACAGTCGGTTCTCTATCAAGCCGAAGCCTGTAACCGGATAGACCCGAAGAGTAGTTTTTCACGCAGAAGGAGCAGCTGTTCGTACAACGATTGGTTATGTTCAAGTAAACTGTATGAGGTCTGGGGGCATACCTGTAGACAACGGAGCCGCCATAGGTCCCTGAGTCATCATTCAAATAGAGTAACCTACTCACCATCAATCGTATGATAATATCAAGTTTCTTAAACCAGATAAGGTCATTAGGCGGTACCTCAGCATTTCTTCATGGGTGAAATCTTGAAGGTTTACCTCATGAAGGATCAAGTGAGGGGAGATTTCACAGAGATATTCATCCCTACTCCAAAGGCTAACATTGACATCGTCTTGAGAAAGGACAAGTCGCTTGCAATAATGAAAGTTGATGAAATTCCGAAGAAGGCGAGAGAAGTTGAAGCGAATGTCAATCTTGAAGCCCTCGAAGCGATCTATGAAATGTACACTTCCCTCAAAGAGATTGAAACGAAGTCTGTAACGGCTCTGCAGAAAGTGGTGATCCAACCTCTCTCCAACCAAGAGGAGATCAAGAGCTTAGTCAAAAGCTAGGCTCCTCCACATTCCTCGCAAGAGGAAGACTGAGAACCAAACGAGTTCGTGGATTGGATCTGGACATCGTAAAGCTCAGGGTTCTCAGCGGCAACAGCAGCAGTTCGTCTATTCCTTTTCAGATGACTATTTATAGCGTGGCTACGAGAGTATCTTGAACAGTTTTGGTGAAGGCGCGTCCCGCATTTCCGTTTACAGCCTTTGTCGATCAAGAACTGTTCAAGCTGGCTCTTATTCTGAATGCGATAAACCCGAAGATAGGTGGCCTTCTCGTTCGAGGTGAGAAAGGGGCAGGAAAGTCTGTTCTAGTTAGAGCTCTAGCAGATCTACTTCCGGAGATCGAGGTTGTCAAGGGCTGCCCCTTCAACTGTAGCCCAAACGACCCGACCAATATGTGCGACCCTTGCAGGTCGAGGTTTGAGAGAGGCGAAAACTTGGAAGTTGAGCGTAGGAAGATGCGTGTCATCACTCTACCCATCGGGGCTACTGAGGATCGTGTCGTAGGAACTCTAGATTTGGAGAAAGTTCTCCGTGAAGGCGTCAGAGCTCTCCAGCCAGGCATATTGGCGGAGGTCAATCAGAACATACTTTACGTCGACGAGATCAACCTACTTCCAGACCATATCGTCGATAGCATACTCGACGCTGCAGCTATGGGCTGGAACCTCGTTGAGAGAGAAGCCATCTCGGTATCCCATCCCTCGAGGTTCCTGCTTGTCGGCACAATGAACCCTGAGGAGGGAGATCTACGCCCTCAACTTCTAGATCGCCTACCCATGTCTGTCACAATCAAAGGTGTAGCTGATGAAGCGCAACGCACGGAGATAATCAAGCGGAATCTTGAATTTGAGCGCGACCCTTCCGCCTTTGCGGATAAGTATGAAAATGATCAGAAGCAGCTGATGGGCCGAATCGTTAAGGCTCGCGAGCTCCTACCAAAGGTGACTGTACCGGACGTATTTCTAAACGGCGTAGCGAAGATGGCTATTTCGCTTCAAGTTGATGGACATAGACCAGATATAGTGATAACTAAGGCTGCGACGGCTATAGCGGCCTTCGAAGGCAGAACGTCTGTCGAGACATATGACATGCAGAGAGCGGCTGTACTTGCTCTAGGCCATAGAACTCGGAGAGGGGGGTTCGAGGAGCCAGCTTCGCCTCAAGATGTTGCAGCTTCATATGACAAGGCGTTGGAAGAGGCTAGGCGTGAAGAGGAGATAAAAAGCCAACAGACAAGGAGGGAGTCTCAAAGGCATAATCGTCCGGCTAGAGGCTCGAAATCTGGCGGCGACTCAACTTCCAGTAGAAGTATGAAGGCCGCCGGGACTTCAGGGCCTCCGAAAGCTCTTTCACGTCTAGACCGAGCCGCCAGATCTGTGAAGGACTCTGCCAAGCGATTCATCTCGTCGATGTCGAGAAAGCCAAGCGATCGTTTGACCAAGGAAGGCAAGCGGCGCGATGAGGCTTCCCAGCAGGGAATGGATCAAGGACACGTTAGGTATGGCCCTCCACTGAGATCTAAGGGAGCCCCGCTCGGTTGGGGGGAGAGGATCCTCTCAAAGTTCAGACCTTCCAGCTGCCACTTGAGGCTGCCTGTTGAGCGATTCATAACTAGGAAACGAAGATCAGTCATCGCCAAGAGAGCGCCCACCGTAGTCACCTTGAAGAGGGGAAGATACGCCTACTACGAGATACCGCCACAGCCTTCTGATGATGTAGCCTTCCTCCCCACGATCCAATCAGCAGCCATTCGTGGTGGAACGAGGCACGAAAAGGTCAAGGTTGAAGTTCTGCCTGAGGACTTGAGGACGAAGGTGCATGAGTACAAGGCACCCTCATTGATAGTTCTACTGTTGGATTCATCAGGCTCTATGGTAAGCAACCTACCATACGTCACTGAAGCGATTCTCGCCTTCCACGAGGACGCGTATAAGCATAGGGATCGAGTTGGCCTAGTAACCTTCAAGGGAAACGATGCATATGTGCTCCGCCACCCAACGACAAACCTCAAGCTCATCGAGGGCGATGTAGCGCGGATCGCTATGAGCGGGTATACCCCTTTAGCCGCCGGCTTGATGAAAGCATGGGAAGTTGTGATTCAAGAGACTAGGAGGAACAAGGATGTGATGCCTCTCGTCGTGCTGATAACAGACGGTAAGGCGAATGTCTCTCTGAAGCGTAGGGGGCGGTTCACGAGAACCACTAGAGATGCGATACGCCACGCGATCGATGCGTCGCAACTACTGGCGAGGTTCAAGATACCTGTCGTCGTGATCAATCCAGATCATCAAGTCTCCTCCCCCATCAGTATCCTTCCTCCCAACCTTCTTTCCTTTCCACCCAGCGAACTTGCGATGGAGATAGCAAGAATAACTAAAGGCGCATACTATGGATTTCGGGGTGGACAGATGGTTCGCTTTCCACGTTACGGGCCACCTCAACGTAGTGACATCCTCAGAAACATAAGCGGCTTCGACTGAGACCTTCATCGAGTTTGAGATTACGGCTAGAATCTAATCCATGAATGTGATTTGATCTCTGTTAGCCTTCGACCGGTCCAAAAGATATCTTTTTTCAAAACGTTTCATACGGGTTCACTGGGACTTCTTTGGGATTGCGTTGATGACCGCTCCGAATATGAAGAGGAAGACTGCTATCACGTAGAGTAGGAAAGGCAGCTGGTACGCCCTGATCTCGGTCTCAACCATTTGGACTAGGGTGTACGCTCTGAATGTCCCATAGATCCAAGCCACATTGGCCACAACATGCAAGATCATAGAAGCCATTCTTTTCATGCCCAGTATGATGCTTCCGTCTATTAGTACCAGTATACCAAGGATGAAAGGAAGCCCAACATCCCGTGCGTACAAGGGTATGTGCTCCCTTTCCAGCATTCCTTCAACAAAGAGGAACTGATTAAGTTTGTAAGCTGCATAACCCAGTGCAACAATCCCTACGGCAATGACAAGGATTCCTAGAAAGACTCCGCCCTTCAACTGCTATCTCACTTTGAGATAGATTGCCTTCAAAATTATATAACACTTCACCACTCATTGCTTCAACCGGGACATCAATCACGCCCAGGAATAGTTTGATTAAGTTCGCGTTTTCCTCCTAGTTGGATAATCACACTTTTGCGAGCATCGGGATTCTCTTCTGCAGATCTGTGACGATACCGGTCACATGCTTTGACATTTCTTCATCTCTCTTTCTCGGCTCTGGTTTGTCGTGCAGGAAGCGAGGCGGTTCCGCTCGTTCCAAATTTCTGTAGAGCTCAAGCCAGTCTTTAGGGATCTCTTCTCTAGGTCTTGCTTCTGCGAGTTCATTGAACGCTATAGTCCAGCACCTCACAGCATTTCCTAGATTGTAGCCTCCGCCTCCAAGGACGGCAAGTCTTCCGTTGCAGACTTCATGGGATAGTTGGTGTATCGTCGAGACAATCTCTCCGTAGGCATGTGTGGTCAAATCTAGGTGCGCCAACAAATCATTAGCATGTGAGTCTGCTCCACATTGCATCAGTATTATTTCAGGCTCGTAGGCCCGGGTCAATTTCGGAACGATCTCTCTGAAAGCGTTCAGATAGGGTTCATCATACGTGAAAGGCGGAACGGGGATGTTCACTTTGTATCCTCTTCCCTCACCTTCCCCGATCTCATTCGCAAATCCTGTTCCTGGGAAGAGGTATCTTCCATCCTCATGGAAATCTATGTCCAGTACGGATGGGTCTGAGTAGAACCCGTACATAACGCCGTCTCCGTGATGCGCATCTATATCGAGGTACATGATCCTCTTCAAGCCATATTTCTTCTTGAGATATGCGATGCATAATGCTGGGTCGTTGAATATGCAGAACCCTGAAGCTCGATCTGGATGAGCGTGATGAAGCCCCCCAACTGGATTGAACGCATGTTCAACCTCCTTCCGCATAACGAGGTCGACAGCCGCCAACGAGGCGCCGACGAGCAGCAGTGAAGATTCATAGCACCCCTTGTAAGCCGGTGTATCTCCAGAGTCCAACAGCCCATAGCCAACCTCACTGAACCGTTTGACCGTCTCGATATACCGCTCTTCATGGAAAAGCGAGAGGTCGCTTCGGTCTGAGGCTTTAGGTCTGACTACTGAAACGTTGTTAAGGTCAAGGGTCCCCTGAGCCTTGACGAGCTCGAAAGTCAAGTTGAGTCTCTCAGGCCTAAGCGGATGAGACTCTCCAAAATCATAGTCGAGGAGAGCATCGCTGTAGATGAACGCTGTTCTTGAAGCCATCGCAAGAGCACCGCAATAGAGAGTCGTGAAGAGGAGGCCTATCTGAATTCTGGATCGAAATGAGACGTTAGGCTTGTCATGCCGCGTACGATTTTTTCAGGATCTCTTGAATCTTGCTGACCGTTGTAAGCGGGACATTCGGTTCCGCTGTTATGACTACTGCCCCTCTGATGTATGGGAAGCCAAAGACCAGCATCTTGCTGAATTGAACATGCAAGTGTTGGGGTGGACCCCAATACTGCGCGACCTTCACAACTACGCCTTGAATCACTGCTATCCAGAATTCCCGAAGTGCCATCGCCTCATCTGATAGATAGGGCTCGACATGACTTTTCTTCTCCTCGAAAGCGATTTTCCCTTCCTGATCGATTATCATAACCCAACGGATCCCTTCATGAACGTTGAGAATTCTCTTGCAGATCTCTTGTGGTGATAACATGGAAACCAACGCATACATCTATTGGGGTTGCTTTAAACTTTCCAATAGGTCCCTCTATTGACCTGAGAAGCCGTCAGCTTACCATGCTTCGACTCCAATCTTCTTCGAATCGACTTCAACGACGACTCTTCTTTCATCGACGACCTCTCCGACTTGCCTTGCATCTCGCAGGGTCCTTAACGCCTTACTTGCTTCATTCTTCGGGCAGATCACGAGGAAGCCGGTTCCCATGTTGAAGGTTCGGTACATCTCTCTATCTGAAACATCACCCTGCTCTTGGATCTCCTTGAAGATCTCGTGAGGCCGAAATAGACTTTGAAGATGGAATCCAACATCTGCTCTTTCACCGATTCTCTTCAGCTTTGAGAAAGCGCCGCCTGTAATGTGAGCTAGACCATGAATCTGAATTCTCGACTTCAGTAGCTTCATTATCTCGCTGACGTAGATCCTCGTCGGCGTCAGCAGTTCTTCGGCAGTGTTCCTATCGAATCCCTCCTTGAACAGTATCTTCCTTGCCAGTGTCAACCCGTTGCTATGGATTCCGCTACTCTGCAGTCCAATTACCGCATCCCCGACCTTCACCCTCTCGCCTGTTATAATCCTGCTCTTCTTCACTACGCCGATACTCATAGCTGAGAGATCGAACCCATGAATAACGTCAGGCATAACCGCTGTCTCTCCAGCAACAATCGCGATCCCAGCTTCTCTAGCCCCTCTCTCCAAGCCTATCGTGACATCGTTGACGAGTCTTCGATCCATTCTTTCCAGAGCGAGATAGTCGACCATCGCGACGGGTTCAGCTCCAACGCAGATTAGGTCGTTAACATTCATCGCTACGCAGTCTATCCCGACTGTTCGATACTCCTTCAGCATATCCGCAATCAAGACTTTCGTTCCAACACCGTCCGTGTGAAGTGCGAGAGTGTTTCCTCCTCCTATATCGATCAGGCCTGCGTAATGTCCTCTTATATCCAAGACTCGACCGAACTTTCCTTCTCGTGAACGAAATGTCGCTGAGAGAATCTCATCGATGTGCGATTGAACCTTGCGTATCTTCTTAATATCGATTCCAGTCTTCGCGTAAGTTAAACGCGTCCTGACTCACCCTGAGACTACTTGCATTTCAATTGGAGGATCCTTTGAGCTAGGTAAGCTGCGTTCTCAGCATTATCTACGCCGACGCATGCGACTGGAACGCCTTTGGGCATTTGAACTATCGAGAGAAGAGCGTCTAATCCTGAGAGGGCTTTACTGACGGGAACTCCGATGACAGCCTTCTTGGTCCTAGCAGCAATATAGCCTGGGAGATGAGCTGATAATCCCGCGATGGCTATGTAGACATCCGCTTCAGATGAAGCAATGTAATCTTCCAGCTCTTTGAAGTTCCTATGGCAAGACAAGATCTTCGTTTCAAAAGCTATGCCGAGTTCTTTCAGCGTGATTTCTGCTTTCCGAGCGACCTCAAGGTCACTCTTCGAACCCACCACGATAGAGACTTTACCTTTCATAGGAAATCATCTCTTTCCGAACTTCCATAATTCACTCAGATCGTACTCTATGTCGCAGTTGACCTGCTTCGCAGATGCGATCAATGTATTGTGTAGAAGCATGGCCACGGTCATCGGGCCAACTCCTCCTGGAACAGGCGTTATGTATGAAGCCTTCTGAGCGACCTCCTCGAAGTCAACGTCTCCGCAAAGCTTGCCCTCAATTTTGCTGACGCCTACATCTATCACAACCGCACCATCCTTCACCATCTCACGAGTGACTATGAACTCTTGGCGCCTTCCAACTGCACTTACAAGAATATCCGCGTCTCGCGTGAACTCCTGTAGGTTCCGTGTCTTCGAGTGGCATACAGTTACTGTCGCGTCGGAGTTGAGAAGAAGGATATCTGTGTTCAGAAACAGCATTTGGAGAGGGTCTACATTCGACATCAGGCTGTAGAGAGGCTTACCCACGAGGTTGCTTCGGTTAATAATTACAGCGTGTTTTCCTTCGAGATCTATCTTATAGTAGGCGAGCATAGCCATGATCCCTTTGGGCGTGCATGGGATGAGATCGCATTTCTTGTAAGACGCCTTACCTGAGTTGTAAGGATGCAACCCGTCCACATCCTTGTCTGGATGAACACTCTCGACGAGCTCGTAGCCATCGATAAATCCTGGGATTGGAAGCTGGATCAATATGCCGTGAACGTTCGAATCTTCATTCAAGTTTTCGATGAGCTTGATCACTTCTTCTTGCTTGACATCGGTAGGGAGCTGCAGGTTCTTTGATACGATTCCAACTTCCTCGCAGCTCCTGTGTTTTATCCTCACATATGTCTGTGATGCAGGATCATCGCCTATCAAGATCGTCGCTAAGCAAGGCGATACTCCTCGGGAACGGAGTGAATCAACTTCACGTTTGATATTGGCCTTCACCTCTTCAGCGATCTTTCTGCCATCCATTATCTTCGCAGTCATCAGAGCAGATCCTCCAAAGGCTTCCCGACTTTAGCCCATTCAGCTTCCTGATACTCGATGTACGCCTTCTGCCTTTCATTCCATTCTTCTTCCCAATTTCCACTATAATCCCTCTCTACGATTCCTCTAACTATCTTCAATCGCCCATCGATGTGCAGCTGAATAGCTTTCGAATAGAATCTATGCTCATACACCAGAATCCTATCCGCCAAAGTGTGAACATTATCACTCGGCTTTACAGGGACCGTATGTTGAAGAATAATTGGACCGGTGTCCACGCCTTTGTCCACATAATGGATCGTGCACCCAGATTCCTTCTCGCCAGCCTTCAATATCGCCTCATGAACGCGTTCACCGTACATCCCCCGGCCCGAATACTTCACCATATTCTTGGCTGGGTGGATGTTCATTATCCTCCATTGATATTCATCGACGAAGAGAGGGGTGAGCACTTGCATGAAGCCCGCAAGCACAACTAGATCTACATCATGCTGTTTCAGTGCATCGATAGCTTTTCTATCGAAGATCTCACGTTCCTTCTCTCTGGCTTCTTTACTGGGAAACTTCTTTCCCTGAATCCCTTCAATGTAGACCGGATCGATTCCCGCTTGTTCAGCCCGTTTCAACGCGTAAGCGTCAGCATTATTACTGATCAAAACGCCGATTCTGGCGTTCTTCAATACGCCAAGTGAGATGTGGTCGATTATCGACTGGAAATCTGAACCTCTACCTGAAGCCAAGACTCCGATGATCTTCGTCATGGCCTTATCGATCTCACATGGTCAATTCTTCTCTGGACCAATTCTCGAGTTCCTATGTCTCTCCTGTGACGGAGGTTTCCATTGAAATAGCCGGTGGCATCTTCGGCGATCCTCTCAGCTTCTTCAATAGAGTCAGCTACACCGAGAACCCCGACCGTTCTAGAGCTTGTCGTAACCAGCTGCTGGCCGACCATGTCTACGTTAGCGTAGAAGAGCATAGCTCCAGCCTTCTTTACCCCTTCCTCATCAACGGTGAATGGTTCATTCTGCTTTCCTCCGCCGGGATAGGAGGCTGGAACAATATACTTGCAGACGGTTGCTTTCCTTTCGAATGTCGCTCTGATCTTGCTCAGTTTTCCATCTACGATGCCTTGATAGATCTCAACTGGGTCGCAGCCCTCAGAGAGCAGAGGCAACACGTTCATGTTCTCGGGATCGCCGAAACGGCAGTTGAATTCCACTAGCTTAGGCGTGAAGTCTTCTCTATTCCATCCGACGCCAAGAAGGAATTGGCCGTAGAGGATGCCTTTGTAAGGTGATCCCAACTCCTTCCTGAGAGCGTCAACAGTATCCGTCATTATCTTTACGCTCTTCTCGTAGTTCTCTCTGTCAAGGAAGGGTAGGAGATGATCTGCGTCGCTGTAGCTTCCCATGCCGCCAGTATTCGGTCCTAGATCTCCATCGTAGGCTCGTTTGTGGTCTTGAACACACGGCATTGGAACAAGGTTCATTCCGTCAACGAATGCTTGAATTGTATATTCTTCGCCGTCAAGCTTCTCTTCGACAACAACTTTCTGGAGATCACCGATCTTCTTGGCAAATATCTCTCTCACGTACTGTTTGGCTTCCTCTTTATCTTTCAGATGCTCCCCGACGACTTGAACGCCCTTTCCGCCAGTCAATCCGGCGGGCTTGACGACGACCGTGTCTACAGAATCTATGTACTCTGCAGCCTCGTCTGGGTCTGTGAAGACCTCGCATTTCGGAAGCCCATCTATCCTATACTTCTTCATCAAAGCTCTACAGAACGCTTTATCGCCCTCTATCATCGCCAAAGCCTTTCTAGGTCCGACGCAATCGATTTCCTTCTCTTGCAGCGCGTCGACGACGCCGTTGACCAGCGGCGCTTCGGGACCTATGACTGCGATGTCTACCTTGTTTTCGAGTGCGAAGCTTGAAACGAAACTGGCATCTGTAATCTTGCCGACCACGTATCTCTTTGAGCAGGCGATTATCCCGGGGTTCTTTCCGCTCATAGCGGAGTAGAGTTCTGCGTCGCGGCTCTTGGCGATGCTCTCCGCGATTGCATGCTCCCTTCCGCCCGATCCTACCAGCAGCACTCTTGTCATGGGTCCATCTCCCAGTAGCGTACCCTTTCATTCAACCTCTTCCCTTTCATCTCATCAGCTATCTTCTGGGCTAGCGGGGTCGGATAGCTTCCCGTAAGACATGCTAAACAGAGTTCGTCAGGTTCAAACCCAATTGCATCGACCAGCCCTGGTAGAGTCTGGTAACATAGCTTATCGGCACCGATCGTCTTGGCGATTTCAGGAATCTTCTGGTTGGCGGCGATCAGTTCGCTGTGCGTCGCAATATCGATCCCATAGAAGCATGGGGAGATTATTGGTGCGCATGTTATCCATACGTTAACCTCTTTCGCACCAGCTCTCCTCACGAGGTTAACGATCTTTCTCGAGGTTGTTCCTCTAACTATGCTGTCGTCGACTAAGACGACCTTCTTGTCTTCTAAAACTGATCTGACAGGATTCAACTTCACGTTGACCGAGTCGTCTCTAGTTCGCTGCTCAGGCATGATGAAGGTTCTTCCAATATACCGGTTCTTGATCAAACCTTCCGCTACGTAGACTCCGGTTTCTCTAGAGATTCCCTCTGCAGCGGGCCGCGCTGTGTCAGGGACAGGAACTATGACATCTGCATCGATCTCGTAGGTTTCAGCGAGGTTCTTTCCTAGATTTATCCGGACCGAGTAGACATCTTTTCCGTTCAGCACTGAATCTGGACGGCTGAAGTAGACGTACTCGAACATGCAATGAGCCTTCCGTTCGCAAGGAGCGATCTGCTTCGTCCAATTCTCTCCGTCTTCACTGATCACCATCATCTCTCCAGGCTTCACGTCTCCAATCTTGTCGATTCCGTTCACGTTGAGGGCGACGCTCTCCGATCCGACCATTGTTAAACTCTCGTTTTCTCCGAAGCATAGGGGTCTGAATCCGTTAGGATCTCTGAAAGCGATCACTTCTCCTTCGCCTGTAACTGCTGTAACGGAGTATGCTCCTTCAAGTTTGGTCATGCAGTTCTTTACGCTCGTCTCAATGTCTCTTGTCCGCATCAGCTCGTGGACCATCGTCTTCAGGATGACTTCCCCATCGCATCGGGATGATAGGAATATGCCGTTCGAGAGAAGCGTCTTGCTCAAATCAATAATGTTGACTAGGTTGCCGTTGTGGCAGAGCGCCATCCCTTTCTTTTGGAAATCTACGAAGAATGGTTGAGCGAAGTTGTCGATTGCGACTAGGTTCTTTGAAGTATCCTTGTCCGCAGGTCTGCCGACGGTCGAGTATCTCACATGTCCTATTCCGATCCTTCCAGCTAGTGCTGAGAAGTTCTTCAGTGTGCTCACTAATCCTAGTTCTTTCCTCTGGTGGAATGTGTTTCCATCGAACGTGAAGACTCCGCTTGACTCTTGTCCTCGATGTTGGAGGGCTATGAGTGCAAGCCAAATATTGTTTATGACGTTCCCACTCTTGTTTGCAGCTCCAACTACTCCGCAACTTTCCTTAAGATCTTTCATCCTTCGACCAGCTTCTTTATTGCTTCGCCATACGCTTCCTTCATATCCTGAAGCGAGCACGAGAGACTCGTTCTCTTCGATGAGAATTCTAGAGGGCCTGCGCTTACTTCACCGATCTTGGCTGAAGGTAAGCCATATCTCTTGAAGATCTTGAGTGTCTTCTCCGGTTTATCGGTCGATATTATGAATCTGGAATTTGACTCCGAGAACAGCAGCTCGTCAACACGCAACCTTTCTGCTGGAACCTTGTCTAGGCTTATTCTTGCGCCTAGGTCGCCGATTATGCACATCTCTGCAATCGCAACAGCGAGACCGCCTGAGGAGCAATCATGGCATGATGAGACGTAACCTCTCTTGATGCACTCCAAAACTGCTTTCATAGTCTTCTTCTCTAGGTCCAGGTCGATGGAGGGAGGCGACCCATCGTAGATTCCTAGAGTTCGATAATACTCCGATCCTCCGATATCGAGGCCTGTAGAGCCTACAATAACTATTGCGTCACCCTCATTCTTCAGCCCGGCCGTCGTGATATGGTTGATATTGTCTATCAACCCGAGGACGACGATGACGGGTGAGGGTTTTATCGCTTTCCCGGTCTCCTTGTCCTCATTGTAGAAGCTCACTTTTCCTCCGATACATGGAAGTGAAAAAGATCGGCATGCATCAGCGATCCCTCTCACCGTCTGAGAGAAGGCCCAGAAGACTTCGCCGTTATTTGGATCACCGAACTGGCAATGGTCAAGCATAGCAGCCGGTTCAGCGCCAACCGCAACCACGTTCCTGCAGGCTTCTGAAACGCATGATGCGCCTCCTTGGTATGGGTCGAGATAGCAGTATTTCGAGTTACCATCCACCTTGATTGCTGCAAACTTTCCATTCGGCAACTTGAGGACTGCAGCGTCGCCTTGACCTGGCTTCACAACGGTTCTGACGCCGACTTCATGATCATACTGTCTGAAAACCCATTCCTTGCTTGCTATATTTGGAGAAGATAGCAATCTCAGGAGAGTTGCTGAGAGGTCTTTCGGCATCTCAAACTTGTGTTTAGCCTTCTTAATGCGAAGCTTGTTTTCTCTCCTCGGAATTATGGGCGCATTGGCTAGGAATCTCGTGGGCAGATTCGCTATCTCTTTTCGGTTCTGTGTAACGACGACGTTACGGTCTCGTATGACTCTGCCGATTATTGCGTAAGGTATCTCGTACTTGTCAAAGATCTTGCAGACCTCTCTTTCTTTTCCATCCTCGACGATGAAGACCATTCTCTCTTGAGATTCAGAGATCATTACTTCAGTTGGGACCATATCCTCCTCGCGAAGGTGTATTCTCGAGAGGTCTATCTCGATCCCTCTCTCGCCTTTGTCCGCCATCTCTGAGATTCCGCAAGTCAAGCCTCCTCCTCCGAGATCTTTCAAGCCATGTACATATCCTGTTGAGACAGCTTCGAGGGTGGCTTCGATGATCAGCTTCTTCGTGAATGGATCGGGAATTTGGACAGCCGATCTATCTTCCTCGCTTCTCTCTGTAAGTACCTTTGACGCGAAGGTGACGCCGTGTATTCCGTCTCTCCCAGTTGAGCCGCCGACGAGAATGACGATGTCACCGGGATCGCTCGCTTTCGCTAAGACCAGCCCTTTCTTCCTGCCGACGCCGAGGCATACAACATCGACGAGACAGTTCTTCTCGAAGCTCTCGTCGAACTCAACCTCGCCTGCAACAGTGGGTATCCCTGTGCAGTTGCCATAATCTGCGATCCCTCGAACTACATACTTGAAGAGCCACCTAGAATGTTCACTCTCTTCAATAGAACCGAACCTCAAGGAGTCCAGTAGAGCGATCGGTCTTGTTCCCATACAGAGGATATCTCTGATTACGCCGCCGATCCCTGTAGCTGCGCCTCCGTAAGGATCTATAGCGCTCGGGTGATTGTGGCTCTCTATGTGGGCTGTTGCGACGTAGCCGTCTCCGATGTCTATGACGCCTGAATCATACCCGGGTCCAAGGAGGACTCGCCTCCCCCTCGTGGGGAGAAGCTTCAGGACGGGTTTCGAAGACTTGTAGCTGCAGTGTTCACTCCACTCTGCATCTATCATAGCCCATTCCAGTGGGTTCGGTTCACGCTTGAGGAATTTCCTTGCATACTCCATCTCTTCCTCGGTTAAGCTCAGCTCCATCCCTACAGCTTTCATCTGACCCACTCCAACATCGACTCGAACATCGTCCTGCCGTCTCCTCCTCCGAGAATCTTTTCGCTAGCCCTCTCCGGATGAGGCATCAGTCCCACGACGTTTCTTTCGGCGTTACAGATTCCAGCGATATCGTCTAGAGACCCATTCGGGTTCTCGCCAACATATCTTAGAAGTATCTGATGCTTGTCGCGCAAACCTTTCAGTACGTCTTCTTCAACGAAGTATCGGCCTTCGTTATGAGCTATCGGCATTCTGATGGTGCTCCCTTTCCTATACTTGTTTGTGAACGCTGAACTCGTCGATTCAACCCTCATGGTCACCCATTTACAGACGAACTTTAGGCACGAGTTGCGCAGGAGTGCTCCTGGAAGAAGACCCGACTCAACGAGGATCTGGAATCCGTTGCAGATCCCTAGAACCGGCTTCCCTTCCTCAGCCATCTCTCTAACTCTTCTCATTGCAGGAGAGTATGCAGCAATTACGCCTGCTCTAAGATGGTCGCCGTAGCTGAATCCTCCTGGAAGGACGGCCGCGTCGTAATCTGAGTCGTCGAATTCTTTATGCCAAACTAATTCAGTGTCAACCTTGATGATGTCTTTCAGGACGTGGACAGCATCATAGTCGCAGTTGCTTCCTGGGAATTGTACCACCGCGACCTTCATACTTTACCCCTAATCTCTATCTTGCAAGAGTGAGCTACTGGATTGAAGATTCTGAGGTCGTTGCACATCTTGAAGACTCTCTGCCTCGCATCTTCTTCGTCTTCAGCCTCTATCTTGACCCTAAGAAGTTTGCCAGTTCTAACCTCCTTCACACAGTCGTAGCCGCTTTTATACATGAGATCTTTCTTGATGGTCTCTCCTTCGGGATCTCTAGCGCGAGGCTTGTTCTCTATTACAATCTCAACTAGATACATTCTCTCCACCGCATATTCGCTTGTAAGGCTCTAGATACGCGAGTTCGAAGACTCTCGGTAGATCCTTCCTGAACCTGTCTTTGTCAAGTATCTCGTAGGTCTCCTTATCCCAGAGGCGCATAGAGTCGACGCTCAATTCATCTCCTACAAGGAGTTCCCCACCGGTATCTCGGCCGAACTCCAGTTTGAAGTCGGCGAGGAGCATTTTCCTCTCTTCGAAGAACCTCTCCAGAAGTTCTGCAGCTCTCAGCGTCAAAGTCTCCATCTGAGCGATCTCTTCACTTTTCGCTAGACCCAGTGCTTGGACGTGGTAGCTGTTGAGGAAAGGGTCGTGGAGAGCGTCGTCCTTCAAGTAGAACTCGACCACTGGAAGGCTCAACCTCTGGCGATACTGGAAATACTTTCCAAGCCCGACCAAATGGCCTGCTGCAAGAATTCTGCAAACAGACTCGAGAGGGATCATCCTCAACTGTTTCGTCAAGAGCTCAGTGGGTGAAAGCTGCTCTATGAAATGGGTCCTTACTCCGCCAATTTCGAGAACTTGAAAGAGTTTGGCTGAGACGGTGGCATTGATTCTCCCCTTCCCCGCTAGGATGTCATGCTTCTTTCCGTCTCCAGCCGTTATATCATCTTTGAAGAAGAGTACAACTTCATCAGGCTTGTCCGTAGCGAAAACTATCTTCGTTTTTCCTTCCGAGAGCTTACTTCTTCTCATGAGTCCCTCTATCGGAGATCTATGTTAAAAGAAATTGTTGACAAAAAGAGCCAAAATTCCAGGGAGAGAGTTGACATGAACATGTAAAAAGTTCCTCCTCCCCTTGCGGAATTACGCAGAAGAATTAAAACGTCGAGAGCTTCTAGATTAGGTTGAGAAGTTGGAGGCGCCTTTGGGCGATGTCTAGGGAACCTATACGTCATGCACTTCTAAGTGTCTTTGACAAGACTGGAATAGTTGAATTCGCCAGGGAGCTTCAATCGCTTGGGGTAGAATTGCTTTCCACAGGCGGCACCGCGAGACTACTGTCTCGAGAAGGTGTCAAGGTTGAAGAAGTTGCGGAATATACAGACTTCCCTGAGATCTTGCAGGGCAGAGTTAAGACTCTACATCCCAAGATTCATGGAGGCATCCTCTTCAAGAGAGGTAGCAGAGAAGACGAAGACTCGATTTCGAGGCATGGAATCAAGCCGATAGACCTTGTTATCGTTGATCTATACCCCTTTGAGGAAATCGTAAAGAAGCCGGGTGCACAGCTAGAAGAAATTGTTGAGATGATCGACATCGGTGGCTCGGCGCTGATTCGATCAGCAGCCAAGAACTATAGCGATGTTGCGGTCGTAGTTGATCCTTCCGACTACGCTGAGATAATCGAGGAGTTAGAAGCGACAAAAGGCTCGTTGTCGGATCGGACGAGATTTAGGTTGATGAAGAAAGCTTTCGAGAGAACTGCTCGGTACGATTTGGCTATTGCTGGTTTCTTCAACAGGATCGGAGTGGTCTCGAATGTTAAACAGCTCTCTGAGTTCCCTCAAGAAATCAGCTTAGACTTCGTCAAGGTTCAGGATCTGCGTTACGGTGAGAATCCTCATCAGCGAGCCGCTGTCTACAAGGATTCGACATCGCGTATCTGCATAGCTGAAGCGAGGCAGCTCGCGGGTAAGAAGAGTCTCAGCTACACGAATATCTTGGACGTTGATGCTGCGTACGCGTTGATCCGTGAATTGAAGGACGATTGTGCGACGGTCATCGTTAAGCATACCAATCCTTGTGGCGGAGCGACCGGCCGGACACTTGCTGAGTCCTATATGAAGGCTCTGGCGACAGATCCTATCTCCGCATTCGGGGGAACCTATGCGTTCAGCCGAGAGGTTGACGAAGAGACAGCTGAAGCCATGTCGCAGCAATTCATAGAAGTAATCTTGGCACCTGGATACAGCGCAGAGGCTCTAGAAATTCTCTCCAAGAAGGAGAATCGTAGAATACTTGACGTTACAGAGCTGATGAAGGCTGAAGGTGGACGCTCAGCCACGAGGAAGTCTTTCAGAAGCATTCTCGGAGGGATGTTATACCAAGATATGGATGAGGTTCTGATCGATGAGGATAGGCTTTCTGTGCCCACGAGGAGGAAGCCTTCTGA